>Ga0307981_1000405_pt1 | contig 43392 bp, 47 predicted proteins | sample OrgLakmetagen987_FD_201849 | JGI IMG/M metagenome (GOLD analysis project Ga0307981, IMG submission 201849) | Saline water microbial communities from Organic Lake, Antarctica - #987 | ecosystem: Environmental > Aquatic > Non-marine Saline and Alkaline > Saline | place: Antarctica: Organic Lake... | reverse complement strand
AAGATATGGATACGAAAGATATGGATACGAAAGATATGGATACGAAAGATATGGATACGAAAGATATGGATACGAAAGATATGGATACGAAAGATATGGATACGAAAGATATGGATACGAAAGATATGGATATGGAAGATATGGATACGAAAGATATGGATACGAAAGATATGGATACGAAAGATATGGATACGAAAGATATGGATACGAAAGATATGGATACGAAAGATATGGATACGAAAGATATGGATACGAAAGATATGGATACGAAAGCTAATTTTTTGAATGCGTTTTCAATTGGCCAATTCATGGCCCTCTATTTAGCTTTCATTACATTAAACGCTCAACTGTGCGGGTTTTGACTAGAGTCGCGTTCTAAGCATTTTTCCATGTGCCAGTATGCCTTATGTTTGGAAGCCGTTAGAGATGATTTAAAAAAGTTGATGTAACATTGCGAGTTAAGGTGTGCGCAGATAATTAATTACTCATTTAGTTAAGAAAAATTTCCTTGACTCGATGGTCGAGAGCACAAACAATTAAGGTTAACAGCAAATAATTGGTTTAAAGTTAAACAGGAAGACTTTTATGATCGAGATACCAACTGGCGAACTTACTGATCTTTTAGGTGTTACGCCTCAGAGAATTAACGCAATCATTAAACAGCTTGATATTCCAAAGGGAGATATCTCTCGGGTCGGAAGATCAAAATCTTTTTCGCCCTCAGCAATCAAAACAATCTTATCTCACAGGGGCCTTAATTACGATACTCGTGAAACAATGGCCTTTTGCAACAATAAGGGAGGGGAGGGGAAAACCAGCGTGGCAGTCAATACTGCCCATAAATTGGCAAGCCTAGGGTTTAAAGTTCTTCTTGTAGATGCCGACCCCCAAGGTAATGCCTCGTCCTACATGCTGGGAGATTCTGAATACGCTCATATTCTTCACGATATCGTAAATGAGAAATGCACAGCAAGAGAAGCTATTGTGACGATAGAGGAAACCCTTTCGATACTACCTTCAGGCTTGGCTAACGAGCAACTCTCGACCGAACTGTCTCAGAAAAAAGTGAACCATAGCACCTACTTTAAAGACTTATTCAAAGACTTAGACTTCAATTTTATCGTTTGGGATTTATCGCCCTCACTTTCGATGCTTAACTATATGGCCCTGCTCTCATGCGATCGAGTAAATATTGTCACTACACTTACGACCTTTGGCGTTCAAGGCGTTGAAATGACCTATAGTCTAATCGAGCAGGCAAAAAAGAATTACAAAGAGTTCAATCCGACCTGTGTAGCTCTCGTAAACAAGTTTGATTCCAGAACAACTTCCGGATTTAGGCATCTGTCAGATATAAGCGATGATGTGGGAGTCGAGTTAGCCACGACGATGATTAGAGTTGATAACAGTGTAACCAGATCGCAAGCAGACGGGGTAATGCTCAAGGGCAACAGTAACGCTTATAAAGATATTTGTAATTTTGTTAACTCCATTGTTGGCATAAAGCCCGATGTTAAGTCGGTTCAGTAGGGGTTTCTATGGTATCGCCACAAGAAGTGCTTGAGAGGCACCGCAAAAATGAAGAGAAAAAAGGATTTAAGCCTAAGTCTGCCAAGAGGGGACTAGCAACTATGTTCTCACCGAACTTAGTGACAAAGCCCGAGGTAGAACCAACAAAGGAAACTAAACCTCAGCCTACTGCTACTACAGAAAGAGGTGACGATCCTGTTTCTAAACCAGTTAGCAATATTGAGTATCTCTCGAAAGGCATTTCCTCAGACAAGGATGACTTTAAAAAGAGGTCAGTTCCTACTGGCGGCAATCACTCAAAAAAGAATGTATTGAAGCCCTATGAAGAAAATAATCTACCAAGCGTAAAGCTACCCGAGAAGGATATGAGCCTATTGGAGCTTTCTAAGGTTTTGGGGTTATTTAAAAAACTCTACGCCCACGACGTTAGGCTATATGAAGCTCTACTAGAAAAAACTCAATATGGAAAAATTAGGCGTGTCACAATCGATGAAGAGGACTTAGTAAGATTTAACCTAGCGAAAGGTACAAAACTTAAAGACTCAAGAGGGAACCTTCTCAGTCTAGGTTTGATTTCTTGCGAGATGGGACACAAGTCAGAGGAATCCAAAAGGGAGTCTTTCTTTTTCTCATTGAACGAAGTCGCTTTTAAGTCAGAACACTAGCAAGTTTTCGGTTTACCCGATAGTCACTAACTCGCCTTTCTTAGCTACTTGAGCAGGGTGTTTACTCGATTAGACCTTTGGCGAGAGGCTTATCTTAACCTAAGCAATTCACCATTGTTGAATAGGATTTCAGCAGGCTCTAGGTTACGAATATCTAGCTCGATCAAATTCCTTCTCGTCAGTATTAAATCGTCCCGAGTAAGGATTTCTGAAATATCACTCAGATCAACTTCATACTCTTCTAAATCGCCATAGTCATTTATGAACTCTAAGACCATTGCATCTTTAATAGGCTTCGGCCCTGGGCCACCAACTGAACCACCGTTAGAATAAGCACCAATCGATAGTGTGAATGTTAAGAAAAATATTATTTTTTTCATTGCTCCACTCCCCCTTGTCTCGAATTCTCTAAGGGGTTTTCTAAGACTATCATACTTTGCGTGGACGCGACAGCAATCGGTCCCTCACAGTCTTCATCAAGGAAAACGTCATTAACCGCCCTCATGTATTCGGATGCGGCAGTCATAAGGCGCTCGTGACCTTTCTTATTTACGCCAAAAATCCTAAATAACATTGTCGATCTATTGGCTTCTTCAAATTGTTCGTCAGTCGCAAACTCTTCTACGAGCTTCGTTATCATGCTCCGTATTCTTCTAACGTCAAAGATGGAGCCGAGAAAAACATCAGTAAGCGTTATCTTTCCCTCTTCTATTTGAGCGAAGCCAGCGTTCACCATTTTTGCCATAGCAGTATTTGCTTCAGCTCCGAACTTGTAATTTAGCAAGGAGCCTGATGCTTTGTTAGTTTTATTCACAGCCATCAGGTAATAGAATACGCGTCTAAAAATATAATCGGTTTCAAAGTATTCTTGGAATAACTCTCTATCCACAGTGAATTTAGTAAATTTTATTTCATCCAAGAAATGCTGCCCGTACTTGAGTACCTCCGTAAGAATTGACTCAGGACACCTCTCAAGAAAATCCTCTTTGTTCTTCGCAGATATTATGACCGCATAGGTCGCAGCGAGATTTTTAGCCGAAACTCTAGGGTCTTTCTCCCTACGCCATCTCTGTATTGTCTTCTTGCTAATTGAAATCCTATTCATCAAGAACTTAACATTCTCAGATTCATCACCGTTAGTTAGGTAAGATTCCAAATCAACGCGAAATCGCGCATCCCAATGTGTGGTTTCATTTGTCTGTAGCATTAACTTAAATTACCAATAATTTCTTTAAAGCTCAATTTTATAGCCTCTCAAGCTCAAATTCAGGTGTCATCTGGCGCACGTGCGCCACGGCCTTCGTCGAGCAGTACGCAATTCTAGTCACTTAGTCGGGATATTTTCCCAGTAGGGGTGTCATGCGCCACCGAAGCGCTTTTTGAGCGTTTTTCCTTTTTTAATTTTTCTTTAGCGCATAACATCATCACAGTTGAGAAAGAAATTTTGATATATGAGGCGCAATTATGAGCGATAAACTTCGAGAGGCATTAAGACTATTTTTTAACACTCTTCTATCTGGTGAGCCAGAAAGAGAAAAGGTAGCAAACAAAAATTTTGTCCCGAAGCAAACTCATTATCCAAGCGGCGGCGGCGGCAGTGTAGGTGGACCCCAGCTTTCATCTCTAAAAATAAATAGAGAGGAATAAGACCACCAAACGAAAAAAAATAATTTTAGTTTTTTATTCACTTTTTGAATAAGGCGCACTCTTGCGTCTACGGAGGACGCATGAACATTTTTGATACCGAATTGCATTTCCTTGCAGAAAAAATGGGCGATTCAGCCCTCAAAAAAAAACCCTCCCATACCAAAATTGCGTCTACCGACAAGATCACCGCAATTTCCGAGAGAGGTCAAAGCGGCCTCTCTCGGTTTGCCTTTATCTTGGGCGAGTCGGCGTTCCTACTTGCCTTGTTTTTGCTTATCGCCGTTTCTGGCTGTAGCGGAGACTCGCAAGCAGAAATGCCCAATTCTAATCTAGGTGACTTGCCAGTAAGCCAGAGGGACTTGCAGGATAACAATGAAGAAGACCGCCCTTACTCCAAGTGGGAGATCGCTTCTATTGAAGAATCATCAGAGCTTGTAGGTTCATTTAAGTTAGGAAAACGTAAAAAAGTTAAATTTTGGATAGACTTCAATCAGTTAGACTTTGTATCTCAAGAACCAAAAACAATCGCAGAGTTTAGCAACTGCAAAGTAAACAATCTGACCTACCTTTCCAGAAGGACCCCTAGGACATTTAAGAGTAACGCACCTGAATTTTTTTGGCTCAAGCTTCCCGACTATGAAAGAGAGCCATTAATTCAAATAAGCCAACTTTTAGATATTCATGAGATCAAAAAAAATGTTTATCAAATTACATTAGACAATAAGAGGCTTCTCGAAAGACATAGCTCCTACTTTGATAAAGGTGACGAGATCCGTCTCTATATAAGAAACAAAAGTTTCTATTCAACAAACGGCGATTTCTCTATTTCGGGACTCACAAACTGGTCTAAGGATTGCGTCGAAGGTATCGAGTCAAATAATCTTCACCCGCTTTGGATAGGCGATAACCAAAATCACAGGGATTACCTAAAATCTCATAACTCTCTTCATCTTGTAAGAGATCGCTCGGGATTTAAGTTTCCAAATGCAGCGCTAATGCGGGTAAGTCAGAAGGGTTTTGCTGGTATCGAACTAGATAGGCCAGAGGTTCCTCTACTAGGAAAGCTGAGGAAGTCTTTTTCTGGCGACCTCTTTTTGCCGAACCACAATAAAATTTTCGTTAAAGATACGGATGAATTTATTTTCCTGAGACTCACTTTTAACAATGTTGTTGCAGACCAAACAGAATACATAAGAGAAGAGGATTTAGATTCAGAAGGGTGTCTTGTTAGCAGCATTCAAAGAACCCAGAAAGAAGTCTCAGCTGACACTCTCTACAAAGGCGCCTCATTAATTATTGAAGGATATGAGGTGTTAATTTCTCGCCTGATCGAGAGGGGGATAGCCAATGTATTCCATTCAGGTGATTCCTTGGAGCTACAGATAAATCTTGAGTTATTACGGGATAGTGAATACACCAGTCACCAATGGAACGGCAGTTTCGGCCTATCTCACAATAAAACCCTCGACGGAGCAGCAGCAAATTGGCCAACCAAGGGCTTTGTCGTAAACGACGACCCAGAATCTGAGAAAGGCTGCAAATTTAATAATATCTCCGGCTCTCTCGATCCCGACCTAATTTTTTTAGGTGGCTCAAATACGTCCGAAAACCTTTGGGACCATATTGGAAACAACGAACTCTTATTAGATAAGCTCGCTCTAATGGTCTTTAGCGGGTCTTGGAAGATTGAATTTACTAAAAACGTCGCGCTTTTAATCCACACCAGAAAGCAATAAACAAAGAAATATTAATTCAATAGGAGCAAATATTATGAATTTAAATTATTACCCTCTAATTTTAGCAATTGCGGTGAGCACATCATGCTCAGTCAAAAAGGACGAACCTGCGGTGGCTCAAGAAGAGGTAGTCATTGCAACAGACGATCTGAAACCTGCACCTGTTCTCGATCAGGATAAAGACGGCTTAAGTGATGTTCTTGAGAGCGAGATTGGAAGGGATAAGCTGACAGGAACCTTTCCGACATTCACCATAGGCTCGTTTAATTATACACAAATCGAGGTAAAGGATTTCCTAAGAAATGATAACGATCTCAAAGTAGATTTCTTTTTAGATGAAAAAACTGGCAGAGACCTAAGTTACAACCCAATTCGCGATAAGATGGCTAGGGCAAGCTATCAGCGAGTGGTAGGACAACCCCTAAACCCCGACCCAATTAATTATTATGATTTTGGAGTTATTAAACTCTCGAAGTTTTCTCACGTCGATTACATGAGGATAAAGAATTATCTCTTCCAAAATCGAGAAGAGTTAGATTCTAAAGCAATCAGAATTCAAAGCAGGCTCTTTATAGACACAAAAGATATACTAGGAATCAAAAAGATTTTTAATATCAAATGTGAAGTAGGCTTCGTATCGGGAGATGGCTCTTTCAATAGTTTTGGCGGCGTCCAAGACTTAATCGGCGTAGACAGAACAAGAGTAACCTTTAACTCAAGGGGTGACTCCAACTTTGCGCGCTCAAATACTGAGGTCTTGGTTTATATTGACCGACTTCCAATCGACACCCTCAACACGATTCTCGACAACAACTACGATCTTGCCTTGAAAATTGTTGATTACAAGGCCCAAGTAACAAACGGAAGAACCTTTTCCTATTCAACACAGCTTTCAGAGGCTTCGACAGCAGGCTCACTCTTTGCAGTCTCTACCCCTGAGGAAAACGCTCTTTTCTTCAATGCAAGAAAGGAAACCATAGACGAGACAGCAAAGCGATATTTCAACGGAGACACTTCCGATGACAACGAAGGAACCCTCTTGGGTGTTGGCAACATGGTAAACACCTCAAGTTACCCAATCGTTTTCGAGGAAGAGGGCAACTCTCACCTCAAGCAAAAGTCGTGGTTCTTATTTTCTGAGAACAATAAAACTAGCGATACCCCAAAACTAGGAGAAAGCATTATGTTGGGATTCTTTCAGAACTCATTTTTAGCCAATTCCTCAACAAGGATGATTAAAAAAAGAAAAGAGAGTTTTAGTGGCGAAACTGTAACCAGGGACATTACAGGCCTGAATCTTGGCGAAACAGTTACGCTACAAATTTCTGGTAACAATAGAAAATATAATTCAACAAACCCCCGACAAATACACGTTTGGGTCGAAGGAACAAAACACGCCCAAATCTGCCACAGAATACCTAGTTGCGGTGGAGGTCAATTTTTACTTGGGGGAGCATCAGAAGGGGGCGGACCCCTACAGAGCGCTCCCGTCACAGAGGATGAAAAGTGCACGGATTGTCACTGGCCCTATACCTACGAGGGATGCGAGATAAATTGGAAGGATTTAAAGTATTCAGATACACCGCTAAATCTTTATAGCAATAGTAGGCTCTCAGAAATTCAATTTGTTACGGAAAAAAACAGTATCCCGATAAGCCTTACAGACGCTTCCTTTTTTAAGAAGGACTTACCGATTCAGGACCTCGAAAAAGGTTCGGGAACATGGCTTTTCAAGTTTAAGGTTGATGAAGAATTTCTCTCTCGCCACGGAGAAAGGATTAGCTTTAACTTTCCCCACATACAACACCCAATCGTCAATCACGGGCTTCACAGCGACATTAATTGCGCGCAAAGGGTAAGGAACCACAAATTTAAAGATGGAAATATTAACAGAAAGCAGACAGACGGAGATATCCAAAGAACCTTGGATTTCACCATAACTAGATCATTCTAACAGGAGGAAAAATGCAAAATTTAAAAAGCAGAGTTTATTTTCTAATGATTACATTCCTTTGCTCACCCCTTATTTTGGCCAACACAAGCAAAATTAATCGTTGGAGTCAAAATGCAGTCAGAGAAGGTCAAAACCTCGGGATTGGTCTTGGTAGCGCGATGCTGGCAGTCGCAGGGCTTCTTTTCATGCTAGGAAGCCAATTTGCGGGAGAACTACTCAAGAAAATCGTAACCGGCATTATCGTTATGCTAGGGGCGGGTGGCATAGCAACCGTTTTTCAAGCGATTATTACAAGATGAGATTTAGAGGAACTCACACAGTCAGACATACACACGCCATTGAGTCCAAGACACAATTTCTCGGAATTAACACTTCGGACATTGTTATTGTCTCAACTGTTTCCTTTATATTAAGCCAATCCCTAAAAGGGTATTCGATCGAGGTTCTCTACTTAGCATTGGGTGTGACCTCGACGACACTCTTTACTCTTTTTTTTCTAAAGAACAAGTATCTCCCTCGCGGAGCACTGGTATTTATCCTGAGGAAACTTTTTATAAGTAAGAAGAGGCTTATTGAACCACCAGAAGATATTCCAAAGCGGAGCATTCATGAGTAATGGTATTTTTTCAAACATATTTAAAAGCTTTATCAAATTTCCAATTATCTCAGAGAAAGACGGAGCGACACTTCTCACCACAGGGGAAGAAACTTTTACTTTTGAGGCAAAGTTGCCAGACCTTGACCAACTCACAGAGGTTGAGCTTTTAGGCAAGTATCAGACTCTTAAAGGATCTCTTAATGACCTCAATGAAGAAGAATGGCTAAAGTTCACAAAAATAGGCAAGAGAGTCTTAATCACATCACCAAAAAAGAAACTCGAAATAGGTAGTATCAAACTAAGCAAGGCCAACAACCCTATCGAAACCTTTTTTGGGGGCGAAGTACCTTTTTCGGATATTCGGTTCTACGAAAACTATCTTACAGTTAATGGCGAATTTTGGTCTCTCGTTAATGTGGACAGCCCCTTCACCGAATCACGAGAGTGTTCATTAGATTCATATGAAACGGATTATGTTTTATCCATGAGAAAGATCGGCGTAGAGGTAGCAAAAAAAGAATTACAACTCAGAAGAAGGGGGCATGGCGCTGCAAATAATACAGTTTTCCTAAACCATGAGGGGGAGGAGGCATTTGGCCAGATTGACTCTATGTTAAAGGAAATTACAACAGGAAGCGGATCGCTTTTTAGATCGAGTGCTTGGTTCATTGTGAAGTCGTATAGCGCCGAAGAATTATCAAAAATGACAAAACAGCTAATTAGGTCACTTAGGCGAGATGGCGCAAAGGCATTCCTAGAAACATTCTCAATAGATTTCTTCTTCAATCACTGCCTAATAGGGGTTCCTCCTGTAAAATTTAGAGAATTTCCCTGCAATAGTCACTACCTTGCCAATCTCATTCCGTTCTCAGAAGACCGTCTTCACGATAAAGGTATTCCTCTTGTTGGCTATGAATCCGAGGTATTCCTAGACTTCTTTCACGAATCAAACTCTAACCATAACTGCCTGATGACAGGCATGAGTGGACAAGGGAAAAGCTTTCTTACGGGCGCGCTCCTTTATCACCTTCATGTGAATGAAGGTGTACGCCTTGGAATATTCGATTTAGGAGGAAGTTTTCATAGATTGGCAAAATACCTGGGGGGCGAGCTCTTAAGTTTAAAATTCAATCCTTTGCAGTTTAATGAGCCTCAATTTCTCTTTGATTTTCTTATGTCGGTAATAGGAAGTAGCGAGTTCGACAGGCAAAAACAAGGTCTTTTAATGGAAGCTCTAAAAGAGCAAGACGAAGAAGAGTTAAAGTTTAAAAACCTTTACCAATTGATAAATTGGCTTGAGTTGAGAATCGAGGGGATTAGACTTTATTTTGTAGAATTAATGGACTACTTCAATGATAGAGTTATAGACCCGCCAGACCTATTTTATCTCGACATTGAAGGGATGCCCAAGGCGCTAGTTGCACCATACTTAGTCTTCGCTAAAAAACTTTCCGAATCCCGTAGAGGGGATTCCCCGATTTTAAATGTATGGGACGAGTGTTGGGACTTTATGAGTAACCCAATTGTTGCCGAAATGCTCACCAGAAATGTTAAAACAGGAAGAAAACAAAATAGGGCAAATCTATTTATCTCACAGGAGATTACAGAGTTTACCTCTAATTATGGCGCGGTTGCTTCTTCTATTATTGGTAACACATTCACAAAGATTTACTTTCATCAGCCACAGGTAAATCACCCGTCGATACCAGAGAACGACAAATTCTTTCTTACATCAGTAAATAGCGCCAAGGGCGACTTTTCAGAATTCTTTTTTTCAAACCCCAACTCTAGAAAGGTCTTAAGGTTTTACGCGAATAGATTCATTTACGAACTAGTACACACAGAGAAGGTCTATCTTGAACAACAGAAGCAATTCATAGCGAAAAAAGAGCCAATTCTCGGTTTTAGGAAATCCTTTGAAAAGTGGGTGGAAAATGTGCATTAAAAAAGCGATCACCTTCTCTCTTTTTACGATCAATTCACTCGCAACGCCTATTAGCGACTCAATGCTCTTAACCTCAATTTTGGGGCAACAGATTCAAGCAACTGCCGGAATCCTCAAAATCTTCAAGGTTTCCAGCGAAAACTTAGAAACTGCCAAAGAACTACATGGTCGTGTTGAAGGAGTACAGGACAAGGCAGTTAGACTCAAATATTACACGCAAGCCCTAGGGGAATTTCCAAAAAATAGAGAAAGGGTTCAATCCTTAGTTGAGATCAGAAACAACTTAGAAGATGGAAACAATCTAATTCTAGAAGGTGGTGACTTTGCTAGAGATGCAGGACTAGTCGAAGAGGCAAACAGGGTTCAAAACGACCTTGTTGAAGCAAAGATGAAGTCATCTGATATAGATGACAGAGAGATTATGAGAATTGCTCTAGGCTCATCTAATGCAAGCTCAACGGGTGACGGCACCGTGGCCACTGCAAGGGCAACAGCTTACAACACCATTCTACTATCGCGCATTGATACGGGACTGGACGTACTCAATAACAATATCGCAATTCAAAATCAAATGATGATCGTTAAGCAAGGTGAAGCTTTGCGAAACGAGTATTACTTAAAGAAGAGATGGGGAATGATTCCAGATATTACGTTTGCGGAATACCTTAGTAGAAACAACAAGCAAAAAAACCAAGGGAGCCTTCAATGAAAAATGCTCTAAAAGACCTACTTCTATATGATCTAGGTCCGCGCCTATCTAGCATCGAGGGTCAGCTATACGACCTAGGCCCAAGACTACTGCCGGCCTTTCTACTTTTCGGGGTTCTTCTTTGTTTTGTAACAGATTTTAATTTTGCTGGTGTTTTAAGGCGTTCCATACTTTGCCTAGTAGCGATCGGGCTTTTCAAGAGTGCCTTTATCGGCTCAGTCGATTTCGGTTTAGATATTGGAAACTCTCTCTTAAGCAAAGACAATTTCATTAAAAACGAATGGTATCAGGCAACATCGGTTGCGAAAAATGGCTTTAAGGCAACAAAGAAAGATTCAGCCAAGAAAAAGGAAGACAAAGATAAAAGTTGGTTTGATAAAGACTTAATAACATTGCCCTCTTTTAATGCAATGGATATTTCAAACGACTTCTTAGGCTTCTTTCTTTTCATGCTCTCTAGTCTCTCTTTGTTTTTTGTCAAAGTCACGTTCACCCTTATCTACTATATGTTACCCATGACACTTCCTCTTGTCGCACTAGTAAATATACTCCCGATTTCAAATAAAGCATTAGAGGGATCTCTTCTAAGCGTTGTATGGGTAGGAGCAACCCCCATAGTTGTTTCAATTATGTTAGAAATTCTTCATGCGATAGTTGCAAGCGAATCCATTATCGAGAACGCATCACTTTTATCTCGCTCGGCACTCGGTATTATTTTTGCACTATACCTCATATCAAGCTTCACCTTCTCTTTAAAACTCGTAGGCTCGGGCACGATTGGAGACGCACTAGCTGGCCCAACGACTGCCTTTGGGACAGGCCTTGCTATGACGGGACTCAAATACATTAAGGATAAAACAGTAGGTAATACAGCTTCTGGCGTTACAAAAATGTTTAAGTCGGGGGCAAATGGCGAAGCATCGCCGATAAAAAGAATGGCACTTAGTAGCTTTGAAAAGGGCAATGCGCTTAGAGATAGCGCGCTGTCAAAGCACAACGAGACATTAGACTCTAAAGGCATTACTGCAAACGAGCTTCTAAACGGGGGAGGCAAAGGATTTTCAGCGAGAGAAGCCGCAACCATGGCTACTGCGACGATGGCAAACCCAATAAGATCAATCTCTCAATCTATCTCTAGGCGCAAATTAGCAAGGGAGGCAGTCGCAAGTGGCAGAGGCGACCATGTAGTCACAAGTGATGTTCTATCCAAAGATAAGCAACCCTCAACAATTGCCTCCAATGGCCTCGAAATTAAACCTAAAACAACAAAAGACGGAAAGGTTCAGTATCCGAGCCAGAGTTATAGCAATGCCATAACTAACAACTACAAATCACCAGAGCCAGAAGCATTAGAGACAGCCAACCAAGTCAGAGAACAAAAGGGCTTCTCGAAGGGCTATAGGAGGCAGCAACTCAGACACGATACCGCTACAGGTACACCCCGAAATAGACCATTTGTACCGGAAGACCCAAATGCTGACATTAATGAAAAATTTCATAATGCTAGGGCGACCAAAGGCAATCAAAATCGCCCCAACAACAAATACCAGAACAGGAGGGATTTAGATGCATGAAACACGCAAGACTCCCAAAAATTTTAACGTATTCGATAACGAGTTTAAAACCGAAAGAAACCTAGCCGTTTTAACATTCGGGACACTCAGTCTTATCCTTGCAATTAGTCTATTGGTCGTGCTTTCAACTAGAAAGTACGCGATCTATCAATCTAGCCCAAGCCTCACGGATAGCCTCTCGGTGGAAAGCGTCTGCTTTAATGGCTTTCATGGAATAACCAAAAGAGCTGCCATTAGTGACTTTGTAACAGATCGGTATAAGTCCTTCCTGGAGTCAATTAATTATGCGCCTGTTGACCTAAAACCAGATCGTAGCGACTACAGACTTGTTAGGAAACATGGAAAAGATAAGTGCAAAATAGTTATAGCAACCTCAACTAAGAACGAAAGAAACCTTAGGGCATTTATGATTTCTTTAGAGAAGGATCACGATTTTATTTTTGATTTTAAGGTGAGCGAAGTCTCGGAAATTCTCTTAACAGATTCCGACATAAAGGAGGCAAGATAATGAAGTTCTTCTATATCCTAGCCAATCAATTTGTAACTATTCTACTTTCAGCTAACACAGTTACCTCGATACACTTTAATGAGGCAATTCAAAACTGCGACTACGGGGCAAACGAAAAGGCACTGGCCCATGTTTACCGAAGGAGGCGAACAAGCCTCTCACTTATTCCAAAAGTAGAAAATATCAACACAAATATGACTTGCTACATGGAAAGCGGGAAAATACGCGTTTTCAACATCAAATGGTCACAAAAAAATGCCCACAAGAATATCGCCATTTTTGAAGCAGAATCCAAGAAGGGTGGAGTAATGGTTTTGGAGACTGCAACTTTCAAGCTTTTCGATGCTGGAAAAAATTATTACATCGAGAGTAAGAAAAAAGGAAAGATCAACGTAAACGAAACCGTAATTGAAAAAGCGGGAGTTGTTTCCAAGTGGCTACCGATCACAGTTGATGGAAAGGAGTATTCTTTATGAGGGTACTCATTTTCTTGATTCTAATACCTTTGGTTGTGGGGTTCACTAAATTGCCTGCAAAGTACCAAGGGTACACAGACCTCGAATTTAAAACAATTCTTGATAGCGTAAAAACAAATGCCGCTGCCCCAGAGAGAAAAACCCCTAGTAGAACCAAGGGGCACGATGGGAGGCTTAAAGGTAAAGTAGATAAGCTTGAGAAGGAAATTAAAAGACTAAAAGGAGTTGGCAGTTTCAATCCCACTTTTTCTAGCAGTTATCCCCCAATTGCAACACTTTCGAGATTTAAAGGAATTCTTGAGGGAAACATTGTCTCTAGCGGTCAGCCAGTAACATTCAAAGTCTCTATCGTCGAAACCTCAAAGATTCCACCCGATAGTTACTTAGCTTGTGTGGGCACCAATCAGGCAGCTAAATATAACTTTAGAATTGTAGCCAAATGTAAAACGCTTGTTACTCCGAGCGACGAATACGACATTGACGCTTCTTTAAAAGATATCAAGTCTGTTGTTGGTCTAAAGCCAGACTTTGTTTACACCGGCGAAGAAGAAGCTATTTTAGGGACAGGATTTAGCGCAATAGCGTCAGGAATCATTGATGCCTCGATGGATAGGACTCTCACGGCAACAGGCTTCGCCACAGACCCAACACTAAAGAACAACCTTCTAAATGGCTTCGCAGAAGCCGCGAGACAGGCAACACAGAAGGGTCAGGAACACACAGAAAATAAGACCGTAGTTCTAGCAGTCGAAACCAACACACCAGTAATTGTCGAATTTAATAGGAGATTTACCTATGAAAAGAATTAGTTTTTTTATCCTGATGCTATCCATTACGAGTTGTTCAACACTCAAGAAAACCTTGGTTTATTCCGCAAGCTCTGGCGCACTAGTCGGGGGCTTTGTTGGAAGAAGTGTTAGCCCCGACAAAGAGTCTGACAATTTCAATACAGCCTTGGGGAGCCTCATAGGGGCCGGAATTGTCGCAGGGGCAAGCTACTTCCTATACAAAGAAGCAAGGCCAGACCTAAAACTTGAGCAAACACCCCTAAGGGAAGAGGTAAAGCTACAGCCCATCCAAGACAAGACTCTTTCTCTAGGGGCCTTGAGGATCGCCCCCCCAATGGAACCAATTTCTGAAAAAAGAATGCTCGAATTATCAAAAGATACCCCGAAGGAGGTCTTAAGGACGGCCAAAAAGCAATACTACAGAAAACACAAAACAAAAGAAATGATCATCGAGGAAGACGGGAAGACTTTCAAAATCCCCGCCTTTGAGGTGATTGAGAATGGAGTGGAGCCATGAAGAAGGACGACAAAAAACACAAGGGTGATGTTGGCGACCTTCTCGGGAACGTGTTTGATGAACTCTTCGATAAGCTAGGGGAGGCTTTTTACAAGGGCCTCACTCAGCTATTCAAGAAAGCACACGAATATCTCATAAAGCAAAAGGAGATCGACTTTAACGAGGAAATTTTCGATAAGCCCAAAATTTGGAAGGATTATAGTGCGGCAGGTTATAGCAGAGGGACCGACAAGGAAGTTTATTTTGATGAAATAGACTTTAAACGATCCACTATGGTCGTTGGTGCCACAGGCTCAGGAAAAAACGTGCTCGTAATGGGAATCATCGAACACATTCTACAAAAAGGGGAGCCTGTACTATTCATTGCCCCAAAAGGTGACCAGTACGACATTTTACAATTCAAAAGACTCAACGAAATCTATGACCGCGACTGCTATGTTTTTTCTCCGAGCTATGAGGACTCTCAAGCCTTCAATCCAATAGCGGACGGCACAGTTCACGAAATCCACGACAGAATAATTGATAGCTACCATTGGACAGAGCCATACTACAAAGAGATCGCAAGTCAGGCCCTCAGAATAGCAATTGAAAACGTCAAGGAATCAGGCAACGAAGTCACCTTTGAGAGGATCGCGGCCGAGATCGACCTACAAGAGTCAGAGCTAGACAAAAGAGATAGGGACAAGCTTCTTGGTCTAAAAAACAAACTAATCAGTATTAATCATTGCTCTACAAGTCACCTTCTAAACCAAGATGGAGGCATGACTTTTTCAAAGCTTCGCAAGGAGAAAGCATCCCTTTACATCGAGCTACCCAATCTATCAGAGCCAGTTCTTTCCAGACTACTCGGGAAGATATTTTTATCTTCACTTTCTCACCACACGCTACAAGTCCTTAATAGGAAGACGACACAGAACTGCACCGAACCAAATTTATTTGTATTAATTGACGAATTTGCCTCGTTTTGTCAGCCCGAATTTTGTACTTGGTTGGCACAATGTAGAGGGGCAAATATCAGCGCACTCATGGCGCTTCAATCAACCTCACAATTAAAAGACCTTGGAGAAGGTTTTAAAGAGAGCATACTAGCCAACACTCTCAACTACCTAATCGGACTCATAATCTCTACAGACGAATCTGAAGATTTAGCCGGACTTGTAGGGACCAAGAAGGGAGAAAAAACTACGGTTAGGGTAGAAGAGGGAGTCTATCTCGATGTTGGGTCAGCAAGAGATGTAAATCAATATTACATAAACCCAAATATCATCAGAGGACTCACTATAGGGCGATTTATAGTCCATACTAAGTTTGAAAATCTAAAAAAGGGTTACAGAAAGATAACAGATATTGTCGATTTCAACCTCAGGTTAACCGAGGACTACATCGACCATATGCTTAAAAAGAAAAGGGCAAACCAAGCAAATTTTTACTCAGGCTTCCATATAGCAAAAAAGAACAGAAGTATTTTCACAGAAAAGTTTGAAACTTTTGAAAAATACCAGGAATTAACCACCAGCAATAAAGAGCCAATAAAGGCTAAAAGAGAATCACGCCCCGACACAATCAACGACTCGGAAAGCATCAAGCTTGAAGAAAAAGCGCCCCAACGAGAAACAGACCACTTAGCGTCAACTAGATTAACTAAGTTCGTTAATAAGGCGAAAGAAGAAGCCGTAAGTATAGGAAAAACTAAAACCTATTCAAAAAATTCAGTAAAGAATCTCGGTAAACTTCCAAGTAAAACCAAAAAGAACAAAGAGGATAACCACAAACTAGGGGTGAACTTATAATGGAGCTATTTCTAACAAATGACAAAAGGCGAATCATTCTTACCGAAATCTTAAGGTGGAGATACTTAGGGACGCTAGAGTTATCGGAATCCCTACAGGATGGCACAAGAATCGGTCCACTGAGAAAGCTACTTAGAAGAATGGAGAAGGATGGATTGGTCTCTTCCTATATGTCTGCGGCAGTCAAAAGAAAGTTTTACTACGCAAGTAAGCTCACTCACGAACAATATATAGGCGAAAGAAAATGGCATATAAATGAGGATATAAAAGCGCATGACGCAATTCTGAGCACATTTCTCTTTAAGTTGTCCAGATGCCCAAACGTAAAGAACCCAAGGCATTTTGAGGAAACTAGAGGTCGCTCGGTCCTAAACTTAATAGAGCCAGATGCAACCTTTGAGTTAGATTTAAACGGTCAAGAAAGCTTATGTTCAGTCGAGTTAGAACTTAACCGAAAGAGCCAAGACCTGATTAAAAAGAAATTCAAATCAATCTATTTAGGAGGGGCCTCTCTCGGCGCCTCGCCATTCGACCTCGTATTTTACATATTTTCAGACTTGAATATTCTCAAGGCCTATCACCGATATCATATCGAAATAGTTGAAGAATTGGGTATTAAATATGCCGACCTCAAGATTGTCTTCGCTTACAGCGATACCCTTCCGTCTTATTACTTAAACCTTTCCGACATAAAAAGACTTACACAAGAAGGCGAAATCGACGACCTAGGAGAATTTTTTTTTGAACCTTTTAAAATGGAACCCCAATGGAATTAGCATGGAATCCCAATGGAACCTTAGTGGAACCCAGTGTTTTTTTTAAATCTACTTTTATAGGGAATTCCTCAATAATTTCAACCGCCTACCCGCCACCTCTTTCAAGGCGAAGACTGACCACCCCCTCTCATCGAATACTTACAGTATTAGTTTCTAGGATGTGGTCAGTCTTCTTATTCTTTCGATGGCGGGTAGGCGGTTGTTTCATCAGTTTATGTAATTTTTTATTTTATTATTATTATTATTATTTAAATGGGAGGTGTGCAGAGTTAGGTTTTCTATTCATGAAGTTGGATTATGAGAGAGTTTTGTGGAACTTTGTTCATAGTTCTATTTCTAAATTTATTCTTATGTTCTCATATTATTTCACTTCGATTGGTCGGAGTTTAGTGTCGATTGTCTTTTCTCAAAGTATTTTTGATTCAGTAGTTAAGTTAAATTTTAAGAGTTTAGTTATGTCGTCTACGGACACTCTTGCGGTGTCCTTTCGCCGAGAACTTCTTAAAATTAAGAATTCTGAGGAAAGTTTATCTATCCAATTAAGTTTTAACTTTACCACAGAAGTTTTGTGGAAGTTATCAACCAAATAATCCAAGGGGGATTTATGAACAATACAGAAGCTGAAATGGTCACCAAAACAAAAAGGGCTAGAGTTCCCAAAGTAGCTAATCACAAAGGAGTGAGCCTTGATAGTGAGACTTACGATTCTCTCAGAGACATACTCAATGATGTTCTTAAAAAGAGAATTTGCGGTAGAAAGCCCACATATAATGATGTGGTCAAATACTCTTTGTCCCTTCTTAAGAATAGTGATTTCGATAAGATTTTGGAAAACTGTCTTACTTCAAAGGACAAACTAATTATGAAGCACCAACGTCATATTGAAAAAACGGGTGAGGATATTTCTTTTCACGACTTTCTACTGATGAAAGTAAAACATTAGTAAACGCCATCATCAATTCAGTGGTCAGAAATAATTCTGCCCACAATTTTTTCTAGGAGAAAAAAATGGATATTAACAGAGTTCAACTTAAAGGAAGGCTTGGAAAAGATCCGAGGCACCACATTTTCGACAACGGGGGACAGGTTGCGGCCTTCTCAATGGCAACCTCTAAGAGGTATAAAAATAAGGAGGGTGAAACCTTAGAGAAGACCATGTGGCACCAAGTTAAGGTTTTCGGAAAAACGGCCGAAGTTGTTAGAGATTACTTAAAAAAGGGACACGAAGTTTTTGTCGAGGGTGAAGTTGAGTACAGAGAGTGGGTCGATGAAAAGACGGGAGCAAAAAGGGAAGGGGCCGAAATAATTGTTAAAAACCTTTCTCTCTTGACAAGAACCACTAGAGAAGGGGAAAATGTTAGTGATGTATCAGACCAAAATACTCCTGAGTTTACAACACAGGATATTCCGTTTTGAGAGAAAGCATCACACATTCAATCGTTCGGAACCTTCTAAATGAGACAAAATTTGCAACTTTGTCTCTACGTCAATCACGTTTCTTTGCCGAACAAAAAGCAAGAAAACAACATTCTGTTAGGAGGTTTCCATGATTTTTCAATGGCTCATTCCCCATGCCCTTAGAGACAATGTTCTCGTTAGCCTTGTCGTATTCGGATTAGGTATATCGGCAATTACTGGCTCACTGTATCTTGCAAAGGATTTAATATTTCTTTTTCTCAAAGAATTACTAACTACTTTGCTTGAAGTCGTTAGTTTCTCAATTGAGAATACTTTTGTGATCGTGGGGAGGCTTTTGTTCTGGCCCTTTGATCTTATAGAGTTTCTTTTCCTGAGAAACACACTTTTATACAAGAAGAGACGCTTTGTTCTTGAGGTTATCAGAGATACTACCCAGAGCGAGGAAATCTTTCAATTCTTGGATAAGAAACTCCATAGGGACACCAGTTTTAATGAGTTAAGAAAAATTGAGTATGGACTTGAAACTTTAGCAGGGAGGCTAAATTTCATTTCTGAATCTTTTCCAAACTCACTTGAGAAAGATACTGACCACATTAAAGTTTCTAAGAAGATAACCATACTCGAAGACACTTTTGGGGCAGCGGCAATGAAAGATGCATCATAGTTTCACTAACTAGAAGGTTTTAGTTAGCTAGTTTTGACAAGGATAGTCTCTTAATTTAACAAGGAGATTATTTTGATTAACAAAGACACTCTCTATTGTGAACTCGCTACAGCAACACCTTGTTGCTCTGTCACTTTAAGAGGAAATACATTTTCCAGAGACGAATTCATTAACTTATTCGATGCCTACACACGGGCGCTTTATAAGTATCCCCACCACTCAATTTTCGACTCCAATAGAAGAATCAAGCATTTTTCTGCAAGTAAATTTTTAAAAAATCTACATAATATGCCCCTAATCGACATATATGACGATTGGCTAAATTACATTAATTATCAATTTCAACTCACTAATGTGACAGTATAGGAGATGATCATGGAAATATCAGTAAATACACAAGACATAGACAACCTCGAAAGCTTTAGCGACTTTGAATTCTTCAAATTTTTTTGGGAAAAGTATCAAGAGCCGACTAATGTTAGGTTTGAGAAACACAGAGTTCGGTTAACATCAGCTTTCAATACCGAGAGACCAAAACTTACAAAAGATGATATTTACACAATGGAGAAATTTGTTAATACACTCGACGATTCTTTCTTTCCCAAGTTCATTTGGAACGAGGATGGAACCCATGAGCTATATATGACAGGGCACAAGGATTTAAAGCTTGCTGATGTTCGTGACCCCCTTTTGATGGCTACCTCTTTTACGGGGGTAAAATGGAAAGGAAAAGAAGAAGATTTAGTGAAGATCAGAAAGAAGTATCAGAAAAAATAATGAAGTATGTTCGAGGACAGCAAGTAACTAGTCATCAAGCAGAAAATGTTATTTCGATATTTGGGAGAAAAGATGGTACAAATTAAAAAAAGCGAGTATGGGCGAGTATTTGAGATTTCGCTCAATGTAAAAATCAATAATTTTAAAAGGTTATAAGCGAAGTGCCCGAACTACCCGATTTCAAAATTACGTTTTACTAACCCAAATGATTTTCACTAGATGAACGAGCCAGAGCGACTCTCATCTTTTTCTATTTTACTTTTAGTTACCTAGCAATCTATTGATTTACTATATTTGGGGCTCATGGGGCTCATGGAAAATGACAAATCATTTTGTTGATTCCTTATCAGAAACTACTTGGTACATTTTATAAGTTAACTGGCCAAGTTCTTTTTCTAGCTCCAAAAATTTCATCACAATTGAACTACTCTTATCTGTTCCTACAATAAAAACAGAGTCTATAAAATCTCTATTCTGCTGATTAAAATCTACTTTCTTGAAGAGGTTCCAGTGAAAGTCATTAACCAAGTTACGGCTAAGGAGTGCGATATATTTAATTTCAGATTTAAAGTTACTATCAAAATCTATAATAACTAAATTTTGAATTTTTCTATCAACAATTTCGGCATTTCTAAGAAACGCTAGTATTCCAAATGCATGGTGCTCACTACTAAGGTCAGGTGTATTAGTTCTAATTAAACTGGCATAGACGTCGTCTTTAATTTTTTCAAGCTCTTCTCTGTTCCAATCAAAGTTTAATGTTCCTGCCTTCGTTAAGTGATAATTGCCAAAGATATTTAAGTAATCTTGTCTGGTCTCTGATAATACTCTCAAAGCATTTTTGTCATGAGGTAACCTTAACTTATAGTCATTGTAGTTTTGAAAAGATGCATAAAATGAAGAAACAAACATTCCCATAAACAGAACACCCGTGCCTCCAGTAATCATAGAAATAATTTTCCCTGCAATGTTCGTTAAAGTGACATCTCCATACCCAACAGTGAAGAACGTAATAGAGCTAAAATATAAGGAATCAAAAAATGATAATTTATTTGTTTCACATGATGTAAGGAAAAAGACGACACAGCTTATAAGTAGTATGAAGGTTATCATTCCAGCAAATAAATAAAATGGTACTTTAAAATAACAAAACATTAACTTTTCCTCATTTTTACTATTTCAGATTATTTTAATCCTATTTAATAATTTTCATTAATTACCAATAGTTTCAAGGCTTCTTTATTCAGGTTCTTGTAATAATTCGTCAATTATTTTATATATTTCAACACCAAGAAAAGAGGGTTTTATGTAATCCCTTTGACCACCACCATACCGGCCAACGGAGTCATCCATCATTAGACCTTTAGAGATAAGGCTATCAAAACAAGCACGAAAAATGTTTATATCTAATCCAAGAACAGTATTCTGACTATAATCCAATTTAAAATCAATCTCTTTTTCTCCAGCAGATACTTTCTTTTGATTAGCTTCATTGTAATTTCTTAAATGTTTTAAAATAGCAAGTTCACTTTCATTAAGAGAGGCAATGGATGTAATTGTCTGCTCTAAAAATGGATGGCTTAACAATTCAGCCTGTTGCATACACTTTACTGATATTCCAGCGACTATAGATAGATTTTCATGCATCTTCCTTGAAGTTGACTCTCTAACTACTTTCTCAAACATATCACCAAATTCTTCACTCTTAATAAATTCTTCTGATATATTCTCTCTACCTAGTCCTTCAACTTTCAAAGATATTTCTTCAACTAAATTATTTATTCTTTCTTGCTTAATTCTGCCACGAATATCAAACATAGCTTCATTAATTGCTGTACCAGCGAACGGGATTGCTCCAATCAGCCCTTTTAAAGTACCAGTTATAACTTCATTTTTTGTTTCATCATTCATTTCTTCATATCCACTTTATAATGTTCCATCATCATTTCATCTTGGATGTAATTCACCGCCATTTGAATTAAGTTCTTTAAGTCTTCAATATCTTTATTTTCCCATTTTCTAGTATAATGAACCTCATCATTACCAAGCCAACTAGCTCGACTTGCACAAAACTTAATATTTTCACTTTCTATATAATCATTTATACAATTTGAGAGAAATTTACTCTTAATAGATTCTTCATCTGTTGGGTTTTTCTTAATAATATAATCTTTTATCAAGAACTCTAATGACTTCCTGTATGTTGGGCCGCAGGCGTGGTTGAGTCCATATCCTTCAGCAGAAACCGCTTGGTTATAAATCTCTACGAAGTTAGTTGATAAATCTACAACTTGATGTGGCCAGTCCTTATGTACAGGAATTGAAGGTAGAATTTCTTGGAGAATATTATGATTATAGGGATGTTTATTTCCATCATGCCAATATTTAAAAACAGCGATGAACCCTTTTTGACAAGCATCTCTTTGACACTGATAAAAAGCATAGAGGCTATTATCCTTGCTATATTTCTCATCAATAGGAAGTGTATAGTTTAAACGTTGAGGCGTTAAGCTCATAGAATGTTTACAATAAGGACAATGGTCAACTTCGTCTTTATAAAAGACTTCTTTTTGTCCACCTTTGTAGTGCTGTGCTTGGGACTTCTTGTATATCGTATCTGACATTTTTTTCTCCATTAATGTTAATTTTATTCTAAATATTCAGATTCCCATGGATATTTAGCAAAATGAACCCCTCTTAGAAAGGCTTAAGTCCATTGTTAAGGACTTAACTACTGCTTACAAGTTCCACTAGTCCACCAACTTACTCATGTGCCCTCAGTGCAATCCTGAGGGCACATATTCTAATTATCATCCTTTTCAATACTTCCAATCTCTAGTTACCTCTACCTATCAAGACAAGCGCCACCTTTTGTTTTGTTATGAGAAATCTATCGAAAAATTCAAGTCAGGCCCCTCTAGTCGCCTTTAAAAGGCTTGGCGCTGCCCCTCCCCTGGTCGGGTCAACGTAACCTTTTAGTCTCCTTCCATGTCCTTTTGTTGAATTTCCCGATGTGACGATTTCAACAAACCAACAGGAGGCTATATGTCAGACAAAGTTTACGAAGTAATTAACAATTCAATTATTCAGTCCCTAGAAGAAGGGAAAATTCCTTGGCGAAAACCTTGGAACCATGCAAATCATGCCCCAATGAACGCAACATCAGAGAAGCCATATAGCGGAATAAATTGGTTCCTTTTAGGAATGCAACACTTCGAAAGCCCAAATTGGATCACTTTTAAGCAAATTAAGGCGAAGGGTGGAAATCTGAAAAAAGGCTCGAAGGGCGCACCAATCATCTACTACAAGCTTCTCGAAAAAAAGGACAAGAATGGCTCAGACAGAAAGATTCCTATGATTAGATACTACAGAGTATTCAATGAATCTCAAGTAGAAGGAGTCAGCTTCCCAGAGTATGAAAGACCAGAGATCAACGAAAATTTCCAAGACATAGATAAGGCCGAAAGAATTCTGAATATATGCCAGAAGAGGACTTGTAAAATAGAAGTTACCGACAGCAAAAGTGCTTTTTTTAAGCCAATATCAAACGAAATAGTATTACCAAGAAAGGAGCAGTTCGATTCAGAGAATGGCTTCTATTCAACAGCATTTCATGAGATAGGACACGCCACAGGCATACCACTTGAACGAGATATGTCCGGTCATTTTGGTGATCATCGTTATAGTTTTGAAGAGTTAGTTGCCGAAATGGTTTCAGCATATCTTTGCAGCTTCGCTGGTATCTCTTCTGAAATATCAGATAACTCAAAAGCTTATATACAAGGATGGCTCAAGGTCCTAAAAGGCGACTCAAGGTTCGTAGTTAAGGCGGCAGCCAAGGCTCAGAAAGCAGTCAATTATCTACTTGAGGGATCTGAATTCATTCCCGCCTCACAGAAAAAGGAGGTGGCGTAATGATGTCACCCAATTCTCACTATAAAAAAATAATTCGTTTAATCTTTGCCAACCCCAACGGTTGGCAAAATGACCTTTTAGTTAGAGATAACATGGAATTTTTAAAAAGATTCTCAAAAGACTTACACGATAAACACCCCATTCCAAAAACGGATATATTTCGAGGACTATTACTTTCTGATAAATACACCTTAGGCGACACAATCAAACCAATTAACGGTAGATTCTATGTAAGCTTCTCTAGCTCAATAGAGGTCGCAAAAGAGTTCGCTAACCCCCATCATGATCTATCTTTTTTGCTTGCAATGCATGGGAAAACTAAAGGCTTCGTAGTCAAACACAGACCAGTAATTAGCGATATATTCTATCATTGGTCGTGGGGCAGTCTGCTCGGTATCTACGAAAACGGATATAAAAGCTTTTTCCCTCAGAAAGAGGTAATATTGTTCAACACGAAGCACTTCACTCTTGGTCCCTCTTAGGGCCAAGTGTTTCTTCTAAAATAAGGAGATAAAAGCCCAAGGGCTTTTATAATCTTTTGGGGCTTCGCCCCTCTGAGCCTCCTGAAAAACAATCGTGGTTACGGTTCTCACAATTTCAACGAAAAACTCTACAGACTTCGGCATCTTGACCCTTCTAATCCCTACGGGGAAGCATCAAGACGCTCTCGTCGTAGTTTTTTCTTATGAAATTCTTCCGAGCCTCCACCAAGAATGTTTTTTATCAGGACGCTCTTTCGGGGGCGAATCCATGTTTAGGCGAGCACAGATAGGAGGTTTTAAGAAGTTATGGAGGCGCGATTAGAGAGTTTAGTCTTGATACACACACACAAAAAAAACAGGAAGCTGCAACTTCCTGTAAAAAATCCAACGAATTGCTTTGTGTCGAATGATGCAAGTAAAAACAGATTTCTAGTGGGGCCTGACCGCCTCGCTAGTTTTTTACCAACCAACTATTAAAGGATAACAGATATGAGCAAAATCACCAAGACATTCTCAATTAATACAAGTCTTACTCAAGATGAAATAAACAAATTCTTTGAAATTATCTCAACTTACAGAGAAATGGGGGAGGAACACGAAAACAACTTAATTTGTCAGTCTCTTTTAAGAAAAATCCATTCGGCTGTTTTGTTCGGGAAAAGCTGCAATTTGAAAGAAAAGAAGAAAGAGGAAGTCGTAGCGTTTTCAGCAAACATGGGAAAGACACCCGTAAGACTAACAGTTTGGAGGGATGATTTAACGATTCTAACCAGAGATAACATTAACGACTATGACCCGAATCCAAGCAATTTAGTAACTCTAAAAGATATTAATTTTGAAAGCTCTTACCAAGGATAGGTGATGAACAACCCAATTGAATTAGAAAAACTAATAAACAAAAATGTAACAGTTTATTTTAACCTCCACAAAAAACTATGGAGTATCAAAAGTAAAGGTAGAGTCATTGGCCACGTTAAACACGTTACAATTGAACCTACCAAGTTTCATGTAAACGAAAAACAGCGTCTAAAGGTTATAGAGAAAAAATGCAGGCAAGTTCACGCATGGATAAACGGAAAACTTATTTCCTATGGAGACTTTTCTAGCCACCGCAACCTAAAGCGACCAATAAGCTTTAACCCCTACAAATGCGATAGCTTTTATTGGATTGAATTAGACGGAAAAATTACACCTATCTCTGACGAGAAAATCGGATATTTGTACTTTAACGGAAACACTAAGAAGTGCTATTCACTACAGAATCAGTAAAATAAAGGATGATTAAAATGGAAGATACTTTTTTTTTAGATTTATTCAACAGACCCAATACTAACATATTTATTATTGTCGTTTTCAATAACGACCACGAGCATATATACACACATACAGCAGAGCTTTGCGATTTTGAAAATGATTATTATTTCTCTTTTCTCCACGAGGGAAATCTTTACGACTTAATCACTTACGATACTGGCGACCTTTTAGCGGCAAGAGTAGAGCATACGAGTAATGAGGAAATTATAGGGTTCGCAGCACTAGAGAAAAATTTTAAGAATTTTAAAATTGAAACAATGGAGGAAAGATGCAATCCGTAATTAGCTACCCGAATAGAGGAAAGTGGGGCAATAGTAATTGGCGAGGCAATTGCTCTGGTCACGTTATCAAAGACCTCATTGAGCATTTTAACCCTAGGGTATTTGTAGATATTTGCGAAGGTTCTGGCACAAGTAGGGAGGTTTGCAAAGACTTGGGGGTAAATTATTTTGGACTCGATTTAAAAAATGGCTTTGATTTTACCTCAAACAATATACTCTCTAGGATTGGAAAACCCGCAGATATTGTTTTTTCTCACCCTCCTTATCATGACATTATTAAATACTCCGGTGAAGTTTGGGGCAAAAATTCTCTTAATTCAGATACTAGCAATTGTAGAACTATTAACGAGTTCTTAGAGAAATCCCAAGTAATGCTACTAAATCAGAGAGAAGCCACAAAGGAAGGGGGTATATATACTTCACTTATTGGTGACATTAGAAATAAAAAGTTTGGATTTAGAAGTTTACAGAGTGATTTTATTTCACTCATGCCCAAGGACGAATTAATAAGTGTCATCGTCAAAATGCAGCACAACGTCCTTTCTGACTCTAAAATTTACCGAGGAAATTTTATCCCCATCAAGCACGAGTATCTATTAGTGTGGAAAAGGGCGGAAAAATCAATATTTCAAGTCGTATGGGAAATGGCCACAGATTTTAAATCAAGAATTTCTACTTCTTGGAGAAGCGCAATTAGAGTCTCCCTTTTTTCACTAGGTGGAAAAGCAACACTAGTTGATATCTATAACGAAGTCGAAAGAGTGGGGGAAAGTCTCATCAAAAACAATAAAAATTGGAAGGCTAAAGTTAGACAGCAATTACAGTATCACTTTACTAATGTTGAGCGCGGAGTATGGGCCTTGTAAGTTTAGCAAGATTTAGAGTAGGAATAGGGCTTCGGCCCTATTTCGCTATTCACAATGACTTGCCGAACCCCTTGTAAAAACAAGGGAATCCTCAAGTCATTCCGCATAACGAATATATTTCTGCATAAAACAATTATGGTCGAGGTCGCAGGTCACAGTTACTTTAAGAACCCTTTGTATAAACAAAGGAACCTGAAAGTAACCCCGCCCTGCACTCTAAGTTAAATTTCATTGTTCCTGGTCTTTTTTCTAAATCTTTAAACACTCAGAAATTCAAGGTCGTTCTACAACAAAAGCTTGGCGCTTGCCCCTAGGGGCAAACGTAACTTTTGTCCGAACTCTCTTGATTTTCCTCCTTGTTTAAATTTACTTTTTTTTGCCCTCGGGAGGTTGTGGCGCCTCTGGCTTTCACAACTCCCAAGGCAACCTAAATTTAAAGGAGACAATTATGAGTATCAAGAAAGGTTTTTTAGTAGATCGTGAGATTCGCGAATATTTTGAGATATTTGACGCTTTACGGATAAAGCTAAAAGTTCGCCATACCGACAAAAGGAAAAATTTTAGAAAATCTATATATTTTGTTATTCAAGAGGCAAGAGAATGGAAAACGAGATACAAGCTCGCAATGAAGCATCTACCAAAGAGATTCGACTCAAATTATGACAAATTTGACTATATTTCAGATATTCGACACATAAAATGCTACTACAGCCGCTTTAATCATGAAGATTGGTGGAAGACAAAGGCTTCTCTTAAGCGTGTAAAGTCCTACGAGAGAAGAGAAGGAGTTCAGCACTTTTTAGATCGAGAGTTAGCCGAGAAGAAAGAGATAAGAAGAAGATTAGAAATGGAGAAAAACGGGGGGACTTGATCCGCTTTTTTATTTCTTAGTATCTAGTGCAATTACAAAGAATGCCGACATATCGCCATGATTCTCTTCTTTTTCCATCAGGTCTTCAATTTCTAAATAAAATGATTGCATTCTTCTTTGAATTTCGAGGTATGTTTCTTTATTAACAGATTTAGTTTTAAGACCAACAGCATTGCTACCATCTATCTCAGTATTTTCAGATATCAGGTTGTTATTGAGGGTTTCCTTGGCAACTTCCGCTATTAACTTTCCCGACCAACTAGGGATTGCCGACTCATTAACAACTAGTCTATCGCCAGAATTGTCTTTCACAGCCTTGTGAGCAATCATATCCTTAAGTACGTCCAAGCCATTTTGGCCATGAACTATAGTTACCCATTCTTTCGTGCAAGGCCTAGCCTTGCTCGATTCACTAATTCTTAGAAAAATCGCCCTAAAGAGTTTGTCTTCAAGCATATTTCTCTCAAACCACTCAGATAACTCTTTACCAGAGAAAGTTATGTATCGGTAATGGGGGTGGTCTTTAATTGCCTCTAGTATTTGAGAGGGAATAACTGCCTCAAAAACTTCTCTATTTTGTATTTTCGGGTGCAGGGCCACATAAAGTTTCATTAAGGACGATGGTGAAGGAGTAACCTCTTGTTGTAGGTATCTATAAAGAGTTCTTAGCCCCAAGCCAGAACTTTCAGATAAAGACCTGAGTTGTTCTTTTTGACTACCACTATTCTCAGTATGCCTTCGAATGTCATTCGATACAATTTCTTCTAGGGTAAGTATGCTTTCACCTTGACCTAGGAAATCTGTTAAATCATGTATATTTGTTTTCACAACTTCATCTCCCACTTCATCAGGTTAATTCCAACTACCTTCTCGACGCGATCTTACTGGTTGACGTTCCACCACCAAAACCGTTGGCCAATGACTTGGAAAAAGGGGCATCAGGAAAGACTTGTGAAAAAACAAGACTAGGAGAGAAACTACTCTCTTCTTGCATTGATAGACAGGCCCTCAAGTATCTATCTGGCATATTTATACTTTGTTTCTTTAATTCCGCACCAACACTATGCTTCTGGTGAAAATTGGCTAAGTCTTGCATTCTTTCAAATAGAACATTATCAGGACGAAGACCTGTTTCAGCGTAAGTCTTTACAATTTTACTTTCTATCATTCCCTCAACAGGACAAGAGAAGTCTACCTTAGAATTCGCATGAGCCATTTTTGCACAACTACTAGTTGTATGAATCTGCAAAGACGGTCCATTTGCTACTATAAATGTTAGCAAGGTAGGTTTTTCAGGATATTCCATTGTAAAAGTATTAGAGTAGCCAGTTTCTTCATTTGTTTGAGTTATTTCAATCTCTCGACCCTTTTCACTCTGCTTTACCTTTCCACTTATAAGGAACTCATCAGCACCCTCGCTACTTCTCAAGAAAGGACGCTCAGAAAATGTCTGACCTTGTTTTTTCTCTACTTTATCCATCGCTTTTAGGTAGGTGGACGCCGCCTTGTAACAAGCCTTAGTCGGAATGGAGAATCCAGCTGCCTCTTTATGTTCACTAAGAGTAACTAGGTCATTTGCACTTGCCTGATAACCAAGTATTAATACCATTGTCATAAAGAGTGTTTTCATATTTTCCTCCAAAGTTCTTACTCCCTTATTATGAGGGATCAACAGTTTCACCCCTAATCAATTTCATTTTTTTGTCAAAAATCTTTGTAATTAGCCGTTTTTTCGTTTCATAGTTACTATTCATCCCTTGAACTATTGCCTAGCTTTGTTGGCATTAATACTGATTTCGAAGACTTAATCTTGCCAGAGATAAGACCAATCGAAACATACCTTATTTTTGAAACTAACCATGTAGCTCAAAATATTTCCAATTAGAAATAACATGAATCGGTGCCATCTTTATCCGTGGCACGAAGTATTCAGCAGGTTAGGTTTCTCGCGGAAGAAAAACGGTGCCATCGGTGACGTGAAAATAAGAATATTCACCTGATTTTGGATTTTTTTTTAATTAGGAAATATTCTGAGTTCAGAAAGCTTAACAACGGAGAATAAAATGTTTCATGCAAATTACTTAGAGCTAAACAATAGAGATAACCTAACTGTAAAAGATGCACTTGCTAGTAACAAAAATTCTTTCACTTTTAATGGAAAAACTTATCGAATAATCCAGCTTTTCTCCTTATGCCATTTTCTCAGTGAAATGATCATGAAAGAAGCTGACCTCAGCCTAGAGCATTACGATGAAAAAATAAAGAAATACGTTCTAGGGCTAAATTTAGACGTATTCGTTCTCAGATGTCACAAGGATGGTCTATTCAAGAAGATTAAGCCGGAAAAGTACGAAGTTCCAAAAGAAATTCCAGAAGAACAAGACGATTACTTAAAAACAGCATTCAACTAGGGACAATTAAAATTACCTTTGAATATCGAAGGGAATCCTTCGAGGGCAGAGGCTTAACCATTAGCGGGAGTTAAAAATGAAGATTCTAAGAAATGTTACAGTTACAATGGTTACACTTTTAAGCATCAATTGCTTTGGCGATAGTGCAAGCATTCCAGACGGGGCAGCGAGTGGCGGCGGTAGCTGGAACGGCTCTACACCATCCAGTTGTGCTAAAGCATTGGATGATTTTAAAAAATGGACAACACAGTTTGACCTAGAAAAGCATGGAATTTATCAACCTTTTTTAGGCACAAATAAGAGCTATTTCACTGGCGAAAAAGTTAATAATTTAGGACCTCAAAAAGACAAGAATATAATAGTAATCAACAGGACAACGAAAGAATTTCCTCACTCGGTCACCACTTTTAGCTACAACCTTCAAAATAAGGAACCAACTATAACAATGATTGAGATTAATGGAGAATCAATCGAGATTCATACAAATAATGGTTGTGCAGTAATGATGGAATCTAGCAAGGGTAGCTCTACTGGAAAATTTGGATGCAACATAGAAAACCTTAAGGCCGTTAGATACCAAAAATTTGGCAAAGGAGATGGGTGGTTCGTTGATCAAAGACCGTCACATAGTTCCAATGACCATGAGCTTAGAAAGAATTTAGCTGAGATTTCAAAAAAATATAAGAGGATCAAGGAACTGGGACTTCTGTCACTCGACAAAAAACCACTTAGAAGCAGAAATCTTAAAGCTTGTGCCCTTAGTGGGAGCGTTTCTGGAATTGACCTCGTTGCCGAATATAACCAAATGTTTCCTTCTTCTACAGGACCAGGAATCGGCGGCTCAAGTGATGGTGGCAACAGAACGATTACTTCTACACAAAGATAAGCGTTTTTTAAATTTAAGCAAATAGCGCCTGAGCGCGCTTTAAAGGAAATCAGATGAACTATTTAAAATTTCTATTTATGGAGCAGCAAATTTCCGAACTCCAAAATTCTCAAGTGGATATAATTCTTCATGAAAAAATTCAAAAGGATTTAATTTTAATATTAAGGCCCGATGGTAAAAGTAGTTCTATACCCTCTTTCGCAAGAAGCATATATGAGGAACGTGGTTCCGAATTATTTAATTTATCAGAGCTTAATAAAAAACTACTACTTTTAACCATTTTAAAAGCTGATCAGGAAATGGAGAAAATTATTATGAATCATCGAAAAAAAGGGGAGTCCCTTGATAAAGGCGATGTGAAGATCCTTTTCGGTAGGATTGATCCGTTCAAACCAGAAAGCGACAACCAGCCTTCTCTTGGTTCCCTAGAAGACCTAAACGATAGTAATAAAAGTGGTCGTAGGATTATCGGCGGCGGCGGGGGAGGGGTAGGAGGCACCAGTGGGGGCTATAATGGCGGCGGGTCAGTTGGCGGGTCAAGTATCCTTTAGAGGATACTTGCTTCACCGAGAAGGGCCTAGATAATTTTTAGAAATAGCCAATCCTTAGGCTTATTTATAAAATCATCAAATGAAGTTCAAGTCCGAGTATTCAAAAATGCTTTTCCATGTTGTAGGAAACCAGCTTGTGTTTTCTATGAAATATCTCCCAAAACTAACCGAAATTGAAGTTAACGAAGAAGAAGACGCCGATAGTTACGGCTCAACGGGCTTTAGAATTATTACAAAAGGGGAGCATGAAGGCTATTACCTAATGGACTTAGATTAACACTCTGTCTTTAGTAGCCCGGCCCTGACTTTTTTCTTTTTTCGCTTGCAGTCTCGCGCTTAGCCTTTCCATCTTTAGAAATTGCAATCTTATCCAAGTCTTTTTTGAGGGTTTTGAGATAGGCAGCTATATATCTATAATCAATCTTAAATTCTGAAACAACACCTCCGTTAGTTTTCATGGCAAATATGAAGTCTCTCTTCGATTCAACAAATTTTTCTAGTTTTTTTCTTGAAAGGGGAACACCCATTGTTTCTTTATATACGCAGGTACCATAAACACAATTTTCAACAACACGGTCGATTTTTACGCAACCTAGGTCTTTTACATTTTCATCAACACATTTTTCATAATATTTCCAACCACCACTCTGATAACCTGCCTCAGCATAAATTTGATGACTAGTAACCTTATTAGTCTTCTTATCGACAAAACCTCTTAAAAAGTATCTATGGCCTATTAGAAGACCTGGGCTATCGTGTATCCAAGGCCCCTTTACCAAGTCAAACTTTTCAAATTTTTTCTTCTCAACGACAAACATATCAGACACTTCATCAGAACCTTTTTTCAAAAGTTGCTCAGGCCGATGACCGGTGTGCGCACATGAAACTAAGAAGATCCCAACTAATACACAGAAAACTAAATGTTTTGTCATAATTACTCCAATAAACTCTTATCGGCACCTTGGAATTTGGCTTAAAATTTAGAGGACTTTCTATTTTTTGTTACCCCCCATAATGATACTTATAGGGGGTATAACTATTTGAAATTACTAGCTTTTGGGGTGTTGTTATTCTCGCCTATTTTTCTCGCAAGTCAAGAATAAAAATTACAATCACAATGACTATTTCGCATAAGTTGTTTGGCTTGTTTTTAATTTTTGTGTCTTCCAACCCGGAGTATTTAAGAATCTTCTTACGGTATGCGAGGGTATTACCTCAGCCTCTAACCACGTTTCCTTTTTAGAGGCGGTTGTTCTAGTTCGCTTAATAGCATTAGTTGTAATTCCCAATACTCGGCCGGTAACGGGATTGAAGACCACCGAGCCAGAGTTTGCCTTAGCGGTTTTTAGATTTGTTCTGTAGAGTTGAACGCCGTTATTCGCACTATATACGCCACTTCCACTAGAGGGATCAACCACACGAACAAAGTTTCCTTCAATTGTCGCGCCCATTTTATCTAAGGAATCGTTTTGATTTATCAAAACGTAACTTGTCGTATTTTTCGGCATAAAAGCTAGGTCTTTAGGAAGCTCTATTTTTGGTAAATCTCCCACATTTCCTTTTAGTAGGCAAAGATCAACCTCTTTCCCTTTTTTAGGCATTTCACAACGACTAAGCCCTAAGTCTGATACAACATTTCCATTATTGTCCGTAATCTTAACATAATGGTGCCTCTCCCCCTCCACTATGGATTTCATAACATGGTAAGCAGTCAGGAGATAGCCTTCTCCTAAGTTTACTGCCACCGCCCTTGAGACTAAAGTATCTCTTAGGCCAAATTCTCGACGCTTTGTTTTTTCGTTAATCGGGCGCTTATAAATTTCTATTTTAAGGCTCGCCTTTTTGAACCTTTCAATATTTAGTGAGTCTTGACTCGGTAGGAAGCCGTATGCAGAGAAACTGAATAACAAAAAGAGAAACCTCAGGGTCATTTGACCTCCGAGGCAACTTTTCTTTTTAACTTCTCAACCTTCATTTTATTCTGTTTTGCAATTCTCACATTGAGGTCATGAACATTTTGAAAGAGGTCATTAGCCGTAGACTTGATCAATTTATCCATTTTTCGTTCATCCATAAGTAGGTTAAAGTCTTCTTTGTTATAAACCTTTTGCTCTAAAACTCGTGTTTGTTGCGCCACCTCTCTCATAAATAACCAATTCCAGCGATTTGCCAAGACTTCTGAAATTTTCTCATTTCTCCACGCCTCATCGTTTAATTTATCAATGTCTTCTAACATAGGAGGAAACCAATCATAGGTTGTGACCAAAACCTCGTCTTTTTCTGTTTCTTTGTTTAACCCTAATTCACTTACCTTTATCCATGTCTTTCTTTCCAGACCCAATGCCGATACCATGGCCTTTGGTTGGTTCACCTTCTTCCCAATCTCTTTTTCTTCGTCAAAATCAATGTCTATTTCATTAAACTCATAAAAGACCTCTTTTTTAACGAAACAAGGGAAAATATAGAATAGTGTTGGGGCCGCGCAAGTCCCTATTTTGAATTTCTCAAAGCCCTCAATTAATCCACCATTCGGAAGACCAGGGACAGCTGCACTAACTGCCCCGCCACCATCTTTGCCAAGTCCAACACCCTTCGCACTCTTCGATGATCCACTAGCGACTGCGCCACTCTTTTGTTCTTTTTCGTTAGGACCTATTGCAGTAGCAACTCTTTCCTCGTCCTCTATTACGCTCGGAAATCTATTGGCAGTGCCATCTTGCGTGAACGGATTACTATAGTTAGAAAATGGCTTGTTAGGATTATTACTCGCAAAGGCGCTATTGTTAGGCGGTGCTCTAAAACTACCGCCATTATTAACCCTATTGGCCAATCTCCTCATCCTATCTTGCGAACGTCTCAAGTCCTCTATCGTTTCCCTAAGTTCGTCGTTATCAGGCGAACCACCATTTGCCATTGCCCTATCAATCTCTCTTTGTCTTCGATCCACCCTCGCTTCTGCTTCTGCTAATTGTCGGCGCAAATCATCACTTCTAGAATTATCTATTGAGTCGGGCTTACTCACTTCCCTTCTCTCACCTGCCCTAGTTGATGTTCTATTATTCGCTCTTCTCGTTTCGTTCCGAACCACTGTTTCACCAGCATCACTTGGCTCTTTTGTGTCAGAGGCAACGGTTCTTCTATCGCTTGTCCTCGGTATTTCATTGGGCGAGGGTGTTGACACAGGATCAGGGGTTATACCACCGGAAATGACCTGAGCGTCAGGAACTACAATAGTTCTAGCATCAGGAATAACCTCACCCGTTGTTAGATTTCTGGGCCTAAAAGTATTGGCATCCACAATTGTTCTATCTACTTCCCTTCCCTCTTCCTCTGCGGCAACGATCTCTCTCGATATAACTCTAGCTCTTTCCCTGTCCTCTTCTGTTGCCGCCAATGCATAGTTTGACACTAGACCGGCTTCACCAACATCACTTTCGGCAAAAAGACCTTCAACTGTTCCTTGCTCATGAATTGGAACTTCACTATCCCCAGACTGAGGTCGATCAATAATTCCGCGTATCGTTTCAGCTAGGCCCCTATCAACCATAGAGGAAAGCTCTCCATCTACGTTGCCTCTTAATAGTTGTTCGGCCGAAGCTATTGCCAAGGCTCTTTCCTCGTCGGTTTCTGCTACAACATTTTCGCCCATAAAATCTTGGGAGCCATTCTCTACGAGAAAATTAGCCAACTCAGGAATCATCCTCTCTCTCTCTTCTTCACTTAAGACACCATCTTCCATATAGCGAGATAATATCGGAGCAACACCATTGTTAAACCTTGCGAATTCCTCACTTGAATTTGTAGATATTTGTTCTAGAAAAGACGGAAAGGTATTTTTTAAATCAAGACTATCAAAAAATTCTGAATGCTTTCTAAAGGGATTACAATAGAGTTCGCTTGCCGCCATAGATAACGCTAAGGTATCCGTCTCTGGGTTCAGTTCCTTCATTGTTTCGGGTATAATTATTTCCCTCGCAACGTCTACAGGAGGCTCTATTTCTGCACAAAAAACTTTCTTAATAGTTCTTTCATCTAATAGCTTCTTACATTTCTCGTCCTGCAATCCAAGGGCGAGCTTAATGGTTTTTTCGCTGTTTAGAATCTCATGAGCCTTCTTTTCCGCTTCTTTTTCTATCTCTAATCTTTTTGTGGCGAATTTATTTCTCAACTCTTGCGGCCACTCTCTTGTATCGTAACCTATATCTAGTTCTTCGTTGTCATCTAAAGTTTGGTCAAATAATTCTTCTATCTTTTGGTCTCTTGTTCGCGAAAGCAAGTGTACCGAAACAGCAATCTCTTGAGCCTCCCCATTATTGCTTTGAATTAACAGACGCAAGATTGGACTTCTTCTCAATGGCTCTAACTCTTTTTGATTTTTAAGAAAGTTCGTCCTCGCAGATTCCGCACTCATGGGTATCTGGTAAACATTTTCATTTATATGAACGTTAAACTGTGACTCACCCCTCAACCCATATTCGCTTAACGAATAATGAGAAGGAACCCCACTCTCGGCTAAACCATAGAGCGAATCCAAATCTTCACTTTGAGGTATCTGATTTATTTGAGTCGAATAAAACGCCCTAAGAGGCAAATTGTGGTCGGCTGCGAACTTTGTGTTGTTGTTTACTGCATCAGTCAGCCTAATCATTTCGTTTCGTAGGTCACCCATTGCATCCATTGGCTTCATAAAGCCATCGGAAGTAAAGTATTCCACTCTTTTTTGTAAAGAAGGGCATTCCGCACCCTTTTCCTTTCTTAAATACTCAACACCGTCCCATAGCCTTTTGGCTGTACATTCTTTAACTCGATAGGCATCTAATTCACTTAGTTGCCGATTACGAATCATTGTATCAAGCGCTATTGCAGTATCTTGGACTTCATAGAGGCGAGACTTGAAACTCTTCATTGTTTTTAATTCAGCCTGCTCTTGGATTTTTCCTTTGATTTCGGCGACCCTCTCTTTTGAAAGCGAACCGATTCCGCGGGAGTGTTTACTAAACTCTTCTTTGCAGGCGCAAAAATCCGCATTTTGAACCATTGGTCCTATGTTTAATTCATTCAATTGTGAAAAAAGGCAAGCCTTCCCATCCGGCATATTCAATGAGCTTGCAATCCTGTCTACTCCCGAAGTTTCATCAGTGTTTGGAACCGGACATACAGGAGGAATATCCAATGGGTAGGAATTTTGAAGAGCTAGAAAAGTAACTACTATAAAGAGGGGTTTCACTCTCTAATTATCGGTCAAATACCCGATTTAATTAATAGGTCGGTGTGATTTTAGGTACTTGAGATTAATCTTACAGAAATTACCGGCTCAATTATCTGCCAATTAGTGCCAAAAGTAATCGGGGCATTGCTTTTCCCACTCTTTCCACGCTGGATTGTCATAGCTCCCATAGGGGCCATCGTTAGATGGCAACGGAATTCCCTCTTTTTCAAAGTATTCAAAAAGAGCCGTTATTGGCGTCTTTGCCCCATTCCCAATATGCTGATCCAGAACTTCTTGATTTGACCTTTGTATATTACTAGGAAGCTCACAACCCCCCCTTAGAAAGTTTGGCTTATAAGAGAAGTAAATATCTAGCGCCTCGTTTCCACAAAAAGGTGACGCAGAAGAAAACGGCGACCTTACTTTGTAAGTTGCACTAGACCTAGAACCTATATCAGGATCAGCGCCACCCTCCAGCAAAACCTTGATTAGACCCGCCCTACAGTGAGGATAGTCATAATTAACTCCAGTAAGGGCCCATACCAGAGGTGTTGTACCACCCCCCGTTAAACTAGACAGTCTATCAGTTTTCACACCGAGGCTTATTAAGTACCTCATTACATTTAGGGATTCTTCTGAGAATTTTCTTGGGTACTCTAAGCCCCTGTTTGTAACCGTTCTCGACCAAGAGATCGTATGAAAAATATTCGTCACACCACTATATGAAAAGTTCGGGTCAGCCCCATTTCTAATTAATCTCTTCATGGCGGCAAGATCACCCTCTAAAATTGCATCCACGGCAGCGTCTTGTATTTCACCACTAACTTTAGGTAGGGGCTTTTCAGTTGGCTCCAAAATAAAAGCAAAGTTACTGACCGAAAGTAATGTCAAAATTGTCGCTAAAGTCTTTTTCATAGAGATTCCTTCTTGGTTCAAACAATTCATACCCTTAATGCCCAAAATCTTCAATTAAAAGGCCCTTTCCTTGAAATATCTATATGTTTGATCAGACTTTATGCACTTTTAACGGCTCCCTTTTTACTTAATCATTTCAGTTGTTTGGCAAATTAGCCGATAAATTCACATGAGAATTATTTTGATAACAATCTCCCTGGTCTTTCTAACAAGCTGCCAACCTCTCGCTTGGTTGGGACAAATTTTTAAAAAGCCTAATCAGGGCGGCGGCGGGGGCTATTACGGCCCTAGTTATGGTGCCGGAGAAGCCAACAGATGGCTCAATCAAAATACTTCACCACCAGATATGTCTTGCTCTGGAAGAATGTTACAGGCCAATGCTGTCAAGATTGCCCCCGACCACGGAGGCGCTTGGAAGAAAGAATGGACCGATGGTCTTTTACAAGACATGGATAACCATCCTTATAGTCAGGTCTTGGAAGATGGGCTTTTTTCAGAGAGCTATCAAGACAAGATCGGGTGCCCTGCCTACAAGAGGCTAAATAGAGAACAGAGAAAAAGAATCGTCATTCATCAACTTGCAGAGGTTTGTCGTCCCGAAAGTGGATTTAATCCGGCCCTAAGATATTCAGAATGTGGAAGTGGATCATGCTGGACCAATATTGGTCTTTGCCAAATGATTAAAAAGACAGTCAACCTTCCGGCTTATGGCTGTAACTTAAAAAGCTCAAGCGATCTAGCAGACCCAAGAAAACACCTAAGATGCGCTCTTTTGGTTATGAATCACAATATGAGGAAAAAGTGTGGCGGCTCCTTTCCATGCTCAGGCACATATTGGGGGCCAATGAGAAAAGCAGGCAAAGTAAGGGGCATGGTCGCAAACACGAGGGCACATATCAATCGACTTCATCCATATTGCAAAACAGAAAACTGGAACGGCCTAGATCGTAGATCGTTCCAAACGCTTGGCGAACAATCCGACAGTCTGAACTCTAATTGCCAGACAGTCGAGGACAAAGGGCGAGGGTTCCCGAGTAAAGGTAGCCCAGACTCAAACCAGATTATGGAAAAAAGCAATGAGACCTCTACAGGACGATAGTTTCTTTAGAGAAGCGCAACCCCTAACAAACGATGTGCCAACTTCCGTAACACCCCTATGTACAAGATTTCTTAACCATCAGTATCTAACTAATAGAAATTACGAAAAAAGCGTTTTTTCATGAAGATTTCACCATATATGGGCTTAATATGGAAAAAGGACAAGAAACTTAACAGGACATTATTAAGATGAAGAAGACGACAACACTTCTTTTCATCTTTTTTTCATTAACTTCTTTTTCGCAAGATATTGGCGAAAGCGAAGGAAAGAAAGAGAAACCTAAAATCTCTCAAGAATCTTCGGATTCTTCACCCAAGTATGAAGTTAAGTCAGAAGGTGGCTTCGTCAACGGCGACATTTCAGCAGCAAATGACGAGCTTAATAAAGCCCTTTGGGTCGAAGAAAAATTCGCAGGCGAGAGCCGAACTTGTAACTTCAAAGAAAAGACCGCAGATTTTCGCATATTCGACCTTGGCACAAAGATTGGAGATGACTGCTATAAAGCGGTGGATTCTCACCACGCTGAACTTCAAAAGATGCTTAAAGAAAAACATTCAGACTCTAAAAATCAGCAAACAAGCAGCTTACAATATCAGGCTGAGTCAGACGTAGTTCAAATGAAAATGACAAAGGCCAAAGAGAGGTGCGGACAAGTGCTGGCCCTAAACATTCAGTATGCCGGAGCCAGAGCAAATTTTGTCTACAATTTAGGAGTTGTTTCAGAAAGAAAGAAGTGTCGGGCAGCATGGGTTCGACTTTCTGAGAAGCGAGGCAATTGCGGAGGTAATCAAAGAAAAACCCTTTCAAAGTTCGACGAAGTTTATAAGAAATTTGACCCCGTTAAAAGTAGCGGGAAAGTCGGTCAGTTTGTTGACTTCATCGAAGAACTTTCAAAGCAAAACAATGGCTGCTCTGGCGCTACTCTTAAAAAGAAAGAGTATCATTGTGGTCTATTTACCAAGAGGCTTAGAAAGGGCCATGTGATCTGTGAGTATCGAAATCCAAGCGACCGCAAAAGAACCTCCCTATTGGAAGACAAAGACTTAAATCTATACTACTTCGCAGATTCCTTGGCTAATGCCATTAGTGATCTCTTTATATCGAAAGCTATGGCGGGAAGTATGTGGGATGAATTTAAATCGTTAACCGATTCAGTTTCTACTGGATTAGTCGATAATGACCAAAGATTGGCCCCTTACATCTATGATCCAATGGTCCGCGGAGTCACATATCAATCAATTATTTCTAAAAAGGAAGAAACCGCAGGCACCTACGACAAAATTGTGCTTGAAAACTATGGACGATCAAATTTAGTCGGAGACATTAAAGATGAACTCAACGGCGTGACCGAACAGGCATCTGGCTCCATACTCGATGGCGTACTCAATATTGATCCTTCAAACCCAACGGCATTAACAGACACGAATCTCGAAGCACTCGATAAACTATCAATAGCAATGAATAAGTGTACCTATGGGGAATTACCAGATGGTGCCTGTAAACAGTCGCACCTCAAATGGAATGAGTTTTACGGTGAGGGAGAAAATAACCATATTTTAACGGAAATTTTTGATCCACAGCTTAATGCATTTAGAGCGTCAGCAATGAGCGAATTATCGAAAGGTCGAATTTTTTCTAAGAAGATGAATGCCGCCATGATTGGAATGGCCAAATCAAATAAAAAAATAAAGGACAGCAAAAAATCCCCTTCCCTTTCTAGCTACAAGAAACTGGCTTCAATTGGAGGAATGAATCTCGGCGAAGAAAATTTTATGGATGCAACCAATCGCTCATGGCCACAAGTAAAGAAAGCATTAGCGAGTAACGGCAACTTTCAAAACCTTCTCGGCTCTCTTTCTAATAGTAAAAAAGAGGTTGGAAAAAAAGACCAGGAACAAAAAGGGAAAAACGGGGTTCAAGTAATATCCGAAACTAAAAGTGGAGATATTCAAAACAGTGGCCTAAAGCAAAACGCAAATGGCGGGGGTCAGTTCAAGTTTGAATGGAATGATGATCCTAATGTGTCAGACGAATATCACAAAAAGATGGAAGCCGAAGTTGAGAGGCTTGTTCAGAATGGCGAAATGCCAAAGAACGCAGGGATTGACACAAACAAAAGTCGAAATATCTTTAACATTATTAGTCGAAGGTATCTCATAACTGGCTATAAAGCTCTACAATTAGAAGAAATAGACGATTGATTCGGGAATCGTTTTATTACCCATCATTAAATAGTTTCCAAAAGGTTAGTAAAAAAGTTTGATACCGTCAGGCGATCTAGTGTTTCTATTTTCTCGGGTTCATTTCTTCTTAGGTCGTAATCGGTAATTGGGTGATCCTTTTCTTGAAATCTAAGCAAAAACTCTCGGGATTCTAAACCTCCAACGAGACAAATTTTAGTTTTCTTTAATTTATGAAATAAATTAATTATAAGTGTCCCATTTTCTCGCGCCTCAGTTATTTTCATCTTGATGAATTTGTAAGCCCTAACCTTGGCCTTTGCTCTTATGACCTCTATTATTTCCTTAATATAGTAAAACTTCATATCTCTATATCCCCTCTTGGTCTCTTTAACCTCAGCAAGTGATATAAGTCCTTCCTCCTTCATCTTCTTTAGGTATCTATGGCAAGTTGAACGAGGCAATCTTGTGACCCTCTCAAGCTGTCTTATAGTGAAGTTAATAGTAGCCCTTCTTTTGATAGACCAATCTCTGAATCGCTTATTGTTGGCTTGATATAAGACTATCGTTTTTAAATAACTCTTAAATTCCTCGTAATTTGTCGGTTTAAAAACCTTTTTCATTATTGGAATACTGTTTTTTTGCATAAAGCAACGCCCTTCCCTCTATTGAGGGATAATCTTGTAAAGTAAATGGATTGAAATCTAGGCTCTAACTAACTAGATAAGACCTTCCTTTTCTTCTTATATTTTGTGTTTCTAAAAATTTCTAAAACTTGAGTTGAACAAATCGCGGTTAAAAGTTGGGCCACAAAGTAAAAGGCAATCAGCGAGTATGTTTTAACCCCCGCAACCTCTAACTTTTTTGTAAGGCTTGGATCAGCTGCAAGAGAAAGTTCAATCTTTCTCCTATTAAGCCTAGTTATTTCTTCTAGCGATGCCGAAATCTTTTTCTCAAGCCTCGCAAACTCTGCCCCTAGGTTTTTTCTTGAGAGTGTTATTTTTTCGTGTTTTTGGTAAATGGACTTATCTTTTAAAAGAGAATTGTTCCTTCTAACAAGTTCGGAATGATTCGACTTGTGTGCATGAAGGAGACTTTCAACGATCTTTAATTCCTCTCCCCTACCCTTCTCTGAGATGGCCCTTACGTTTTGGTCAGAATTTATATTGAAGTATGCAATAGTAAATACCGAGTAAAGGAAGATTAACCATCTACCAACCTTCATCAAAAATTGCCTCTGACCGGCCAGAAGCATAAAAAAGAGCTCAACGGACAATGCGGCCAAGACAGCCTCAACAAACGAGAAACCTATCGTTTTGTAAAACCCGAAAGAAGCCGTCAGTATTATGATCTCAGTGCATAGAATCGGAAGGCTCAACGAAAATGCAAACAGACGACTTCTAGGCCCAACGGGCTTCTTGACCAATTGTTCCTGGTCTTTTTTCCTTCTGTTTCTTAATTGATCGTAAACTGCCCTTTTTCTTTTCCCCTTAGGCAAATTCTTATACGCAGCTTGATTTAAGAAATTATCTACAGTGAGCCGATTCTTTCTTATAAAAACCTTGGCCCACTTCGAGTTGCTTTCAGTCGAGTAATCTAGGCCACCCTCTTCTTCTTGGTGATCTAAGGTGAAATTCGGGTGAAACTCATCCCCTGCATTGTTTATTATACTTAGGTGCTTCATTGCATCTTCCTTTTTCAAGGATTCACCTGAGCTGAAAAAGTGAAAGTTGTTGGATTGACTTGCCAAAGTCTTGCACAAAAACGAATCACCTACTTTTTCAAGTGAATCGTATTGCTTAAATTTCTGTAAGTTTTTCCCTAAATATTCTTGCGATAAAAAGGCTTGGAAAGCTGTTAAATAAGGGGATAGAATAGATTTTAGACATACTGGCCTCCTTCTAAGGTTGGTATCGTTTAGAGGGGGTAGGATCGTTGGTGCGATTCTGCCCTCTCGTCTATTCTGAAGCCAGTTTGTAGAAATTGCAAACTCATTAAATTGAATATTTATATTCGGCAAAGTTTTCACTTTCTCATTGTGTTGGAGTTTATAAGGTTTTATAAGCCGACTTTTCGTATGCATATTAATTGTATGAATACAAAAGATATGGATACGAAAGATATGGATACGAAAGATATAGATACGAAAGATATAGATACGAAAGATATGGATACGAAAGATATGGATACGAAAGATATGGATATGGAAGATATGGATACGAAAGATATGGATACGAAAGATATGGATACGAAAGATATGGATACGAAAGATATGGATACGAAAGATATGGATACGAAAGATATGGATACGAAAGATATGGATACGAAAGATATGGATA
>Ga0307981_1000404_pt1 | contig 43425 bp, 36 predicted proteins | sample OrgLakmetagen987_FD_201849 | JGI IMG/M metagenome (GOLD analysis project Ga0307981, IMG submission 201849) | Saline water microbial communities from Organic Lake, Antarctica - #987 | ecosystem: Environmental > Aquatic > Non-marine Saline and Alkaline > Saline | place: Antarctica: Organic Lake... | reverse complement strand
CTATTTTATACATTATTTCATCATACACGATTGTTATTTTGTGGCATAAAATATTTTTTTCCTCATTTGATTTATAGTAATTTTCAATATATGATAATCTAGCTCTCAATTCATTATTCTCTTGTTCAACTTTTAAAAATTTCAATCTAAATTCTTCCCTACCTTGTTCTGCTTTCTCTCTATCGTGTTCTGCTTTTAATAATTTTAATCTGAATTCCTCTCTATCTTGTTCTGCTTTCTCTCTATCGTGTTCTGCTTTCTCTCTATCGTGTTCTGCTTTCTCTCTATCTTGTTCTGCTTTCAATAATTTTAATCTAAATTCCTCTCTATCTTGTTCTGCTTTCTCTCTATCGTGTTCTGCTTTCTCTCTATCGTGTTCTGCTTTCTCTCTATCGTGTTCTGCTTTCTCTCTATCTTGTTCTGCTTTCTCTCTATCTTGTTCTGCTTTCTCTCTATCTTGTTTTGCTTTTAATAATTTAAATCTAAATTCTTTTCTATCTTGTTCACTTTTCATTTCTATCTCATTTAATTTGTTTTTTATATTATCAAATTTATCAGCTAAACCTGTAAACCCGTCATTCCAAACACATTCTACATCGTTTTTTCTTTTTATTTCCATATTATCAATTCTATTTAAGAAATCTAATTTTACTTTACTTTTTATTATTTCCTTGTAATCTCCCGCCTCCTCGCTTAATTTCAATCTCTTTTCTGAAAAATACCCTGTACTTAATTTTACTTCCATATTTATTATTTCATTTGTTTTGATGTTTAACTCCATTATATGATTTATGTTCAATTTTTATTATATAATTGACGTTTAATCTTTAATTTAAAATTATACACATTAAATATATCAAAACAATGATATTATAGTGTCTAAATTATCATAAATTATGTTAATAGTTGACCTGTAACTGTTTAAATTAATAAAAAAAGTATGAATATCATTATTTATTTTTCTTTTCTAAGTCTTGTACATTTTTAATTAACTGTTTGCAATGTCCTGAATACTCATTTTGATATTCCTCCTGATACTCTCTTCAATGTTCTTTTTGAATGTTTCTTTCTGTGCTCAGTTTTATTGCACTATCTCTACTTTTCTCGTTTATTTTCTCGTTTATTTTCTCTTTATTTTTTCTCCATGGTGTGAAATTATTGAAAATAGAAGAATTAAATAAAAAAACTACGATTCAATCAAGTGCATAAAGAACCTTATTAATAGTGGTGAATAACAGGTAATAATTTATTAAAAGATGAAATATAATAAAAAATATAGTTTAATCGTTTGTGACATTTTTAATTAACATTAAACATGTTTTGAATTCTTGTAATTTATCAAGTTCATTTTTTAATTTTTCATTTTCATCTTCCAATTCTTTAATTTTGTTATTTTTTAATTTTATTGCTTTATCTTTATCAATTAACTCAATCTTTGCTCTTTGGAAATCTAATTCTTTCTCTTCAAATTTAAGAGAAAGATTTCCAAAATTGTTATCTCCGAAGCTTACAAGCGTATAAATACGTATATTCCTATATAAAAATTTATTATTTCCAAAATCTAAATGTTCTAATCCTGTTAATTGACTTATTTCTTTAAAGATTTTTGTTATTTCGTTGCCATTTAAATTTAATTCTTTTAATTTAATTATCTTTAATAATTCCAAATTTTTGTATTTCGGATATTGACTTAAATAAATTGTAATAATGCCTTTCATCCTTCATATTTGCAAAATGTTCAATTATTTCTTTTTCCTTCATTGAAGTTGAAAAATACTTTTTGCAGTTATTTTTCCAATAATGTTTAAATGACCAAGCTCTTTTGGGATTTCTGTTATTTCATTATTCTCAAAATGTAGGTATTCTAATCTTGTTAATTAACTTATTTCTTTTCAAAATTATTTTATTTTATCATTCTCAAGATCTAAATATTCTAATTTTGTTAATTGGACTATTTCTTTTGGAATTTCTGTTATTTTATTTATTTATGTGTTTATACATAAATATTTTCCTCACTATATCTCCTTTAATAATTTTTTATTTATGTTCAAAAATAATTCGCGCTTTTACAATGGTTTCAACAAAATAAACAAAAACATTATAAAGCGCAATTTAACATCTTAACTTTTTTAACTTACAAAAATATCAATAATAAATGATATGATGACCTGTTATTTTAATTCTGCATACTGGACATAATTTAATAGAACTATTATTAATGCACTCGTTGCAACATATTACATGATGACATGGAAACAGTACAACATTTTTATCATTGTTAAAACATATAATACATTTTAACATATTGTTATTTTTATCCGCATACTCTCTTATTTTTTGCTGATCATTTAAAACTTCCAAAATAAGTATGTTCCACACATCATCTTTATCATGTTTTACAGATATATTTAATTTATATTCGTTCTCATTGATAATCATCCATTCGTACGAATAATTAAAGAAATAATTATCAAAATCAATATTGAAATTATTTTTATTTGAAATAATGTTTTGAATAAATCCTCCATTAACATCATATGTTAAATATGATAATTCACTTACGAGTCTGTCTTCAAATTCAACGATATCTCCAACAATTGACCTTTTGTGATAATTTATATAAATTACAATATCATTGATGATTATTTTTGATGACGTTGTTTTATTTTTCATAATGATGTCTCTTAGTTTTTTCATTGATTCTGTTGCTTTAATTTTGGTATTTTTATTATTTTGATAATTTTCAATGATTGTTTTTTTTTCATTTACAACAGTTAACTGTTTATTTAGTTCATCTTTTAAATTATTTATTTCCATTTTTAAATTGTTTAAACACTCATTTTGCAAATTTTCATTTACTTTTAAATCATTTATTTTTTTATTCTGTTCATTTAATTTATTATTTAAATTAAATATTTCATTTTTTTTATTTTTAATATCTTGTGCTTGGTCATCGATTTTTTTTTTTTGATCATTAATTGTTTTATCTTTAACATTGAGCTGTTTTTTTAAATTAACCATTTTAACATAATTTTCATCAATTGTTTTTTTTTGATCATTTACTATTTCATTTTTTATGCTGAGTTGTTTTTTAACATTGTTCATTTCAATGTTGTTGTTTTTTATTAATGTTTTTTGATTATTTATGACTGTGTCTTGAAAATAAAAACCACTCTTTATTTTATTTATTTCTTCGTTGCGATCAACAATTATTCGATCCTTATCTTCAATTATTAAATCAAATAAAGAGTGGTCTTCATTTTCAAAAGATTTATTTTTTAACAAATTTATTTCATCGTTTTTATCTTTTAGTTCATTTAAGTAATAATCATCAATTTCACTAAATAATTGAATTATTTTATTTTGTTTTATTTCCACATTTTTAGGAAACGATACATTTTTAATATTTCTGTGCAATTGACAATGATCAGTTCCATTGATAGATTTTTTTGTGCATTGTTTTCCAATTTTAGTTATACCTTGACAATATTCCATTTTTATTTATATTATGTTGAATTTATTTATTTACATTATATTACAATTTCAATTTTTAAAGTGTCCTTTTAAGGACACTTTAAAAAAATGTAATCGCGAGAAACACAATTTAATTGTGTTTCTCGCAGGATTTCAATTTTTTAAACAACTTCCTGCTTTACTATTAATGCAATTTAACAATGCTAAGTATTCATCAATTGTTTTTTAATGCACATATTGTTTATTTTAAAATTACCATTGTAAAATATCATTTACATTTTTTTTACCAATTATTTTGAAAATTAAAATATTGCAGTCAACTTAATTTAATTAAGTTATTTTTCATCAAACAACCATTAATAATATTGCAATTTTATTTTCATTAAGTTAATGTCAAAATAAGTTTAAAATATATGCATATTGTTAAAATAATAATACATTGTCTCTCATATTAATTTAACAATAACTATCTTAACCATGTAAAAATTGTTGAAAATAAAAAATAATTGCGAACGATCTAATATTTTGTGCAACGTTGTGAAAATGAAAATCATTTAATTATGATAATTCAATTGTGGCCAAAACTGTATTCAATAATTCATTTTCCAATTATGTGAAGTTTACACGTCATTCTTAAGGTATTAAAGTATACAGCATACTTAAGAATAACATTAATGTTGACGATATTTTCAGTAAATTAGAAATTTTCGTGACAAAAATAAATTCAGTTTAAACACATAAAACAAATATATAAAACGTCACTCGAACAATGATTTTTTAATTACTTGTAACGTTTTTAATCAGCATTAAACATGTTTTTAATTCTTGCAATTGTCCTAGTTCTTTTTTAAGTTTCTCATTTTCCATCTCTAATTCATTTATTTTTGCATTCTTATCTTTTAATTGTGCGTTTTTATCGCTTAATTGTTTTTTTGCTTCTTGATGAAACTTTTCACGTTCTTCAAATTTTAAAGCATAATTACCAAAATGCTTATCACCCCAGTAGGTTTTCACATTTTCAGAAATTATTTTAAATAAGTTCTTTATTTTGTCAATATTATTCTCTTGATTTTGTTGGCAATTATTTATTCCACATTTATTTACAATTGTATTGAGTGTCATCGGAATTGATTTAAGTAAATCGATGAAAATTTTGTTAAGAATTACATTTGTAAAAATAGATTGGTTACTAAATTTAAATTCACCTTCTTCAGCTGTTCTCGGATGAGGACGACAGTATTGATCGTTCTCGAAAATGTAAAAATTACACATATTTGTTATGAATACAACTTCTGCTTTTTCTCCAATTACATGAAAACAGCGATCTTTGTATTCTTCGGATGAAGTGTATATAAATGCTCCAATGTTTATTATGTATTCTGTTCTCGATAATTTGCATGATATTTCATTGAATACCTTTTCTATGCTGTGTTTGCGCATAATTGGATTATATTGCATACTGTAACCTAATTTTTCAACATATAATTGTTTTAAATAATTGTCCAAATAACATATTTTTTCTTTTAAATTAATGCTTTTATCATTTATTCTTAACGAATAAATATTATCAAATGAGCATCTATGAGCATTATCCACGTCTACTTTAAAATTTGCTTCAAAATTCAGTTTTCCATAATTTTCCACATACAAATTTTCACCACCAATATTATTTATAACATTATTTCTAATATCATCTTCCATTTTTTTTGAAACTTCCATTTTATATTTTTCAAGAATTTTTGACAATTCTATTTTTGATTTTTCCATTGTATCTTCAATGTTAAACTTTACTTCTTGCTCGAGGTCTCGAATAAAATTTGTCATATTTATGGTCATTTCATTATCTTAAAAATAACGCGTTTTAAACATTATATTTTCAATTTTTTTAATAAAATACACATGTTTGTTTTTTGCCATAAAATATTTATCACATGCGTTAATTTTTGCTATTTAAACATTTAATGAACATCGTGTTGTCAATAATTAATTGCATTATGGAATTAACCAAAAAAATTTATCTTTACAAATCTCAAAATAAACTTGCTGAATTATATTAAGTAACAATGAGTTAAACAATAAAAATTTAAATATATTTAAAAACACATTGTTAATTTTAAATTAAGCAAGAAATGAATATGATTTGGACAATGACATATGTTAGATTTAATAGTTACAGATACGATTTTCTTGATTGTTTATTTATATTTGACAATAATTGTTTTTTAAAGAATGAGAAATATGATTCTCCTTGTTATTTTTGTAAAAAATCAACTAAACAACGAAAATTAAAAATTTATAAGACTGGCATTTAAAATTTGCAACGCTCTAAATAAAAAACTTAATGAAAATGAATCCCTCATCGATTTAGAATATTAAACATAATTTTTTAATTAAAACGCATTTTTTAGGATGTTGTAATTTGAGATCTTTATTATTAGATCATGTAAATATATTAATTCAAATGACAATGTGTATTTTTTTTCTTTCACTATTTTCAGCATATTATTTGTGATGAATCCAGATCTGTAAACCATGTTTTAGGCTTTTAAACTTTTGCTCTTTTATAAATATTGTCAATTAACATATCACCTAAATTAATTTTCATCATCGATTATTCCTCGATTTTAATTCATGAACAGTGTCGCTCCAAAGCTCAAATATTTTAAATTTGTCAAATTATTTAAAACGCCTATTTCGTGCTCAAAACTATAATTTAATCTTAAATTGTACGTTTATAAAACTATTTGAAAAATTAGTTTCTAAATTAAAAAATTGCAAAAAAAATTAAGTTAATTAATATGTAAATAATTTTTTTATTTGTGTTTTAACTACATTTATTCATGCGCATTATTATGCAAAATCTTAAATGATCTATTTATTTTTAAGTCAAAATAATTATCATTCATTTTCATTTTCATTTTTTAATTTAATTGAATTAACAATCATTTTAAATTTTCCTTCACCATTATTGTAATCATATAAACTTGGATTTACTGTATTTTTTTACAAATCTAATTTTATTAATCTTCCTTGAAAATAATGAATATAGCCATTAATTGACTCGTTAGCTAATCTGTCATTAAACAGTGGCGCAGGTGTACCTGAAAATGCATAAAATACAGCTGGCTTTGAATTATTCCACAATAATTTCAACAGTTCAACTTTATCTATTCCAGTTATATCTATGCTCATTGTTAAACAACCCACCATTTGTTTATTAAATTATTTTACTAAATTATCATTTTTTTTTAAGCAATTTTATTCAAATTAAATTACGAAAATTAAATTGGCTTAATTTTTTACTTTAACAATTGTAATTTAAAAAAATTTAGTTTACAAGAAACTTTAATTTGTAAGTGATTGAGTTTTTTGAATACAAATTAATAAACATGTAATAATATAATTTGAACTATTACGCATAAACTTTTAAAATTACAATTAACACAATTCATACACTCAGCGTATTTTGCTATTTTTAATTTGTGTTTTTTAGTCACCAAATGTTTTCTTAAACTATCTTTCATGTTTACTTTATATTTGCATAAATTGCACGAAAATTTACGTTCAATTCAAAATTTTTTTAATTAGTTAAATAATTGTATTTGACGATTAGTGTAGTTTCATTATTGTGTTTACTAATTAACATAGTGTTATTTTTTAAAATCGTTTCATTTACATTGTTAATATTGCTGATTATTAAATTTTTACTTGAAACTTATTTATTGTCCACTTTTTTGTTTTTAAATTTTTACTTAAACTTAAATCATCAGTTGGTCATTTTTCTTTTTTTCATTGTTTAATTTTGTTGTAAAATTACTGTTATACTTTTTTATTATGTTATTTATTTTTCCAATTCTTTGTGTTTTTTCACACCAAATAAATATCCTAAAGTTATGTCCACAATTTTTGCTTTCCATATTTCCATATTTCCATATTTCCATATTTATCTTCAACAACGTTGCTGAAAATTTCAGTCATTTTTTATTTAATATTTTCACATTTGGAACATTAAATAAATATTTTTAATTAATTCAGTTTTATCATTTATAAAACTAAATATGTTTGGATTAACAATGTGCAATTTTTTCTTTGTTAATTAATTTTTATTGTAAAAAAAGTTTATTTGGATTAAAAAAAACAATAATTTGAACATTAATTATTACGTTTTATTTAAATTGCAAATGATATTTATGAAGAATTAATAAATAATTGTTAACAATTTGAAAAAAAGTAAATTAAAAAATAAAGTTTAAATCAAATGAACAAAATTGAGCAAATATTTATATTGCGATTTATAAAAACCTTCAATCATTTCATAATTATTTTCAACAATTTAACATAAAAAATATTTAAATAAATTGTTTTTTCCTGTCTGCACAGTTAACTTGCATTAATTATTTTATTTTTTGCATAAATTACACATTCGTGATTGAGTTATAACTTTCAACAATATACGCCATCAATTTTATTTCAACATTATCTAACTCATCTCACAATCCAGTAAATCCATTATTTTAAAAACAATTTTCATCTCCTTTTTATTTTAATATTGTTCTTAATCTTTTCAGTTAAATAACTGGTGTTTAATCTTACTTTTATGTTGAATATTTTGTTAGTTTTAACACTTTGAATCTTTTAGTTGTAGAATGAATGTGTATTTACGCATTAATTATATTTGTTTTTCATTTACGCACTCCAAAACATATTAATTTTATTAAATGCCAAAATTGAATAAATATATTGTTCAATCAAAATTTACATCATTAATATACATGTGCAATAAAACATACAAAAAAATTAACTCCATTATTAAATTATCAATGTGGAACATTATGCAAAATATAACCCAAATATAGCAAAGATCAAAAAAAGCAGTCATTAACAAACTTAACAAAGCGTTTAATGTAATCTATCACATTTAAATCTTCATCTAATAAAATCATCGTCCGAATCACTGTTAAAATTATCATTTAAATCGTGATCAATTTTAGTCCAAAAAACACAATCATCAATTAAAGTTGAACGGGATCTTAAATTTATGACCATGATTGTGCTATTGCGAGTCAATTCATTAAAAATTTGATAAAAATTATCAAAGGTTGAAAATATTCCACCGTAATTCTCATATATTTGTTTTAGCGTTTTATATGAATCACATTCACCAATAAATACATAATCATGATTTTCCCTAACATCTGGAGAAAAATTTGGCAGATTCTTACATGTTGTAAGAATTGTCATATTATAATGTCTTCCATTCATAATGGATGTTCTAAATTGTTCATTTTTGTTTAAACCTATCCACGACTCATCATCATTTATATTTTTATAATTAAGAAATAATTTATTGAGTTTTCCAAATTATTTATCACACCTCTTTGTTAATATTTTTGATAATTGTTTTGAATCAAATTTTTTCATGCACACTATCTTTTTCGACGTATTAACTTTTTTAAAAATTTCGTTATCATCATTTAAATTAACAAATTTATCGATTAATATATTTTCTAAATTTTCACAAGATCTATTATCCATTGATATTAATAAAATAACAGGATTTTTAATTAAATTATTAGAGTTAAATTTTTTAATTAAATTATTAAAGTTAAATTTTTTAATTTTAGGTTTTCTTAGTAAATCACTAATAGTCATAATAAATATTTACTTTATAGTTTAAAATTAATTAATAAAAAATGACGCAACAAAATATGCTTGGAAAATATAAATTTTTATAAACAAAATTTATATCATCAGCAGAAAAGTTCAAGTTACAGTCAAAAATTTATTTACATAAAAAAAAATAAATAATGTGCGAAATAATTATATTTTAACAAAAATCAATGATTAAAATATAATTAAAACATAATTATAATTTATTTTAAATGTTTTAAAATTTTGTGAAAATTAACTGAATATGATAAGTTATTTTGATTACACAATTATTACTTTAAATTATTATTATAAATGACAAATTTTTTTTTTACATTTATAAAAATAACTCCACTTTAAATTTTTATCTACAATGATAAATTGAATTTTATCTAATATAGTCAGTGCACTTTGTTACTCTAAATAAAAATATTGAAAATTCAATGTTGATATTATTGAAAAAATTTAATAAATGTGAAAATGATTTAGGATTAGTTGGAGGCGGCTAATATGATAAAATAGTTAAGCCATTTACTCATAATAATGTAAATCATTTTAATATATTTAAACACGTTTTTACTTAAAATGGCACAAAATTATGCGAAAATGATTTAAAATTTAAAATAATGAAAAAATTTAAATTATTATTAAATGCTGATTAAATTTACGTAAAAAATATGCATAAAAATGCATTTAATAAAATAATAAATTATTTTTAATGATAAATTAAATTAAAACATTGTGTCTCTCCTCATTTATTTTTATCATATCTTTTATAACATTTTTTATCGAATAATTTTCTTTTATTATGTTAAATTTACTTCCAGATACATCTATTATTTTATTTTTTCCTAATTGCTTTTTTATTCTTATCCACAAATTCATCGAATTTGGCTGACATTCTATTTTTTTTAATATTTTCATATTTGGATATATTGAAGAGTGTCTAGAAATACATGAACTATACGATTTATTCATTAATCTTAATGCTTGATATCTCCATTTTTCATCATCGCTGTCACTATCACTATTTTCGTCATCACTGTCTTCATTATTTTCAATTATGACTAATAAATGATCATCTTTAAGGTCTCCTGTATCCGGTACTTGCCTTTTTGTTATTTCTTTCACGTTGCTTAATATTTCATCATTTCTTTCAGTTAATTCATCATTTTGGTGTGATATTTTTTTTATATCTTTTCTAGTGTCATTTGTTTTTTTTAACATTTTATCAACTTTAATCATTAACTCATCTATTTTTTGATTTTTACTGTCCAATTCTATTTCTTGTTCTGTAATTTTCTTTTTATGATCTTTCACTACAAAATCGTTCACTATAGTTGACACCTTATATGCAAATTCATGAGAAGCCCAACAAGCTATATGTGGAACTAATTTTGGATGTGCGTATGTTCCAGTTATCATTTTTGTTTGTCCTCCATTCTTTAAAATTAATAATTCGTTATCACTTAAATTCATTATTTTTGAAAAAGATTTTATTAAGTTAATGCTGTCCTTATTGGATTTCCAATTTTTAAATTGCTTTTTGGCATATTGGCATAATTTAGTTACATTAACATATTCATTACTTTTCATAATTATTATTTTTAAATTCAAATACATACCCCAACAATATTTTCCATTTTTATCAACGTTTTCAAATAGTATACCTTGCATAATTAAATTAATCATTTAATTCATGATCGTTCCATTTAATAATGTTTATTTTAATTTTTTTTTATCAAAAATTAAAATAAAAATCTTACAAGCACATTAATACGCACATTCTTATATGCAAATACAGGTTTATATCGGCTATTAACCTTTTCATTAATTTTAATTTTTTTTAATTTTTTCTTAGCAGCTGGAATCCCAGCCACTGACTTTTTCAACGATTCAATTTTTTTTAATTTTTTTTAATTTTTTCTTAGCAGCTGGAATCCCAGCCACTGACTTTTTCAACGATTCAATTTTTTTTAATTTTTTTTAATTTTTTCTTAGCCGCTGGAATCCCAGCCACTGACTTTTTCAACGATTCAATTTTTTTTAATTTTTTTTAATTTTTTCTTAGCCGCTGGAATCCCAGCCACTGACTTTTTCAACGATTCAATTTTTTTTAATTTTAATTTTTTCTTAGCAGCTGGAATCCCAGCCACTGACTTTTTCAACGATTTAATTTTTTTTCAGTTTTATCAGTGGTCGTAATTCCGTCCACCGACTTTTTCAACGATTTAATTTTTTTTCAGTTTTATCATTGTGAATAAAAATATTGAAAATTCGATGTTAATATTATTGAAAAAATTTAATAAATGTGAAAATGATTTAGGATTAGTTGAAGGTGGCTAATATGATAAAATTGTTAATCTATTTACTCATAATAATGTAAATCATTTTAATATATTTACACCCTTGAAGATTTAAAATGGCACAAAATTATGCGAAAATGATTTATTAATGTGCAATATAAATATTAATTAACGCCATCATGTAATTGTAAATGTTTAAATTAGCAATTTAAAATATTAAAAGTTAAAAAATTTTTTTTAATGGCTCAATTAAAAATCATGTCAAATTGAAAAATAGTTTAATATATTTTACATTGATAAAAAATATCGCAATAATAATGATTGCGAGCTATTTAAAAAAGTACTCGAATGTAACATTTACAGGCAATAAGATTAATCTTAATAAAAATAATTATTCTATGACAACTCACCATAAAGTAAATAAATTTTATAACATTTATTATTTACTAATTTATTAATTTCAGTTTACTCGTCTATTGTTATTTTCATTTCATCCTTCATTTACTAACATTTATACCATATGTGCATTCTCAATACCCACTTTGCATTTCCAAGGGAATATTTTTCATTAACTAAAATGTTTACCGCAGGTGCCTCTGGTTGACTATTTCGTCAAATTTTTTATAATTTTGCTATCATTAATACAGTGCATCTGCGATGATCTTATTTATCTAGGTTACATCCTATATTTATTAATAATTTTACCTCAGGTGCATATGGCTGACTGTTTCATTGAATCCTCCATGACAAGCTATCATTAGTGCTGTGTATCCACTATTATTTCGTTTATCTAAATTATATTCATTATTTTTACAACCCGAAATATCACCCGATTATTCCAATTAAATATTGTTTTGTCAACCTTCGGTAATTTTTCAACAATAATTGGCGAACTCATGATTATTCCAATTAAATAATAACTAAGGATATTTTAACAATATGTAATTTAATTGTTTTCAATAATTGTGAAAACACGATTTAATTGTATTTTTTACGTAACATGCATAAATTAACGCTGTATCTAGAAATTCGCCTTTATGATTTAACATTTCACTTTACAAACTTGATAAATAATCTACTTTATCATGTTCATTATCTTTTGCAAATTTTAATAATTTTAAATTATTAAAATTTGTTTTTTCATAAAGGCGAACTTATAACTTGTTCGATGTTTCGCCTTTAAGTTAAATACCAACTATCATAACCCTAAAGGGTCTGTGAGCCAAACCTAAGGTTTGCGTTCGCCTTTGGCATGCGAAAGAAGTTGGACATTTTTCATTTACTTTATTTACATTCACTTAACTTGCCAATTTTAAATGTAATAAAATTAATAGTAATATTTCATCTAGAAAGTTTGACAAATTCATTTTTATCCCAATAAAATAATAATTGAGTTATTTTACCCAATAGTTTGTAATTTAATTTTTTAAATCGCACTATTTATAATAAAATATTTAAGTAATTAGTTGATCAAGAATTTTATTATATGTTTTAAAGTCCTGAAAAATATCAATATCTTTTTTTGTATTTGTATTTGTGTTTTTACAATATATCAATAACATATGAACATAATTGATTTTGTTACTTCTTGAAATCCATATTCATATGAATAACCAAAATCATAATTGATCGTCCTAAATTTCAATAATATAAATACTTTTTCAATAATTTTCCAAATCAATTGTTTTTTCAAATATTCTCTTATCATTTCGCGGTCATTAATTTGGAAAATGTCAAAATGTAAATTATTATTGAACATTTTCGTTATTAAAGTTTTACTCTTAGACTTAATTTCTATTAACCCGAGTATGTTATTTTTATCACAAAAATTTAGGAAAAATACGTAAATTAAATTTGGAATGTCTAGATATGTTAATATTTCATACTTAATTTCATCGGAATAATTTAATTCTAAACTGAACTCCATTTATTTTAAGTTATTAATGAATGTTATTTTCGCATTGTGTACTTTAAATTTAAGATAAACTTTAAATTTATTTAAAAATAAACTAAAATTTTTCGTCATCTCTATTATAATAAATAAATGAATTTATGTTCCAAAAATATTTTTAAATATATGTTTTACGCACTTATCGTATTATTTATATTATTTCCATTTATTGTTTCATTGTTTGTTGGTGTTGCCTTTGGAGGTAAAAAAAGTAATAATTACGGCATAATTATTCCAATTATGTCGTCATATTTTATCGTGTCTTCAATTACAACATTTGCATTTACAATTCTCATGTTCTCATGTTATTTTTTAAAAAATCAAAGTGACGATAACTTCGTAAATTCATATATTTTTTTCGCATTTTTCATTCTTGTAATTCTGTGCAATATTATAGCGAACATATTTGATTCGTCGTATGATTATAATTATGGAAAAGTAGAATGCACCAATAATGTAAATAATTGTAACATAAATAATAATAATTCAGCTTCTCACATGTTTTACTTAGCATTTGCATCAAATGTATTTTTTTTCATATTACTTGGATACAAATTACATTCTGGCTAAAATTTTAACGTTAACTTATGCGATTTATATGCACGTTATCTACAAATAAAAATATTTTTTAGTCATCTGTTACGTTTATATTTATGTATTTATCATCATATATTTCGCCAAAATATCCAACATGAACGATTCTATTTTGGCGAATTTCAATTTTCACGTTATCAATTTTTGTAAATCAAATACGTTAATTAAAATTGACAATGTAAAATTATCAATAAAATTATCAATAAAATTATCAATAAAATAATGTTAATTTTTATTATTATTTTTTTATGAGTCATTGAAATTAAGAACGTGTCACATATCTTATTTTTTAACAAGCATAATGGAAATTATCTATCTTTATCCAATTTTACGCATTTATAACAGTATGCGTAAATTCCATCAAATGGATCACGATACGCATAAAATTTATTTTCGTTAATTATTTTGTGGCAATTTTCATATTCGCAAACCAATTCTTTATCATTCCAATCTTCGATTAATGATAACAATTCGTCTTTTCCAAATACATCTTTTAAATCACTCAAAATTTTTACAGAATAATATTCATTAAATTTTGCAATATATTCATCCATTTCTTTTTTCAAAGTTAAAAATAAAATGTTGTCTTTTAATTCTTCATCGATTGACATATATTTCTTTAACATTTTTAATTTATTGTTTTTTAAATTTACGCATTCACCGCAAATACTTGGGCAATCATTGCACACTGACGCGTATCCACCTACGCTTAATTTACATTTACACACGTCGCAGTTATATGGTAACGTCACATCAACTGCTGATATTAATTTATTTACAATTTCACTGTTTAAACTGTTGCCAAAATTGTTAATTTCTGGACAGCCTCTTAAAATATAGTTATTCATTATTTTTTCTTTCAATCTTTCATTATTTTTTATTAAATTTGATGTTGCATTTATGCAATTATTAATTATTTTATAATTTTCAAATATTGAATCTTGGATATCCAATTTGGGTGTTGGTATTTCTAAATTATTAATTTTTAATTTTCCAATTGTCCCTAATTTATTTCGGAAATTTGCCAAGTCTATAATATCATTTTTAATTAATTTTAAATACACATATAAATATTTCATATTTATAAGATCATTTTTTTTCAATAACACAAATTGATGATTTTAAATTTATGTTAAAATTGTTAAAATTGTTAAACATAAAATACACTGCAAAAATGTTAAAGGATGGATTAATAGAGTTGGTCATAAACAATCAATGAATTATTTATTTTTATTGTCATAAAAAATAAATAACTTTAATAAAAAACTCATTGAATATATTTTATTCTGTTTCAATGCTTTGAAGAACAGAATTCATCAGATTATCCATGAAAAACATAAAAACCATTTCCATCGAAACATTTTGTCCTGGATATATTAACGCTCTTTCTTCTAGAACTTCAGCCATAAATGTGTTGCTTGCGCAAATTAATTTATTGTTATTTATTTTTTTATCAAAAATATGTAATTCATTATTTTTCTTCACATCACATTCAGTCGCAATTGAAAAAACCAGTTCACTTTTGTTTTCAATTATGTTCCACATGTTTACATTGCTCTTATTTTTAGAAATATAATTATAATATAAACTTTTAAAAGCTGGTTTACTAACATCCAGTACATTTGACAAAATTGCCATATTTACTGAATCGAAAACTACCTTGTTTTTTTTAATTATATCTAAAATTTGTTTTTCTTTTGACGAATCTCCTATTTTGCAAACTTTAGATATATTATATCTTAGCTGGTATTGGCATTGTGAAATATTAATTAAAATTAATTTAATGCTTCCTCTAATACTGCATGGAATATCCTTCACAAATAACAAGTACATTAACGAAAAATAAAATTCAGAACAATTTATTTTTTCTATTATTTTTCCAAGTTCAACAAAAAGATTCTTAAAAAGAATTGAGTTGCCGCTGTTAAATTCGTTACCTACATGACTGTTTATTAATGATATAATGTTGTTCATTTTAAAATTAAAAGCATTGATAAATGCTTTATTTTTTTTTTCGTTAATATTTTCAGTGGTCCATTTTATATTTAAATTTATGTTGCATTTATTGTAACTTTTTTTATTTTTAATAATTTTTTTTAAAGCATCTGATGATTTTTTATGATGAACTATTCTTCCAAATGCATTAAATTGAATTATGTCATTAACTCTTTTTCCATCGCCATATAATGATTTTACTCTTTCAATGCAATCATTAAATGTTGTGTCCTCATCTTCATCATCTATTTCATCTAATTCTAAAATTGTTTTATTTTCTTTTTCAATCTTAACTTCATCAAAATAATTATCATTGCATTTAGTTACCACTATTGCAACTTGATGAACCATTCCTGTTTTTTGTGTGTCGTTTTCCAATGTTGTCAAAATGCTGTCAAAGTTATTTTTTTCATGATGTGTTAAAAACGCTGTCTCAATTGGTGTTAACCAAAAGGTAACATCTGCTTTAACAATGATGTCGTTCGTTAATTTATCAAATGATTCGTTTTTGTCTTCCGAATCTGAAATTCCTGGCAAATCTATTAAATTAAACTCAACAGAATCATCAGATGTTAGTTTAATTTTTTTAACATCATTACAATTGAATTTTTCATCGTATTCTAAACCAATAAAAGTTGATTCAACTGTTGTTCGACAAACTCCTGTTTTAAGAAGTCTTTTCAACACAATTGAATTCACGAAAGTTGATTTTCCAGAACTTGGAAGTCCAATTACAGCAATTGTTGGAACAAAATTATTACTTAATGCCATTTGTGTTCACTGTTTTATTTTTAATCTTTTTAACAATGTGCATCATATTATTCAAATATCAATTTTTTTAAACTAATTTACACATTTAGCAAATTGATAATTTTTAAACAAAATTTATTTCCGACAAAACTGATTTAATTTTTTTATTTTTGAAAAAATAAATGATCATTTTAATTGATACATTTTCACTTAGATACATTTTTTTTCTCTCATTGAATACTTCTTCAATAAATGTTTTTTCAACATTGATTAAAGAATTTTTGCACACTATCCTATCTAACATATGTAAATCTCTAAATTGTTCAACAGTGCACTTATTTTCATAAAACTCTTCAAATATTTTTTCATATTTCATTGTTAACATGTTTGTAATGTAAAAATTGCCTGGAATACTTTGATAGTATATTTTTTTAAATGTATTATTTTTAAATCCAAGAATTTTTGATAATGTTGCTAAATTACTTGGAGATATTGCATCAAAATATAGTGATTTTACAATTTTTTCAGACTCGTTTTTATTTTTTAAGTTTAGCACAATTGCTAAATTGTATTGCAATACTTTTAAAGATGCCAATCTTGCATGATCAATTAACTTCTCTTCTTTAATTATACTTCCAGTGTCATTGAACATTTCTATTTTATTTGTTAATAATTTCATGATTAAAAGAGATGTAAACTTTTCGCATTTTATTTTTTTTGACAAAATACCTAAAGTTGTTAATTTTTCTTTAATGTGGTTTTCAGTTTTCATGTCAACATAAATGGTCGATGAAAATTTATTCTCCACTTTTATTAAGTTAAATTTGCTCCAAAAAACTTTTATTAACGATTCATTTTTCTTTTCAAATATATTGTTTAAAGCCCATCCTAAATTGAATTCTCCAATTTTTTCACAATAAATTACACTATCATCCACTTCTTTCTTTAATGCTTCTGAAGCTTTTTCACAATAATAAATTCTGGAAAAAGAATCGTAAAATATTTTATGATATGTGTCTCCAAATAGTAAATTAATGCCATCGTAACAATGGTTTAAATATACTTCTGTTTTCTCTAAATCAACTTCACCCAGCATCATTCTTGTTGTTTATCTGCGTTTTTTTTTAAAAAAATCATTGCATTTAGTTACAATTATTCCAATTTGATGAAGCACTCCTGTTTTTAAAGTGTCATTGTTTAGAACTTTTACTATGTCCAAAAATTTTTCCTCTTCATATTTAGTCAAAAATCCAGTGCCCGATGGCGTTGTCCATAATATTATGTCAGCTTTAATAACTGTATCATGTATTAATTTATCAAATTTTTTTTCCTCATTGAGAACATTACCAATGCTCGGCAAATCAATTAAATTAAACTCAAAATTATCATCAGACATTAATTTTTCACTTTTAACACTTGAACAATTAAATTTTTCATCGTAAAATAAACCAATAAAAGTTGACGACAATGTTGTTGAACATACTCCTGTTTTCACTATTTTTTTCGACACGATTGAATTTACAAATGTTGATTTACCTGACCCAGGTAATCCAATTACAGCAATTGTTGGCACAATGTCGTTTAAAATTAGCATTTCGAAAATTTGAACATTTTAAATTTTATACTTAACCCTTCATTGTAAGTTTTTTTCAATTTTTTAATATTTTAAATTCTGCATTAACATTATTTAATTAATTTAATAAATGTAAAAATAATTTGAAAAATAAAAACATTTTGTAAAGATAAATAAATAAAAAGTCAACAAAAAAAACATCAAAAAATAAATGTAAATATTTAAAATATACAACTTGTAAAAATGCGCATAAAAAAGTTACAAATGTAATTAAAAAATTAAAATACACTTATAACGTTAATTTATCTATTAAATAACATTGTTAAATATGGAAAATTAATAAATTAAAATTAAAATAAATAACGTTTTTGTCATGAATTTAATCGTCTCAACACTGCAATCGCATTTTTTTACTTCCATCTTAATTGTATATTTGTCATATTTAACCAAGCATTTTAATTTTATTTAAAATGGTAATTTAATGTGAACCAATTTTATCTTTATTTATTTTATATGTTAAATATAAAACACTATGGCGATAACAATGAAATATGATTTTTTTTATATAATGAAGTTCACAATTTTATTCGAAAAAATGAAAACGAAATAATTAAAAGGTGGAACATCCATAAAACTTCTTATTCGTGTTATGAGAATTGCAAGTATGAAAAAATTAATATTATTACTTATTTCACATGTTGCATTGAAAATAATAACTGTGAAGTTATTTTTATAAATGATTGCGATAACTCTCGCAATGATGAATTTAAAAAGTATCCTCAAAAAGATAGTTCTTGGAGCGAAAATAAAAAAAATTTCATAATAGTTGGATCTCCATTGGCATTTAAAAATAATGATGATGATGAGTGGAATTTTTTTAAAATGATTAAAGCAAATTTTGAGATTGAATGTGATAAATGCAATGTGAAAATTAATGATAAAGATATTTTTTATAACTGTGAAGAATGCGCAGACTTTGACTTATGTGAATTATGCTCATTAAAAAATAATAAAAAATGTGATCATGACCACAGTATGAGCGAGAAATTTACCACAGAGTTTTTAACATTTGGAAGAAATACTTATGATTTATGTCAATGTGTGTTCTCATTTAATATTAATTAATCAATGCAAAAATTTGCAACGCTCTAAATTGATCAGTGTGATAATTATTTTTAATCAATTATTTTTAATCAATTATTTTTAATCTAATGACCCCTAACTTCTTCGACACACATTTTTAATAATTTTAAAATTTGCTCTTCTTGACCATTATAAACAGCATATGACATCTGTCCTCCAACTGATAAAAATTTTTCCAGAAAAATATGAATTATCTCGTGATCATCTAAATCATCGTCGTCCAATTCTTTTTAATACTCCTTCAACTCTTCATTTTCAGTTAAAATGTACTTTTTAAAGCATTTATTTTTAAATTTATTTATGTCACTTTGTGTAGATGCGAAACGACAACCTTGTCCATAAATCATTTTATATTGTATATTATTTAAAATATTTAATAATAAATTATCCATTAAAGTTATTTTTTATATTTTTAAATAATAAATTGCGCATGTGAGTAAATATTTTTTTAATTTATCATATTGCAATAACAAAGCAAAATTGAATTTAACATTGTCACTGAATTGGTATAACTTATTTTAGATTTTTCAATGCTAATTAAAATTTTGATTATAGCTTTCACATTTAAATTTTTTATATTTTCATAATTTTCTATGTATTTTGCATTATTCATATCAACTTTTTTTAAAGCTTTGCTACTTAAATTAGCCATCGTATTAATGTATCTTGTGTATATTTTATCATTTTTTAATTTACTTGTGATCAATTTGATATCTTCATCATTTTCAATGAAATATTTAATTTGGGCATCTTTTATATCTTCGACCATAATTTGACCCATCAAAATATCGCTGAAAAAACACTTAAAAATTATTGCTCTTTTAATTGCATTTTACAAATCATTAAACTCCATCAGAGTTTTGCTCTTGTGACGTATAGCTTCAAAATGATACTCATTTGCGTACATGTAACCATATTTATTATGTGTTTGCTTCCATATGTCATAATCAAAACAAATTCTAATTAAATCAATCGGCGAATTATATAATCGTGTTCCTCCATCTTTTGTGCATTTCGTTGGAAATATAATTATATTTAAGCTCATGTTAGCTTTTTTTTCTATGAAAGGATGTAATATATTTATTGCATCGGAATCTGCATATTTGTTGTCCAATACCCAATTATTCACGTCATCAAGATGATTATTATCATTTACCATTGTCTTATAAAGTTCACCGTATAATGACTTTTCATTATTTGTAATATTTATATTTACTCGTTCTTTAATGTCTAGCTCTTTTATTTTTTTCCCTTTATATTCATTTAATATTTTTTCTTTCTCTTCTTCAACTTCATTATCTGAGCGAAATTTTAATTCCTCAATTTTCAGCTTCTTAAGATCATCTTGATCTGTATTTTCCGCATTTTCTATGTCATTGTAATTAAGTCTATCAAATTCATCATATTTGTCACTATCGTATTTTTTTAGCCTTTTTACTCTTAAATCTTTAATTTTTTCATCATGGGGTGGTGTCTCAGCAAAATAATTATCGATTACATCAACCTTGCATATAAATCTTAAACGTTCGTAAGACATTACTCTTGAATCATCAACATCATTATTCCTGGTATTATCTTTTTTGTCCAAAATAATATCATTTATGGATACAAATAAACAATTATTGTTCGTTTTTCCATCTAACCCATTATTATTCAATCTTGATGGATCCCCATCAAATATCTTCTTGTTTATTATTTCGTAAACTTCTTTGTCACTTTTTTTTCAAATTTGTCATTTAATAAGTTTAATGATACTTCCTTTAATATTTCAATATTATTTTCTATTTTTTCGTCATTATCCATTTCCATTAATTTTACATTTTTCATATCAGATTCTTTACGCGCAAAATAATTTAAAATTTTTGATGTTAAAGTATTTTTGTATTCCATCATTTCATTTCGTTCTATTTGTTTCTCACTATGTGTTTTTTTACTTCCATTATATGTTTTTTTACTTCTATCATAATTATCATAATCATCCTTTAATTCTTCAATTCTTTGATTGGTCAATATGATTACATTTCTCATAATTAATTGTACTTCACTTCCATTTAATACATGAAATTTTTCATATACGTTTGTCAAAGAATTATTCAACGTGTCTTTATTAAGTGACTTTTCGGACAACGAGTCATCCTCCAATTCTATATCAAATAAATAACTTGTTAAATATTTATTATCTTCATGCCACTTTTCACCTATATCTGTCATTCTCATTAGCTCCACCGTGTCTTGATATAATCTTAATTTATCTTGACTATCATTTGGAATTTCATTGGCAACCTTTTTTAATTCTCCCAAGTTAAATTTTTTTGAAAGTATTTTTAACATGACATCTACAATTTATTTATCATCACTCATTTATAACTTTAATAAACAAATAGTTTTATAAGTCAAAAACATAAAATTAAAATAAATAAATTCTCAGTTTAAAAAGATCCATGGCAAATGTCAGGCTTGCGTAAACACACAAGGTTTTTAAAGATCCATCCTTTTTTAACTTGTTTAAAATATATTCTTTAAATTTACTGCACACTTAGCCTCTAGTTATATCTTTTCCAATTTTAAATGGATTACAAAACGGAGATTCTTCTTTTGGAAATCTCTCCATTAATAAATAAATTCTCAGTTTAAAAAGATCCATGGCAAATGTCAGGCTTGCGTAAACACACAAGGTTTTTAAAGATCCATCCTTTTTTAACTTGTTTAAAATATATTCTTTAAATTTACTGCACACTTAGCCTCTAGTTATATCTTTTCCAATTTTAAATGGATTACAAAACGGAGATTCTTCTTTTGGAAATCTCTCCATTAATAAATACGATTACTTTTCTTCTTGCGTATATATTTTATTCACAGTTCATCCACTCTTTTAAATTATCATATTTTAGGAGGATGTACTTAACTTTAACGTTGACCACTGACATTTTATAAATAAATTGTAAATTAAGTTAACATAACTTAATATTTTTAATTTTAATTTTCAACTTGTGAAAAAATATTGTCGCTTGAATAAAACAAGTTTTATCTTTGTCCAAAGAATGCAATCTTAATTATGTATTTTTTGAATTAAACAAATTACTGGATCACCTAAGTTTTCTTCATCATGAAAAATATAATAAAAAAAATCAAAGACAAGGTAATTCACAACGCAATTTAGACCTGTTTTCTCTGAGTTTATTAAGCAAAGCTATCAATTCTTCATCAAATTCATCGTGAATATTTTCTGATTTTTCTTCTGCCTTGTAAAGATCTGCTGTTCTTTTAAACCTTTCGTTGTGTTTTTCAAAGATGGATAATAAGATATTACCACTCTTTTTGAACACGACTTTCAAGTCCAACGATGCTTTATCTTGTCTGAGGATATCTTTCAAACTTTCCAAGTCGCTTTTTAGAACGGATGCGGAAGCATGTCTTTCTGGAATTCGATTTAAAATGTTTAAGTAGTTCTTCATCTCATTAAACAAGTCATTTTGATATTTTTTGAGTTCATCTACCTTATCCTGCAATGATTTGCGTTCTTCATCGTTTATTTTTAGTGTTGCTTTGTGATCTTCTTCGGTCATCTTCAATGTGGTTTTGTGGGAATCTTTGATTTCTTTCAGAGCAATTTTATGATCTTTTTCCTTTTTTTTTATTTCAGAAAAAAGGAAAAAGATCACTGCTGAAAAAAAAATCAAAAGTGGGATATGTTGGAGCATCTCGGTTGACATATTTGATAGTGGTGGATTGAGAGGCATTTTGTTATCTTCATTAATGGATCTCGTGAATATTCAAATTTCAATTTTTAAAGTGTCCTTTTAAGGACACTTTAAAAAAATGTAATCGCGAGAAACACAATTTAATTGTGTTTCTCGCAGGATTTCAATTTTTATTTGATTTTTCTAGGAGCTAGCCATTAATTTATTTTTATGAACGCGTTGCTTCCAGCAGCGCTAGGTGCTATCCACATTTTATCCTACCTTTATTTTGGTCTCTTTATCCTCGTTTAATATATAGTTATCTATATTATGTCGTCAAAAGTTAATATTATAGATGGCAACTTGTATATATTTGTTTGTCCTCATAACTGTGGCCAAAGTTATGGAGTTTTAAAAAATGAATTAAATTGTCGGATATTTAGATGCGGATTTTATAAAAAAACTGGTTCACAAATTGAACAACATTTGCCTAAAATAATGTGTGATAAATTATTTTACAATAAATTAATAACTGGTTGCGGAAGACCATTTAAAATCATTGATGTCCAAAATAACCAAAAATTAGTTGTTGTTTGTGAATATATTTGAAAATTGTTAACTTTATCATTAATAAAAAAATATATCCATTGATCCTTGATGGCATGTTAAAGATAATCTGCATATATTTAAATCTATCATGTTAAACTGTAAATACTAGCCTATAAACAATATTCATACCATTAACTTGATACGTGCAACTCGCTCTAAATGTTGTTTCTTTAGTCTTTTTATCAAATCGTTTGTTAATAATCTCATATTTCGCTTCTGAATCTTCATTCACTTTATTTACGTGAGATTCGACGACTGACTTTTCTGCACTGCTTGAGCTAATAATGTATTCTAAATATTTCATACCACATCTACTAGGTCCGTGGGAATATGGACTCGTAAATACACCACCTTGGAATTGTGCATCATAATTTTCAAGCATTCTGTTTTTTTCGTAAAAATAAATTACAAAAGATATGCCTCCGATTATTAGGTAAATCATGGACGATCCATTTTCAGACTTTGGATCATTTTCAGACTTCGGATCATTTAAATAAGAGTATCTGCAGTGTGAAGAACAAGGGACACAATAAGTGAAAAAATCAAACATATTCATTCTTCTATCGCTGAGCAATTCCATTATATTTTTTACAAAACAAATGGAACAAGCACCGGTCGGATAATTAACTTTTTTTAACATTGCTGAAAATATAATTCCCCCTTTTCCATTAATTTTTGGTAAATCGCCGTTTGGATCAGAGTAATAAGATATCGTCGTCCTCTTATTTCTAAAGATAGAGTGACAATTTTCACATTTAAAAGTACAAAGTTCACAGCTGCTTTGACTATGTTGTTCTCCGCATCGATTGCAAATAACTTGTGGCATGTGTGTTTTTCCAAAAATAGTCATATCAAAAAGATGATGTTTGATGAAAATAGTTCAATAATATTTTATGATGATGATGATACTAAATATTTTAAATTTCAATTTTTAAAGTATGTCGCGTCAATAAATAAATAATCTTCATTTATTTATTTCTACTTTAGCGCCGAAAAAAGGATGGAAATTTATTTAAAATCGTCAAATCAAAAATAATATGAATAACCAATAATAAATAATGAATAACAAAAAATTTTATTGGCAATATTGATCATTCGAAATCATTCGAAATCATTCAAAATAATTCAAAGATTTTAACCTTCCAGTAAAAAAATATGCTCGGCAAGAATATTAAAATTATTATGAACAATGACATATAAAATAAGAATTATTGTGTAATAAAAAAAAATGAAATTTGAAAATTTGCCAAATGAAATACTTTATAAAATATTTTCGAATGTTGATTTAAGAGAATTTAGCAAGTTGCTCTCGTTAAATAAAAAATTTAACGAATTTTTTAAAGATGAATATTTATGGAAATTTAAACATGAAGAACTTTACAAAAAAATGAACTCCAAATCATTAGTTGCTACTTTTTTGTATAAATATTAACGTATAATATATTAAAGCGAATAAGACATTTTTTAAAGAATATTTAATAAGAAAATTTTTTAATTTATAAAAATTGAAAAATAAATTGATTTACAACTAATATATAAAATATACCTGACTACAAAATTATACCCATCAAAAATGAGTCTACCCCTTGAAATACTAGAAATGATATTCAAATACTCTGATTTCATCACCCAACTAAGACTAACAGAATGTAACAAAGACTTTCACTATATATTAAAAATCAAGGATATACCAAAAGGAATCAGTTGGAAGTTAACCGACAGTATACTACAACAAGAAAAATATAAAAACCTTAAAATACTTGACGCTTCACATAATGAGGGAATAACCAACAAAGGTATCAAACACATGAATCTACATACACTTGACGCCTTTAGAAATGAAAACATAACTGACCAAGGAATTAAACATATGAATCTACATACTCTTTATGCTGCTTACAATAAAAAAATAACTGACCAAGGAATTAAACATATGAAACTACATATACTTGATGCTTCTAACAATAAAAAAATAACCAAATGAAGACCCTATAGTTACCATCGTGATCATCATGGACTCCAATTGCTAATATCATTAAAAGATAATCAAACTCGAATAATTATCTGTTATTTTTAATCTTCTCAAATATGATGGCAACATTTTGTTTGTCTTTGATCATCCATTTATTAAATTCATTAAAATCTATTATTTCCACTTAATCAAATAATCTTGTTTATATCTTAATAAATCTTCTTCATTTATATTTTTAATCAAATATTTATTCATGATTATTCCATAACTATCAGTCAATTTATGATTATTTTTTATTCTTCATTCTTCATAATTTATCATCCAATAAATTCAATGTGTCACTGAAATAATTTTTTTAAAGTGAAAACTGAACTTGATACAAAAAATTTAATGTCCGAGATAAGTAATATGGCCTTCGTGTACTCTAATTGTTCAACTTATTCTATTACCAAAATGGAGCGTAAAATGACCCACTGTTGATTATCACTCTATTATGATGAGTATAATTTCCACTTAAATGATCAATATTTAAATAATTATGTTGTCCATGATTGTTATCTTGCGCGTTTCAAGATTGAATGTGATAGTCGTGAAAATGTTCTGCCATTTTGCATTTAAATCCAAATTTAGATTTAGATTTATTTATTTGTCTATAAGTTAAATGAGCTGAGTAAAATAAATGAGTCGAACAAATTAAGTGAAGTTAATTAAGTGAAGTTAATTAAGTGAAGTTAATTAAGTGAAGAAAATGAGTAAAATAAATGAGAAAAATAAATGAGGAAAATAAATTAAGTGAAGAAAATAAGTGAAATAAATGAGTAAAAGAAATGAGTAAAAGAAATTAAGTGAAGAAAATAAGTGAAATAAATGAGTAAAAGAAACAAGTCGAACAAATTAAGTGAAGAAAATTAAGTGAAGAAAATTAACTGAAGTTAATTAAGTGAAGTTAATTAAGCTATGCAAATGAGCAAAATAAATGGGTAAAATAAATGAGCAAAATAAATGAACAAAATAAATGAGCAAAACAAATGGGTAAAATAAATGAGCAAAAATAAATGGGCAAGATAAATGAGTCACATGGCTCCACTGCGTGTCGCCATACGTGTGACTATTTATGCTCTCGTTATTAAATAATATTAATCATAATGTCATGTCATGTAATGAAGCTTTTAACATATCCACTGTTATTAATATTTTTTTGATGAGAAAATTAACAAACTAAATTAACTGAATAAATTAACAAGCAAACTTGATAAGTTAAATGGCGACACGTAGGTGGAGCCATGCAACAATTCATGTTTGACATTATAATTAAATATTCTTTTGCAATGTTTATTGAGAAAATAAAAATATTATGCAGTGTTATTTTTAATTACATTATTTTATCTTCCATCCTTCATACTTTTTTTAATATTCTATCACTTTATTTGTTCCTTAAAATTGATGTTTAATTACATCATTTTTCTCCAAATCCATAATCTAATGCCAGTGTCACTGCATCAACTAATCTTATTTTTTATAGAATTAACAGAAGACCGTCAAAGTTGAGTTGTCAGTTGAGCACGCTTAACTGGCTGCTACAAAAAATATTATCGTAATACGTATCAACAATCATTTTATCACAAGGATAAACGTCTTGTGGATACACCCATTCATAGTTACTCTTTTCGTATTTTATTGTATGCCAAAAAGGTCATTTTGAAACTTTCATTTATTATCATATCCACTTTTAAGTTTTTATCTCCTTCTGTTTCTATTATACACATGATCTTTGCATTTCCATTGAGCAAATCTCCTTTTTTAATTCTATCACTAATTTGTTCGTTCCAACATTCATTAAAAACACACCACCTCATGTAAAACATGAAACAGACGAGTTAACGAAACTTGACATATCCACAGGAAGACTTCGAGTTGTTAATGAAGTTCGATAATTATAATTATTTTTACTTGAATTATTTGGGTATCGGAGCTTTTAAATTCATGAAAATATGTAGATTCACTATATATCAATAACATAATGTAAATCTCTTTTATTCTTGCATATATTTAAATTTGCCATATCTATGCTATTTTTAAACCTGACAAAATATTTGTTAAACCATTGGATCTTATGTTTTCTATCGCATTATTGGCTTTATTCACACTGTGATTATCCAATTTTGTTAAATCAAATATAACGTGAACGTTGATGGAAAAAAGTTACAATTTATAAATAATTTCATTATAATACTTTGACAACTGTTTTCATTGAATGTTTAACTAAATCTTCTCTGTTAAAATCTTACATTTCTTTATTTTGAGGTTTTTCGCACACATTTCCGCACATAGATCCAGAAGTGTATAAAACTGCTATGATAACTTTTTTATTATTCGTTAAATCTTTGAAAATATATATGTTCGCTTTCATGAGTGCTTGAATCTGTATTTGCACAATATCTTGATTTTTTAATTCCATGATATTCGTTGATTGCTTCCATTATGTTCCAATTTGTCCTTAAACTAGACATTTATATACTTTCGCGAGTGATCGGACTATCTTGCTTAATTTTTAACCATTCTCCGATGTGTTTTCTATCATAAGTCATAAGTGTGGCCACCTTATCAAACCACTTGCCCCTTCATTATTTCGTTAGATATTTTGCACGTTAAATGTTGAAGAATGGACATAATTATTATATTTATATTAAATTATTTTTTAATTATTTTTTGATTTTTTTAATATATTTTATCACAGATGTTCCCTGAAATGTGTTTTTTACGCCTTTGTTCTAAATATTAAATAATATGCGTGAAAAATATTGAATTATATATTTTAATTGCGTTAATTAATTCACTCACTAGAAATAACTAACATGAATAACCTCGAAAACCTCAAAGTTGTTGAATTGAAACAGTTATTGATAGATAATAATTTAAAAGCATCCGGAAAAAAATGCGAATTAATAAATAGACTTAAAAATCATCGTTCTGCGAATCTAAATAAAAGATTTTCGAAAGTTGACCAAAATATCATGGAAGTTGATAACACATTTAAATGTATTGTTGTCGCTGAAAATAAAGATTATGATAATATTGAGGATAATGACGATAATGACGATAATTACTACGATTTTATATTCAAAATTGATGAGTGCACTTACAGCGATTACAGTGATGATTTTGAAAGTGGTGAAGAAACTTATGAAAGTCACAAATGCAAAACTGACGAAAGATATTACAAAAATAACCAAGAAAACGTGTTTAGATACGATTGTGATTATAACATGGATGATCAAGATACTATTTACAATTTTTTCCCAAAAAATAAATTTTATTTCACCAAAGATAATGTTAGTTATACTAATGGTGATGCTGGTATTATTTAAAACGATAATTTAAGTTCATATTTTCAAAGAGTTAAAAATAAATCATATTTTTGACATTATTTAATTTCATTGCCACCTTGGTCATATATTTCTATCAAAGATTTTATATATATGTACGTTAACTCTTTAGTTTCTTTATCATTTATTTTTTCTCTGGCAAAATTGAAAATGTTTAAATGTGCATTATTTTTTTTTATTTTTGAATAGATTAATCTATATTCTGAATATGGGTCAAATGTTAAATGTTCACAAAATAAATCATACATATTAATCATATTTTCATGGTTCAACATTATGTAAAATTGTTGAAATATAGATAAATTTCTTCCTAATAAAAACTGAATATTTATTTCAAAATTGTTAACTTCATCTTTAAAATCTTTTTCCAACACGATATGTCCATTCTTATTTTTAATTATAAATTTATTATTTATTTCATCAGGTTTATAATTGTGATTTAACATTTCAAACTCATAAGGAGCGAGTATTACATAATATAATTTTTTATTATATTCTAATTTCATATAATAAAAATTCATGGATTCGAAATACAATCTTTTATCATCAACCCCTAAGTCATCACTTAGTTTTTTAATATTGAAATTATAACTGAATAAAACATTTGATTTCTTTTCAAATTGTTTTAAATTCTCGTGATATTGATTAATTCCATCTACAATTCCATCTACAATTCCATATACATATGTAAGATTTTTCAAATTATTTTCTAAATGAACGCATAATGAAAATATATCAAAATAATCATTGTAATTGTACTTTACTCTTTTTTGCAATAAATCGAATATTAATAATTTATCTGTTTCTTCTTCTTTATTTTTCTCTTTATTTTTATCTTTCTCTTTCTCTTTCTCTTTCTCTTTCTCTTTCTCTTTATCTTTCTCTTTCTCTTTCTCTTTCTCTTTCTCTTTCTCTTTTTCATTTCCTTTGGATGCAATTCCTTCTTTTTCCACCAATTCAAATAATTTTTTTTTGGTTTCTTCATATTTCTTTTTCAATCCTTTATTTTCCAATTCTTTCGAAGGAATATCCATTTTATTTATGTATTCTTTGTAATATTCAACGTTTGTTTTATTTTCTTTATTTTCATATTTATCAAATTTAGTTATTGTTTCATCTTTTACGTATTTCCTTAAAAATAATAAATTTTGTTCCAATTTTTTAATTTCAACTGGGCCTTTTACATTATTCATTTCTTTTTCCATTAAATGTTTTAATAACTGCTCCCTTGATTGTATCGCATTTAACACATCGATATCTGATAAACAAAAATTTATTTTTTGGCCTCTGTTCAAATATCTTAATCTAAACATAGCTTGAGATACATCTGTATATTTATTATTTTTATCGACAGTGACTAATCCTTTTAAATCTTGGGACTGTTTAATATCAACTCCGACAGTGTGTTTATTATCGTAAATAATGAACACTTCATTTTTGTCTACAATTTCTGCTTTATCATGATATCTATCTTCTCCATCTTTTCCATCTTCCCTAAGTTTTATTTTAACTTTATCATTATTATCTATGAAAATAAATTTTTTTTTATTATTTAAATAACTTCCTTCTCTGAATTTTGTATCAATAATTTTGTTTATAAATTCCAATGGACTCATGTTTTTCAAAAACGCGCCACCATCAATTAAACAATCATAATTTCCATTATTCATCAAATAAGATAAATACTCAAATATATTTTGATTTTTATCATAATGTTCTATTTCATTATCTCCTGAAATTATTGCATTATAAATAGAACCATCTTCAATATCAGATGACTCTATTTCGTTAAATTCATATGTATTTTCTTTCCATGTTGGTAAAATAATATTTGTTGTTCCTGAAAAACCAGCTTTATATTTTGTAAATCTTGAACTTATTATATCTATCCCGCAATAATTATATACGTCTTTGTATATTTTAAATTTTGGTAATATATCATTAACAAAATATTCACATACAATGTCATATTTTAAAATAGGATTATTTATAACATCACTCATTTTTTTTAACTCATAATTGTCACTCAATACATCATTGTTAAATAATATTGATATATTTGTTATTTTATATTTCCTCAAATCATTTTTCATCATCATTTTTATAAAATCGACATTATTGTAAAATATTTTAGAATAATTTTTAAATTCGTTTATCAATTTTATTAAAATGTGCTTGGCTAAACTATGATTTACATTCAAATCGCCATAAAAATATGACAACAACGTTAAAAAGATTTTCTCGTCCAATTGTGAATGTAAAGATCCCGGAGAAGGAGTGTCCAAATGATCATATGGTACAGCGTGCCAACTTTTACTGTGACTATTTTTATTTGGAAACCCATATTGGACTCCATATTTTTTATTTAAACATTCTAGAAGTTGATTTTTCAAATTATTCATCTCTGTATCATTTACATATAAGTCATCAACGCGGAAATCTTCGTAATATTTTTTAAATTCAGCACTGCTCAAATTTATAGGATGATTTACATTTTCAATTTTGTTTTTAAATATACATTTTGTAAATTCAACTAGATGTACGATTTTTTCCTTATTTATTCCTAATACGCTTTCTGCCTCAAAATCATCGTCATACTCAAATAGCATATAATATTCAATAGGAGTTATGCTCGCATTTATGTCTACGGAATTACCTAATTTTAATTCTTCATAAAGCTTGTGTAAATCTTTAAAATGTTCATTATATTTTTTAATATCTTCATCATTGAGATTTTTTCTTTCCTTGAGTTTTTTTATTTTATCAAAATTTTTTTTTATTTTTTCGGTCAGAAATTGTCTTTTTGTCTTGGATTCTTTTTCGAATTCTTGTTTATTGTACAAATAATTAAAGGCTCGAGTATATACATTATTATACATACTTTCAGCATCCAAAAAATTTTCACTCATTTTTAATTCCTCTTTACACAGATTTTGAACATTTTGAACATATTCATATTTCCCCGATAATATATTTGACATTAATTTTTTATTTATCTTAATCATTTTTTCGTGGTTTCCAACCGGAAAATTTAAATCGCTTTTCAAAGGATCATATATTGTGTCAATTTCATCAAATATTACAACTGAATTATTTAAAAGATCATTCTTGTTTATTTTTATTTTTTTGCAAAAATCTCCGCCTCTATTAATTAAATCATTTATTATTGATATTTTAAAACTTGTATCTGACATTATTATTATTTTTTTTACATTTGATTCTGCATTTTTACCATGATAATCTGTTCCATCGTATCTTTTTGATTGCATCCTCCTAACTGAAAATCCATTCAAAGATCTGTAATAATTTTTTGTCACATCGCTGTAAGTTTGCTCAACTAAGTGATCAGGGACTGTTAAAATTACATTATTTTTTTTTTTATATTTTTCTCCATCATACAGCACATCTAGCATAACTAACGGCATTATTACGCTCGATTTACCTTTACCCATTAATAATTGTCTAACTTTGTAATTCTTTTCTTCATTTTTTAATTCCTCACATATGCTTGAATAAAATTTATATTGTTCATTTCTAATTATCACATTGGTCGTTAATTCTAATAAAATTATATTTATTGTTCTGTCTCCTAAATAAAGATCATCTATCATCGAATACGCATTTAATAACTCTAAATTAGATTTTGAATTATCATTTACAATATTTATCACACTGGCAAATAATTTCAAATATATCAAATTATAAAAAATTTTGTAATTATCCAAAATTTGTTTAATATCATGAATGGATTGATCATATTGATCATTAAATGATTTAATCAATCCTTTTTTTATTTCATTGTGATCAAAATAAATTTCATTTTTCTTTACATTGTATTTTTTTAAACTATCATAATATCTTTTAATACATTCATTTACAGTTTTTCCGTTTATATTTTTAATATCATATTTTTTATCAACATTATTCCCTTTTTCATCGGCATCATTTGATTCTGGAAATATTTTTTTTATTTCTTCTTCCACTTTTTTAACATCGTTATTTAATAAATCTTTAAAATTTATTTTTTTCGGTGCTGAAGTAGAAATCCCGGAGGGATTTATTGGCGCGACGTTTCCAATGTTATAATAATTATCTATTTTATAATTATTTCCATTCAATGAACCATTATTATCCAAGGATAATAATGTTTTATTATATCCTTCTATGAAAAATACATTTTTGAATAAATTGAAATAATATTTTCGATGTGGAGTGTTTATTAAGCCACTTACATCTTCGTCGATCGATTTATTTATGATATTGAAAAGTTCGTTATTACTTTTGGTCGTCACATTACAGTTAATATCTAAATTTTTGTATTGATAAACAAATTTGTTGAAAATGTAATTTAAACAGTTTTCTTTTCCTATTATCATGCAATAAATTAAATATATTTCCAATCCTTCTGATGATTGAAATTCGATGTTCATTCCATCTTCCGATATTGTTGCCATATAATACTTTTTAAATACTCTTCTATCTATTATTATATTTATACTTCTGATATACTCTTTCATAATATCATAATCGTAGTTATACAATTCACAAAATTTTACACTTATCAAGTTTGGAAATATTAATTGATTCCCTTCTAACAATATTCCGAATGGTATAAATTCAATCCATCTGGCAACTGTTAAGTGCATTCCTCCATTTATTATTACTTTTTTTTTTGATTTATTATTATAAAAATATAATTCTCCTTCAATGCAATTCAATAAATAAGGTTCATTATTATTTTCGTTTAAATTTAAAGGCAATTCAACTACATAATCATTAGAACCTATCGATCTATTTGACACTATTTTTTCTAACCTGTCTTTGCGGACATCGGATATTAAATATTCTTTTTTTTCATCCATTTTATTTAAATTTAAATAAACGTTGCAAGTTATGTATTTAAAATGATAAGATGTTTCCAATAGAGAACCCTGATATTTTTTCGCATCTTCTAAATAATTACTTATATATTCATCTAATTTATCATAATGTCCTCCCCATTTTCCTGTTTTAACTTCATCTGGTAGAGATGGTAGAGACTTCGCATATTCTTGACTAATACCACTAGATCCAGGATCAATTATATGTTTTAAATCATATTCTTTTCCTTCAAAATTTAAAATTATTTTTTTTTGGTCAATTAACAATGACAATGACAATTCATTGCCATTTTTATTTATATTTATGCATTTTAATTTATTCTCATTTTCATTATCGCGCATATATATATAATAATTTGATAGATAGTTTACTTGTTGTTTAAATATATATGATTCATAAATATTTAAACCTGATATATCCACCACAAATTCATATCTTTCATTTTTTTCATCTTTCAAATAAATAATATTTTCGTCTACTCTACTTATTGTTTTTCCAAAATATATTTCCATCCTTTTTAATTCTTCATTTGTCAGACAATTTTTAGAAAACGAATTATTCCAGTGAGATTCAAAATAATCATTTTTTATTAACGATCTTAAATATATCCCATAAAATACGTAAAATTCATCATATTCCATAGCAGTTCTGAAAATATTTGCTATATCCACATCATATATATATTCGTTAAATATTACGGAATAAATAATTTTGTAAATCAAAGGATAAATATAATATTTTTTTTCTGTTTCTTCAGTTTCTTCAGTTTTCCCAGTTTTATTTTCCAAAAGTTCGAGTTTTAATTTTAAATCGTTCGATTCTATTTTCACTTTTAATACTTTTTTTAATTTTTCGCTTTTGTCTTTTTCTTTCAATAAATCAAAATACATGAGTATTAAATTTATGTATAATAATGGTTCATCTTCTAAATACAAATACATATCTATTTCAAATTCATAATTTGATAACATCGATTTAATATGTTCATCATAACTTTTTTTATATATGTACAAAAAAATGCCTTCCTGATTAAATTCATTAACACACCCACCATCTGCATTATAATAATCTTCAAATAAACTTAAATTTACCAACATCATATCATATTTTTTGCCATTTACGATGTCATATTTTTTATTTTTCAATAGATAAAATAATTCACCATATTCGTCGCTTTTTAAATGTAATGTATTGTTACTTATATGTGTGTTCTTACTTCTTTCAGATATTAAATTATTTTCTTCATTTTCGACTAAATAATCATAATTGAGAATAGGATTATTATGCTTTTCAATATATATGTATTTTCCCGTATAACCATCATCCGAGGAAATATATTCTATTTCTAGGTATCCTTTTATAAATCCGGATAATTCAATATACAGTTCATTTATCTTGTTGCGATTGTTATTATCCAATGAATGAATTATTTGATATTTGGCATTATCAATTGAGAATGAATTTTTCCGAACCCTCAACAATATATTCATAAATAAATCTATCCCTTGTTTTTTAGAATTTATTTTGTAAATAGAATTATCATATTTAACATGATGATGATAATATATTGAATTTCCTATACGCGTTTCATTATTTTTAGATTCATCGGTCAAAAAAAAATAATAATTATTTACATATTCTACATATTTTTTATTTAATTTATTAAAGGTATAATTATCAAAAAAACATTTCATTATTTTTATTTTGTTATCTGGTACTTCTCCAGTGATTTCAACAAATTTGGATATTTCATTCACTTTATATAAAATTATAAATATTCGGAGATATAATCCATTTTCAATAGTTTTTATCATTTTAGATGGCTTTTTCTTCTTTCCATAAATAATCACGAGATATTCGCCATTTAATTTAGCATAAGATATTATAACTACAATCAATAACAATTTGCGCAAATCATCTGTAAAAACATCCCCATTATTTTCTAATATTTCAATAATATCTGCCAAAAAACATGTTATTTTCGTTAATTTTAGATATTTTTTTTTATCTCCATTTGAGCACGATATATCACTTATTTTACCTAAAATAGCACAAATTTTTGCTATTAAATCGTCGCTTTCGTTTACTTCATTTTTCTGGGATATTTTTATTCCCTTACTTTTTAAAATTGTTCCGTATCTTAAACCATTTAAATTTCCATCAATATTGATTTTTACATTGTTCAGTAAATTTTCATTAAATTTTTTTCTATAATCTCCTTTTATCGAATTAATTAAACCTATCCATTTATTGGAATCTAAATTGGTATTTTCAAAATCTACTTTTAACAAATGTTTAATATTAATGTCAAGTTTAAATTTTCTGTGATTTTTTTTTATTTCTGTGAGTTTATCCCCTGTGCATAATTCCCTGTAAAACAATATAATTTTCAATTCCTCTAAAAAAATACTGTTTTCGTTTTCGGCCTTTAAATTACCCTCTAAATACTCTTCACATTCTTTCATGTCAGAGAAAATTTTTTTTTTATCTATTTTGCCAAGTTTATTAAATCGGCCATTGTTTAAATCTATAGATTCATTAACATCTATTTGACTATTATCATATTCTATTAAGGTATTTTCTATGTGACTAATTCCAAATTTTACGAAACTAAATCCTGGTTTTATAATATTAATGTAAGTATTGATTAAGAGTTTTATTTTGAATTCAATCCCTATTCTATTTTTATACCCGTATTTAATAAAATATTTTGCATAATCAGACCCATATTTCTCCAAATAACCCTTACGATTTATTACATGATCACCTATTTCTTTTTTAATTTTATTAAAACTTTTATTGTCACTAGATGATTCTTTAAAAACTTTCAAAAAACTTTTCGTTTTATTTATAAATGCTTCTTCCTTCAAAAGTGTCAATTGAGCATTTATAATGTTTAAAGATCTCAATTTATTTTCCATGAATAGTTTTTCTATCGTTTTTTTTTTATCTTCATTGAAAAAATCTTTTAATTGATACAATATGTTTAAATAAAAATCTTTATTTTTTCTATTGTCTTTCTTCTTGTTTCTACTGTCTCTGTAAAATAAATAATCCCGCAACATGTTATTTATTTCTTCTTCTTTATATTCATATTTCGTTTCCTCTCTATTTTGATTAAATATGTAATTGACTAAATTAAAATTATCATGCTCTCCTTTAGTGTACCTCGAATAATCATGATCTAAATAAATTTTATTTTTTATTACATTTCCGATTAAATATTTCGTGCCATTTAAAATAGATGTCATTTTTATAACCTTTATAATTTAAGATAATAAAATATTTCTCATCTTTTTCACATCGTCTCCTGTTCTTATTTTATAATAAATTGATTTAAATTCTTTTAAAACTACACTATCCTTTATCATCTTTACCACTTCATCCGAAGTAAAATTATTATTGGAAAAATCACCCATAAAAATCATTTTTAAATGCTCTTCGTTTTCCAAACACCAATCATTATTTATTATCGCCATTAGCAAAATGTAATCTTGATAAATATATTTTGCATTTTTTACCCCAACCATCTCATTTTTAATTTCAGCTTCTATATGAGTATCGTTATCATAATTAAGAGTTACATTTTTTATCATTTTATCAAAAATAATATTATAAAGTTCCTTATTCATTTTTTATAATTATAATTTGCAAATTTATTTATTTGTTAATTATCTTTGGAAAAAAAAACAAAATAATGCACTTACACCTTCGGTGTCTTCGCTGACGATCAGCGAGCTTAGCTAGCTAGTCATGCTTCGCTCATTAGTCGACTGAACACCGAACGAAGTTATAACCCTGACACCTTAGATGTATTCGCTAACGCTCAGCGAGCTTGGCTCACTAGTCATGCGAAGTTCATTAGTCGACCGAACGATATATTTCCAATATATAGCAACCACTTTTTTTTATCCTTGTTTAATATAATTTCTTCACTTAAGTCAACTTCAATATATTTCAATTATTTATCATCAACGTTGTTTAAAAATTCCAACCTCATATTACTTATTCATGATAACTTTTAATGTTTAGAATATTTTTAATAAATAAAATTTAATCACATTTTTTCCATCCATTCAAAGATATTCTTTTTAATTCGCAATAAATCCAATTTGCTGATAATCCAGAATGTCCTAATTCGCCGTCAGTTCCACAAGCTAAAATCGACATTTCTTCTTTGTAATTTTCTGTTTTAAATAAAAATTTATCATGATTTTTTAAATAGTAAATAAGAGTGCATCTCATATTTCTCACACTAAGATTGCACGTTTCTCCATATTCATCAACATAATATTTCCTTAAAAAAGGAACAATAGAATCTTCATTTTCAAGATTAGTATTTGGAAACTCGACCATATTTGGATTTGTTACGTTTTTGTAAAATTCGCTCATTGTTATCTGTTACACTTTTAATATGAATTGATTGTGATTCTTTAATGTAATCTATTATATCTTCCTTACATTTTTTTTTTTCAATTTTTTAATATCCGTCATTTTAAGTCAATCAAGAAATTGAAGAAATGTTGTCTATTTTAAGTTAATTTATCACCCAGTTTAAATCTAATATAATTATTATATTAAATGGACGAAGATTTCCTTTTTAGAAAAGGTAATGGTAAATCAAAAATTCTACTTGTGTTTTTTGGAGGAATGGGTACTTCAAATGATCCAACATTAATTAATAAAAAATTACCATTTGAATTTATCAAATTAACTGACGAACATTTTAATCAAAATGATCGCTTATTTTTTGCAGACCACCATCAATGTTGGTATCATAAAGGATATTTGAAGAATAAAATTGTTGACATAGATGACACTGCTAAACTAATTAACGATGTAATAAATAAATGTTCAACTGATAACAAGAAGATAATATTTATTGGTATATCTTCAGGCGGTTACGCTGCCATATTATTTGGTTCAATTTTACATGTAAACACCGTGTTAGCTATTAAGCCTCAAACTAATCTTAATTATTTAGAAGTTGATGGAATGGTTGGAGGTAAATCATCTTTTAGAATAAAAAAAATTAATCTCAATCAAAAATATTTAAATTTAAGTTTAGTGTTAAATAACAAAACCAAATATATTTGCTATGGTGACCTGAGCGTAAGGCAAAATACTAATTGTCATCACGTTTTACAATGTCGTAACATAAATAAATTTAAAAACGTAAAAGTTCGCGAATTAAACAAATTAGATATTAAATTAATGAGCACGAATGGTGAATTGTTAAAAATATTAAACATCTACATTGTTGATTGATAATCAAAAATATAAATGTTAATCTAATTAATTGACAGTTATTTGAATTATAATGTTAAAATATGATTCTCGCTAATTTAAATTTATCAGCATCTTTAAAAAATATATCTTTCTCATCGTTTATTATGTTATATTTATCAATGATACTTTCTATATTTTCACCTTTTGGAAATTGCTCCGTATCCTAAAGTTGTTTTTTTGATTTGCATCCTCTTTATGTTCTACCATGGGTCTTCACCATGATAAATATGCCAGCAATATCGACATTGGAATTAAATCATATAATTGGTCAAACATTTTATCTACATTGGTTAATTGTGATATATTATATCCATTATATGTTATTTCATTATTTTTTTTCCATTGATTCACATTTAGCATGCATTGTTAACTTTCAACATTTATCATTTTGAAGAATATTATTTTATTTAGTATTGTATTTTTAGTTTCAAATTCTTTCTTAATTGTTTCATTGTCTAATATTATGTTTATTTTTTTTACCCATTAAGTCTTTAGATATTTCCATTGTATTATACTCTACTTATATTTCGTCATTTTTTATACCCGGCTGATCGCATTCAATACATTAATATTAGGTTTCTCATTTTTTACTCATAGAGTAAATTATTATCCATCGCGCATCTCAATTTTATAAAATGAATACTTTTTCACGCATAAGTTAATCAGTAGACTACACTTGTTACCCTCCTAAATTAACAGTTTTAAACTGAATATTTATTAATGATAGCTTGTCTATTTTTGCGCGTTTAAAATATAATAAATAATGTATAAGATAAGAGTGGAGAGGAACATGAAATAAAAAAAATTATTATAATATTTTTAAATTAGTTGACTTCTTATTTTTAATAAATAAAATTAAGCAAATTAATATTAACTTAACTTTTAAGTCAATATTAAAATTTAATGACGATTTAAATTGACTTTACTTTATTATTAATTTTTGAGCATTCAACTAATATTTGTTGATTGCTCATGTAGCACAGTTGGTAGTTGCATTGGTCTTATGAGCCAAAGGTCGTGGGTTCGAGCCCCACTATGAGCATTATTTTTTATATTAATAATTTTTGAGCATTCAACTAATATTTGTTGATTGCTCATGTAGCACAGTTGGTAGTTGCATTGGTCTTATGAGCCAAAGGTCGTGGGTTCGAGCCCCACTATGAGCATTATATTATTAATTTTTTTCTTAAAGCGTTGCTTTCAGCGGCGCTAGCCACATTTTTTAAAATTTATTAATAACAAACAAATTTTCATTTGAATAAATAAAAATTGAAATCCTGCGAGAAACACAATTAAATTGTGTTTCTCGCGATTACATTTTTTTAAAGTGTCCTTAAAAGGACACTTTAAAAATTGAAATTAAAATGTACTGTGGCTATTTTGTTTATAAACTTAATTAACCAAGAAATACACCAATGACCGATTCGACAGACATCAATTCAGATTTAATAAAAAATTACGTTGATTTGGATTTAATAAAAAATTATGAAAACATGCAAGAAAACATGCGTGAGATAATTTATGATATATCTCACAATAATAAAAAGTTAAAATTTATGGAGAATGATAATGATGAAATTAATGCTTACGTTAATGAAAACTTCTCACTTTTCATGGATAAAATAACACTTCAATTTTTATCAATCATTTATAGAGGCACCATTTATGAAGACTTTTTAAAATATTTATCAGAATTCTCAAAAAATTTTATCAAAAAAAATGGCATCAATAACATCATTTGTGGAAAATCTATTAATGGGTTAATTAAAGATAATAGATGTAAAATCATATATAAACTGAAAAATGATAATTTCCTGGGAGAATTAATAATGAATTACATCTGTAGCGTGACGTCTGATTACTTAAATGACCACAAAAAAAAATTAAAAAATCTTAATTTTTCCGACAAATTAAATTTTGAAGCCATATTCGTGAAAATTTTTAAAACGGATGAAGAACCAATAAATAAAAAAGTTAATTCTAATTGTTACGCATCGGTGCAATATTGCGGTAGTAAAAGATTTATTAACATTCGAGAAGTGCCATTAATGGAAGTACCCGAATACTCGAAAGGATGTTTATCTCCAATTGAACTTCCAGAATTTGTTGAAAATATTCAAAAAATCAAAATTATTATCCTGAACAATTTTAGACAAATTATGAAAGAAAAAATTTACAGTTACCCTAATGGGTTAGGATATTTAATATTACAAAGAAAATATCAGCATTTGGAAAATCAAAATAATTATCTTGGACAATCTTAGGCGAATTATAAAAAAAAATTTACAGTTAATCCTGATAGATTGGGAAATTTTTTATTCGTTTTGATATAAATTAATCATTAATTTATCAAATATCACATCATCCTCAAACATATTTTAAACTTTTTCTATCTTTGTTATATTTATATCATCTTTTTAGTAAAAATATAAACGCTTACTATTCCACCACAAATATCAGTGTTAATCTACAATAAAATTATAGGTTACTAATGATAACTTTTAATTATCCGAATGTATTAATATTGTTTTAATAAAATAACAAATATAACAAAAATGTGTCATTTTACCCTTATGCATAAATTTATCGATATTTAGGAGAAAAGATATGTGATTCTTCCTAAAAATGAAGGATCACATATCTTTCCGAAGAAATCACGAACTAGACAAGGCAAACATATACTCACATTTTAGATATCGGACACACTAAACCATAGGATAAAAAGGCCAATGGTCAACACTATAAATCTACTTACCAAGGACATCGAAAACATCAAAGACATCCCGAAGAACCATGTTATAAAATAAAATAATGAAGATCACATTCAGTGCACTTGCAGTCATACCGCATCCTTCCTGACTCATCACGAATCATATAATCAATTGGCTTACAAACATGCCCTTTTCCGCAAAATGGATCCACGCAAATTCGGCGTTTAGGTTTTGTTCTTGAGCATTTAAAGTTCTCATATCCCTTTGAATTTTTGAATTCTAAGCACTTGTGAATAGTTTCACCACAGTCGAGGCAAATATTTCCCGTGATTTGTTTGCCACAAAGTTTTAAACGAACGTTATTATGCTCGCAAACTTTTTCAACGATTGATCCCTTTTTATCTTTGATAGATTTGTTATATTCTTCAGTTTTTTCCTTGTTCTCATCATCTTCTATCTTGCTGTTTACGTTATTATTCTTGTTAGCTTTTAAAGTAATGAGAACAAATACGTTAACGAGTGCAAAAAAAAGAGTACAAAATGCAAGAATGATTTCTAAAGTAGTCAACATTGTTTCTAGTTGTTCGAAAAGAAAAGACATTTAAATACATTGATTAAACGAGACTACTTCAATATTTTAATTTCAATTTTTTAGAATCATTTTACCCTCATATCAAAAAAATTATACATAGATGAATACTTTTAAAGATACCAATGTCATTGTTTTATTTTAGAATAAAGTACTACTTATAGAACAAAAAACAAAAAACAAAAAAACGCAAAGTAACGGGGGGTAGTGTGTTGTTGTGTTTGATAAAAAAATTTGTTGATGATATGTGTTTGAGTGCTTTTCTTCCAGACAGAAAAAATTCACCTAACTGTGTCGGGGGCTTTAACCCGGACTGCGTGGTATTACTGGGGGAAAAAAATAAAACCCAGACCATTACTAAAACTAATACTAAGACAAGACTGATACGAAAAAAACAAGACTAACGATGTGACAAAAACCTGACTGACGTCAAGCACTCTCACACACATCAAAAACTCATTTAATCATCTAGACAACTTCACAAAACCCCTTTTTTGTCCGATATCGATCGGACGACGTGTTCATGTCCTACATTGCAAATCCCCAGAACATTGGGACTTACACGTGTCATAAGGTGACAATCCTATAATAATCCAAATCATCAAACGATCATTCCAGATAGGAAAACTTGGAATTCAAGTTTACTTCAGTCTTTCCCACCATGAACGAGGAAGTGACTATGATATCATCATCGCTAAATACATAATCGTACTTCACATCTGAAATATTTTTGAGATAATCCAATGCCAATTCAGGGAGAGTGGGATATTCGTTGCTTAAACGGATGACTGTTTGGCAACTTTCTCCGAGGACTATTGCGTTGCATGAAGTAGAGTCGTGAATCGGTTTTTCCAAGATTTCGATTTTGATGAA
>Ga0307981_1000403_pt1 | contig 43436 bp, 39 predicted proteins | sample OrgLakmetagen987_FD_201849 | JGI IMG/M metagenome (GOLD analysis project Ga0307981, IMG submission 201849) | Saline water microbial communities from Organic Lake, Antarctica - #987 | ecosystem: Environmental > Aquatic > Non-marine Saline and Alkaline > Saline | place: Antarctica: Organic Lake... | reverse complement strand
TTCAACGGTCCTCAAAGACCAAGCGCTAAACGATCCAACCACCACCACAGATCAGCATTTTAAAATGCTGATCTGTGGCTCTTGTTTCGCACAAAAGCTGGGATCTTTATAAGACAAGCTCATGGGTGCCGTCGATATAGGCTGGAGTGATGTAGTTGGTTTCCCGGCTCAGCATGTCGCCGATCGTGTAAGACGCTTTCTGGTTCACGCTTTGCTGGCGAAAGGCATCGAAATACACCCAGCAGGCGGCGAAGATCCACAGGATCACAGGCAGCAGGATCATCGCTTCGACGGTGACGTAGCCGCGCTCGTCCGAGCGGAAGCCACGCAGTTTGCGGGTCAGTTTGTTGAACATGGCAATTACCTCGGTTCTTGCACGAATGCAGAGGTGGCGATCAGCGCGCTTTCACCCTGGGCGTTCTTGAGAAGGGCATCTCCGAACAGGCTTGCAGGCGAAATCGGGTTGAACAGATAACAGGCACGCAGAACCATCAGCTGGTTGTCCTGCCCGCTGGTGAATTCGCGCACCGGGTCTGCGTTCTCGGCCTGGTCCTCGCAATTGGCGCGGCCCGAGATGCCTTGCCAGCTGCGCAGATCGCGGCGCGTCATTTCAAGCTTCAGGTTCTCGTCGCAATTGTAGAGCACCGGAGAGCGGGCGCAGATCGACGCCTTGATGTCGTCATGCTGGAAGCTGCTGCCGGTGCCCAGACGGATCTCCCTCACCGTGGTGTCCAGCGATCGCTCCAGAACGGTGTGACGCACGGTCAGCATGCCGAGTTCGAGAGCGCAGAGCAGGATCATGATGAAAAACGGGACCCAAAGGGCGACGGGGATAACCATGGAGCCGTCCTCGTCCTTTCGATAGGCGCGAAGTTTTGCGTTAAGGAACTGGGTCATTGTGTCAGCCTCAGTTGGTTGATGGTGCGAGCCACCGATTGGAAGGCCTCGGAGATCTCGATCCCCTCGACCCGGAAAAAGTGTGAAGGCGAAGAGGCGCAGTCTTCCATGACGTCCGCGCCATGGTTGGTGACCTCGAAGCCGATGGACCAGACGACAATCCCCTGCGCCTTGGCCGCGTCGCAGATGTCGTCGAGCAGACCGTCGCCTTGTGCAGCGGTGTATTTCTGCTCGAAGAACAGGCCGCGCTGGTTCCAGGACACGTAGTTCTGGAGGTAGAAATTCAGGTTGTAGCGGCTCCAGTGCGCATATTCGTTCGGCGCGTTATACGCCCAGTCCTGGATCCGGTGGGACCGGTCGTTCATCCCGTCCGTCATCAGGATGACCGTCTTGAGCGTTTCGGGATCCGAATAGGCGACAGGACGGCCCGCGAGCTCCGTGTCGACCTCGTTGTCGCCGATCCAGTTGGTCACCATCGACCGCGTCGAGGGGTCAAGCAGGGCGGTGCCCCATTTCATCCCCAGAAAGATCGAGGTGCCGGCGCGCGGGCTGAACTGGTCGATCTGGCTTTTTAGCTGATTGGCGTTCTGGCTGAAGGGCCGGATCCGTTCGTAATCGTAGCGCGGGCAGACCGTATCGCTGCGGTCGTTGCTTCCCGAGAAGTTCCACTGGAAATGCTGCATCTGTTCGAACTGGAAATTCGTGTTCAGCGCGGCATCGTCGAACTGGTTGTCGGGCACTTCAATGCAATGCGAATAGCTGTGCACCTGATTGACGTTCAGCTCGTCGAAGATCAGCGGACCGACGTTGACATGCTCCGAATAGGGCACCAGCGAGACCGACACCAGATCGTGGGTGTCTTCGTTGACCACGGTGTCCACGAACTCCTTGGCGGCGTTCTTGAGGTTCTGCATCTTGGCATTGTCGCGCATCGAGCCCGAGATATCGAGCACCATGGAAATCTCGACGTTCATGATCCGCTCTTCGGCGGCGGCAAGCGCCGTCGCGGTCAGCGTGTCGACGCCCAGAAGCTGCAGGAAGTTCGATGGCTGCACGATCGTGCCCGACGCCATCACCTCGGTAAAGTTCAGACCTTGGGTCACGGTGGGGACACCGACATACGAGGCCATCCCGGCCTTGCCGACGTAATCGTTCACCACCGCCGCCGGCGACATTTCCTGGCTCAGGTTGGCCGCCGCCAGAACGGCGCGGTCCAGCGTCGCCTGCAACTTGGTGCGTTTCATTTCGGTCATCATCAGGTCGATACCGATACCGCCGACGCCCAGCATGGCCACCGACATCATGATACCAAGGTAGGACATCGCCCCCCTGTCGTCCCGCGCAAAAGTCGGGAGCCCGCGCAGGACACCCGCAATAGATGTCCCGGCCTTGCGCGGCTGGCGTGTGGACAAGTCCGGTTTCACTATTTGCATTTTACATTACCTTTCCCCGGTTGTCCGGGTATCCGCCCCTCAAGGCACATTTCGTGCTGAGGCTTTTTTGCCCGAGGTTCATGGCGCAATTTGGGCGAAAGGGAGGCTATTCTCGTTAACATATTGAATGTTTGTAGATTTTTTGGGTGTTTGCCCCTCATTGTCGCCGGAACGAAAACAAATGAGGGGCAAAACGGGCAATCTGGCGGCGATTGTTCTACTCGACGAGCCGCAATTGGCGGATTTGTCTGGCAATTGCGCCAAATGCTTCAGTTATTTCCAGACCTTCGACCTCGAAGAAATGCGACGGTGACGAGGCGCAGGTCTCCATTTGGGTCGCCGCGGCGCCTGGCGCCTCGTAGGCGATGGTGTAGACGATGACGCCGTTGTCCTTGGCCTGCTGGCACTGGGTATAGAAACTGCCGACGTTTTCCGACGCGCTGGTGATGCGGCTGGTGTTCGATCCGGGCTGGCGCCGCAGTTCGCGCGTGGCGTTTTCGGGATCGAGCGGATCGGTCGGGCGCACCTGTTCGGTGATGATGCCGTCGGTCATCAAAACGATGATCTTGCGGCTGCCGGGCATGTTGAAGGGCGCGGGCCGTCCGATGAATTCGGCGGGTATCTGACCGTTGGCCGCCAGATGGTCGAAGGCCGGCTGGCTGATCGGGTCGAGCAGCGACACCCCCCATTTCATCGCGTAATGCGTGCCGGTGCCGTCGTGCATGCGCATGTTGCGGATCATGTCGCCCAATGCGGCCCGGTCGTTCGAGGCATAGCGGATCGCGGTGGCGTCCTGCGGACACCAGCCCCAGTCCATCACATCGGCGGCGATGTTCCAGTTCATGAAATGCGGCACCTGATCGACCTGGCTGGTGGGCAGGCCCCGGCTGGTGAAATCGCCGGCGTCCATTTCCTTGCACGACGAGACCTGCGGCAGGCCGGTGTCCGTCGCATAGCGCAGACCGCCCAGATAATCGAACATCACCGGACCGGGGTTGGTCATGCCTGCGTAAGGCACCAGATTGATCGAGGTGATGTTCGCGGCATCCTCGGCCAGGACGGTGTCGACGAAATCGACCGCCGCCTCGCGCAGATGCCCGATCCGGTCGTTGAAGCGCATGGAGCCGGAAATATCGAGCACCATGGAAATTTCGGTATTGGCGGTGATGTCTTCGGCGGCGGCAAACGCTGTGGCCTGCAACGTGTCGAAACCCAGCAGCGACAGGAAGTTCGACGGCGAGGTGATCGAGCCGGTGGCGCGCACATAGGTGCTGGCGGCACTGGCCGTGACCTGCGGCGCATCGAGGTAATCCGCATACCCGGTCTTGTTGACGTAATCCAGAACAATGGCGCTGGCGGTGGCTTCGGTTTCGCCGTTGGTCGCGCCCCGGCTGTCGGGATGGGCGGCGGCCAGAACCGCGCGGTCCAGCGTCGCCTGCAATTTTGCGCGGCGCATTTCGGTCATCATCAGGTCGATCCCGATACCGCCGACGGCGAGCATCGCGATGGACATGTAGATGCCCAGATAGGACATGGTGCCGCGCTCATCGCTGCGGAAAGTGGTTTTCGACATCCCAGGTGTCCGCAGTGGCATTGCGTCATCCTCTTTTTTGGCTTCGACCAACCGGTCATCGCCCCCAAGACCAAATTGCAGTCAAATTGTGGTCAATTGTGGGCGAAATTTTTCGAAATTTGGCTCTATTGTCTGTGGGTTATGGGCAATCGTGGCAATTGGGCGCGATTGTCGCGCGATGACATGGGTTTGCCCGGTTTTCGCCACATTCGCGCCCGCCGCGCGTCGAATCAAAACGGCTTTGCTGCGGTGCGGCGCCGCATTTCGGGTCGCTCTTGTTAACCATGACGTCATAGGCTCGCGCGATAACCCGAGAGAATCGGACGCCGCGAGTCGCGGCAGGAAGGACCAATATGACCATCTTACCCAGCAATGAGCCGACGTTCCGAGAGAGCGTGGACCTGATGTTCAACCGCGCGGTCGCGCTTATGGACCTGAGCCCGGGGCTCGAGGAAAAGATCCGCGTCTGCAATGCCACCTATACGGTGCGGTTCGGCGTGCGGATGCGCGGCGGCATCCATACCTTCACCGGGTATCGGTCGGTCCATTCCGAACATATGGAGCCGGTCAAGGGTGGCATCCGCTATGCCATGGGCGTCAATCAGGACGAGATCGAGGCGCTGGCGGCGCTGATGACCTACAAATGCGCTTTGGTCGAGACGCCGTTCGGCGGGTCCAAAGGCGGGCTGCGCATCGACCCGCGCGCCTATAACGAACAGGAGCTTGAGCAGATCACCCGCCGTTTTGCCTATGAGCTGGCCAAGCGCGACCTGATCCACCCGTCCCAGAACGTGCCCGCCCCCGACATGGGCACCGGCGAACGTGAGATGGCCTGGATCGCGGACCAATACAAACGCATGAACACCACCGACATCAACGCCGCCGCCTGCGTGACGGGCAAGCCGATCAACGCGGGCGGCATTCAGGGCCGGACCGAAGCGACGGGGCGCGGCGTGCAATATGCCTTGCGGGAATTCTTCCGCCATCCCGAGGATATCGCGGCGGCGGGTCTTTCGGGGTCGCTCGATGGCAAGCGGGTGATCGTGCAGGGTCTGGGCAACGTGGGCTATCACGCGGCCAAGTTCCTTTCCGAGGAGGATGGATGCAGGATCACGGGCATCATCGAACACGACGGCGCGCTGGCCAACGAGAATGGCATCGACGTCGAGGCGGTGCGCAACTGGATCGTCAAACATGGTGGCGTGATCGGTTATCCCGACGCCAACCACACCGCAGAGGGTGCGGCAGTGCTGGAAAACGCCTGTGACATTCTGATCCCGGCCGCGCTCGAGGGTGTGATCAATCTGTCCAACGCCAAGCGTATCCAGGCGCCGCTGATCATCGAGGCCGCCAATGGCCCGATCACCGCCGGTGCGGATGAAATTCTGCGCGAAAAGGGCATTGTGATCATCCCCGACTTGTATGCCAACGCGGGCGGTGTGACGGTGTCCTATTTCGAATGGGTCAAGAACCTGTCGCACATCCGCTTTGGCCGCATGCAGCGCCGGCAAGAGGAATCGCGCCACCAGCTGGTCGTCGACGAGCTTGAGCGCATTTCGCGCGATACCTCGATCAACTGGACGCTGTCGCCGGATTTCAAGACCAAATACCTGCGCGGCGCGGACGAGCTGGAGCTGGTCCGCTCTGGCCTCGACGACACCATGCGCAGCGCTTATCAGTCCATGCGCGAGGTCTGGCATGGCCGCGAGGATGTGACCGATCTGCGCACCTCCGCCTATCTGGTGAGCATCACCAAGGTCGCCGCCAGCTACCGTGCCAAGGGTCTCTGAGGACGCTTTCGCGGATTTCTCAGGCTGGCCGGATCAGCGCCGGGATCAGCGTCTGGGATCAGCGTCTGGGGCGGCGTCAGGGGCGGCAGGCAAATTGCTGCCGCCCCTGACTGTCTTTCGCGTTGCCAATCGGCCGTCCCGAACTGTGCGCTCCGGTTTCCGGACGTGGCAGAGCTCTCGGACCAGTCTGACAAAGGTGCCTGCAAATCATGGCCAGAACCCCGCAAGATGTGCCCTTTGCCTGCCGCTGCGGTGCTTTGGGCGGAACATTGCACGAGGTGGCCGCGTCAACGACCTGCCACCTTGTCTGTTATTGCCGCGATTGCCGTGCGTTCGCCCGTCATATGGGTCTGGCAGATCAGCTGGAACCGGGCGGTGGCAGCGCGTTGCTGCACGTCCTGCCCGCCCGGATCGAGATCACGCAGGGGGCCGAAAACCTCGCCTGTATACGGCTCTCGTCCAAGGGTTTGCACCGCTGGTATGCGACCTGTTGCAAAACGCCGATCGCGAACACGCCGGGATCGTCCAGGATACCCTTTGCAGGGATGTGGCGGGGCAATTTCGCAGATATCTCGGACTTTGGGCCGGTGTCCGTGTTTGGCTTCACCAAAATGGCGCAACCGGGCCGCGGTGCACCTGTCAGGGACAAGGGGCTGTGGCGCATGGCGTCCGGCATCTCGCGGCGCAGTCTGGCGGCCTACATGAACGGCACGGCGCGGATCAACCCGTTCTTTGACGCGGACGGCGCGTCGGTTGCGGTGCCGCATGTGCTGGACAAGAATGAGCGTATAGCGGCGTATCTGGATCGGTGATCTTTCAAGACCCAACCGCCCGGTTTGCCAAGCGGTCCGGATCGGCCGGGTCCCGAAGCCCGTCTCCGACACGATATGTCGCTTATTGCCATGGCCCTCCGCGTCCGCCGTTGCTAACCTGACCGAATGATGACCAGGGGCCGCATATGACATTTTCCGCGCTGCGCATTCTTAAGGAAGGGCTGACCGGCAACAAGGGCTGGACGCCGCACTGGCGCGATCCTGCGCCGAAGGACGAATACGACATTGTCATCATCGGCGGCGGCGGGCATGGTCTCAGCACCGCCTATTATCTTGCCAAAGAGCATGGCCTGACCAATGTGGCCGTGCTGGAGAAAGGCTATATCGGCGGCGGCAACGTGGGCCGTAACACCACCATTGTGCGCGCCAATTACTTCCTTCCAGGCAATTCGGAGTTCTATTCCCATTCGCTGAAGCTGTGGGAGGGGCTGGAGCAGGATCTCAATTACAACGTCATGCATTCACAGCGAGGACTGATCAATCTGTTCCATTCCGACGGGCAGCGCGATGCCTTTGCGCGGCGCGGCAATGCGATGGTGAACCAGGGCGACGACGCGGTGCTGCTCGACCGCGAGGGCGTGCGCAAACATCTGCCGTATCTCGATTTCGACAATCCGCGCTTTCCGGTCTACGGCGGGCTGTTGCACGGCCGCGGCGGCACGGCACGGCACGATGCGGTGGCCTGGGGCTATGCGCGCGGCGCCGATAGGCGCGGCGTGGACCTCATTCAGAATTGCGAAGTCACGGGTATCGACATCGAGGGCGGCATGGTCAAGGGAGTGCAGACCAGTCGCGGGGCCTTTCGGGCCAAAAAGGTGGGCATCGTCGTCGCGGGCCGTTCGGGTCAGGTGGCGGCGATGGCGGGGATGCGCCTGCCGGTGGAAAGCCACGTCTTGCAGGCCTTTGTCACCGAAGGGCTGAAACCCTGCATCGACCATGTGATCAGTTTCGGCATGGGGCATTTCTATATCAGCCAGTCCGACAAGGGCGGGCTGGTCTTTGGCGGCGATCTGGATTTCTATTCATCCTATGCGGCGCGGGGCAACCTGCATATGAAGGAACATGTGATGGACGCGGCGATGACGCTGATGCCGATGATCGGAAAAGCCCGTGTGCTGCGGTCCTGGGGCGGTATCATGGATATGACGCCGGACGGCTCGCCGATCATCGACAAGACCGGCACCAAGGGCCTCTATCTGAATTGCGGCTGGTGTTACGGCGGGTTCAAGGCGGTTCCCGGGTCGGGGTTCGCCTTTGCGCATCTGATGGCGCAGGATCGCCCGCATGTCAGCGCCGAGAAGTTCCGGCTCGACCGGTTCCGGACCGGCGTTGGTTTGATGGATGAGGAGGGCACCGGTGCGCAACACAATCTGCACTAGCGGCGTTTGGCGTGTCGCGGGAGCCTCCGGCGGAGGTTTATTTGGCAAGATGAAGCCGGGACGGGGCGCTCGGATGCTGGGGTTTGTGACATGAGGATACCCTGCCCCATCTGCGGCACACGCGACCGGCGCGAGTTCACCTATCAGGGGGATGCGGTGATGCTGGAGCGGCCTTCGCCCGAGGCCGGGGCGGACGCGTGGGACGGCTATCTGCATCTGCGCGACAATCGTGCAGGCGAGACGCGCGACCTTTGGTATCACGAGGCGGGCTGCGGGGCATGGCTGGTGGTGACGCGCGATACGGTGAGCCATGCGGTGACAGTCGCGGTTCTGGCGGCGGATCGGGGCGGTGCATGAGGATCGAAGGCGCGGGGCGCGTGGACAGAAGCCAGCCGGTGAAATTCCGCTTTGACGATGTGCATTACGGCGGGTTTGAGGGCGATACGCTGGCTTCGGCCTTGATGGGCGCAGGCGTGCAACTGGTTGCTCGGTCGTTCAAGTATCACCGCCCGCGCGGGGTGCTGACGGCGGGGTCGGAAGAACCCAATGCGCTGGTCACGATGGGACGGGGGGCGGCGTCCGATCCCAATGTCCGCGCCACTCAGCAAGAACTGTTCGACGGGCTTTATGCCGTATCGCAGAACCGGTGGCCGTCCTTGAAATACGATCTTCTGGCGATCAACGATCTGGCCGCGCCCTTTCTGGGGGCGGGGTTCTATTACAAGACCTTCATGTGGCCGAGTGCATTCTGGGAGCGGGTTTACGAGCCACTGATCCGGCGGGCGGCGGGGCTTGGCGCGCTCAGCGGGCGTCACAATGCGGATGCATATGAGAAGGGTTTTGCGTTTTGTGACGTTCTGATCGTGGGCGGCGGGGCGTCGGGTCTTATGGCGGCGCTTGCGGCGGCGCGCGCGGGCGCGGACGTGATCGTTTGCGACGAAGACCACAGCCCTGGCGGGCGGCTGTTGGCGGAAACCCTAGAGGTGGGCGGCATGCCGGGGCATCTGTGGGCCGCGCAGGTGGTCGAAGATCTGCACGCGATGCGCAATGTGCGACTGATGACGCGCACCACTGTGACGGGGGCCTATGATCAGGGCACATACGGCGCGCTGGAACGTGTGGCGCATCATCTGGGCGACGCTGGGGGGCGTCCGAGGGAATGTTTCTGGCGGATCGTGGCGCAGCGGACGGTGCTGGCTGCGGGCGCTTTGGAGCGGCACATCGCGTTTGACGACAACGACCGGCCCGGTGTGATGATGGCGGGCGCGTTGCGGGCTTATGTCAACCGCTGGGGCGTTGCGCCGGGCCGGCGGGTGGTGGTCTTTGGCAATAACGACGACGCGCACCGGACGGCCCTTGATCTGAAGGCAGCAGGCCTGGATGTCGCCGCTTTGGTCGATCCGCGTGAGGGTATCAGCGGGCCGGATGGGGTTCGGGTTCTGGCGGGCGCGCAGGTCATCGGCACGCGGGGCGGTCGAAAGCTGACGGGCGTTACGGTCCGCAATGGCAGCAAGGTCGAGGAGATCGCCTGCGACGCGCTGGCGGTCTCTGGCGGTTGGAACCCGTCGGTGCATCTGGCCTGTCATATGAACGGGCGGCCCGAATGGTCGGAGGCCATCGCCGCCTTTGTGCCAAAGGACGACATGATCCCCGGCATGCGCGTGGCGGGGGCTGCGGCGGGCGCGTTCTCGACCCATGCCTGTCTGAGCCAGGGCGCGGACGAAGGCCTGCGCGCGGCGCGCGACTGTGGGTTCAAAGGCCATTCACCCGATCTGCCGAAGGCCGAGGATGCGCCCTACCGGCTGCATCCGCTTTGGCATGTGCCGGGGCGGAAAGGGGCGCGTGCCTGGCTCGATTTTCAGAATGATGTCACGGTCAAGGATATCAAGCAGGCCGTCACCGAGAATTTCCGCTCGGTCGAGCATATGAAACGCTACACGACCCAAGGCATGGCCACCGATCAGGGCAAGAACTCCAACGTAGCGGCTTTGGCCATTTTGGCCGATGCGACGGGGCGCTCTGTTCCCGAGACCGGCACGACGACCTTTCGCCCGCCTTATACCCCCGTCAGTATCGCGGCGATGGGGGCGGGGTCGCAGGGCGCGGGCTTTGCGCCGCAGCGGTTCACCACGTCGCACGCAGGCAGCGTCGCGCGCGACGCGCCGATGATCGAGGCGGGGCTGTGGTATCGGCCCGGCTATTTCCCCGCTCAGGGCGAGACGACGTGGCGGCAAAGCTGTGATCGCGAGGTGGGCTATGTGCGCCGCGCGGTCGGCATCTGCGATGTCTCGACGCTGGGCAAGATCGACGTGCAGGGTCCGGACGCAGCCGCGTTTCTGGACATGGTCTATGCCAACACTTTCTCGACGTTGAAACCGGGGCGGGTGCGCTACGGTCTGATGCTACGTGAGGACGGGCATGTGATGGACGACGGCACCACCGGCTGTCTGGGGCAGGGGCATTATGTGATGACCACGACCACGGCGGCGGCGGGTCTGGTGATGCGGCATCTCGACTGGGTGCATCAGGGGCTGGCGCCGCATCTGGACGTGCGCTTTGCGTCCGTGACGGAGCATTGGGCGCAGTTTGCCGTCGCCGGACCAAAGGCGCGCGGATTGCTTGAGGGATTGCTGGGGCAGGGGCTGGACGACTGGCCGTTCATGTCGTGCGGGGATGTGTCGGTGTTGGGGGTTGCCGGGCGCTTGTTCCGCATCTCGTTTTCGGGCGAGCAAGGCTATGAGATCGCCGTGCCCGCGCGCTACGGAGCTGGGCTGTTCGATATCCTGTGCCAAAGGGCCGACGCGCTGGGCGGCGGCCCTTACGGGATGGAGGCGCTGAACGTGCTGCGCATCGAAAAGGGCTTCATCACGCATGCCGAAATCCACGGTCGGGTGACGGCGTTCGACATTGGCATGGCGCGGATGGTTTCAGCCAAAAAGGACTGCATCGGCAAGGTGATGGCCGCCCGACCCGGTCTGACTGACGACCGCGAGGAACTTGTCGGTCTGCGGCGTATCACCGGCACCGGATCGCTCGGGGCCGGAGCGCATCTCTTTGGTGAAGGCGCAGAGCCGGTTCGGCGCAACGATCAGGGCTATGTGACCTCCGTGTGCTGGTCGCCGACGCTCGAGGCCGAAATCGGGCTGGGATTCCTGCGCAATGGCCGCGCGCGGCACGGCGAGATTTTGCGGCTGGTGGACCATCTGCGCGATGTGGATTGCAGGGTGCGGGTGACCGACCCGGTGGTTTTCGATGCGGACGGAGGGCGGATGCGTGGCTGATTTGACCGCTGTGACACCCTGCGACGGGCTGCTCCCGATCACGCGCGGCGACCTGACATTGACCGAAGGCACGCCGGGGTGGATGACGCTGATCGCTGTTTACAAAAGGCAAAAGGTGGCATTGTCCGAGGCATTGCGCGCAGCACATGGGCTGCGCTGGCCTGATCCGGGACAGGTAAGCGGCACGGATGCGCGGCTGATCTGGTTCGGCATGGGGCAGGCGATGCTGCTGGGGCCTGTGCCCGCCGACGCGCTGAAACCCCATGCAGCACTCACCGATCAATCCGATGGCTGGGCGTTGGTCGAATTGCGCGGGCCGGGGGCATCGGACGTGTTGGCGCGGCTGGTGCCGATTGATCTGCGGGCGAGCGTATTCGGTGAAGCTCAGACCGCGCGCACCATGCTGGGGCATATGAATGTGTCCCTGACGGCTGTGCAGGGCGGCTATGATATCCTCGCCTTCCGTTCCATGGCCAAGACGCTGGTGCACGATCTGGACACGGCAATGTCACTTTGGATTGCGCGCAGTCAAGGGTGACTTGGCTGTATGCCCGCGCTAATTTCCCACAACCGGACTGTATCCCAGAGGCCTTCCATGCAGCGCACAACCCTGATTACCGCGATATGTTTGGCCGGTCTGGCAAGCCCGCTTTGGGCGCAGGATGACTGCCAAATACAGGGCGACGTGGTGCAATTGGTCGTCGACAACCGGCTGGGCGGCATGGACGCGACGCTGGTGCGGGATGCCACCGCGCAAAGCCTTGGTGCGGCTCAGGAAAAATACATCATCGTGTTGCCCGACATCATCGCATGGGTCTATTCGCTGCCCCGCGAGCATCTGACCGAAGATGTCGCCAAGGCCTATGCTGCCGCCTGCGCCGCCGCACAATAGGTTACATCGGCTGGCGAATCGCGCCATCTGCTTTATATGCATGATATGAGCTTGCCCCCTGGATTTCTGGACGACCTGCGCACCCGCACAAGCCTCAGTCAGGTGGTGGGGCGAAAGGTGCTGTGGGACAATCGCAAATCCAATCAGGGCAAGGGCGACATGTGGGCGCCGTGTCCGTTCCATCAGGAAAAATCCGCCAGCTTTCACGTCGATGACCGCAAGGGGTTTTACTATTGCTTTGGCTGTCAGGCCAAGGGCGACGCGATCAGCTTTGTGCGCGAGACCGAGAATGTGGGCTTTATGGAGGCGATCGAGATTCTGGCCGGTGAAGCCGGGATGCCGATGCCCGCGCGCGACCCGCAAGCCAAGCAAAAGTCCGACCGGCGCGAGGTGCTGGTCGAAGTGATGGAGCAGGCGGTGCGGTTTTTTCGCATGTCGCTGTCCACCGGGGCCGGGGCGGATGCGCGCCGGTATCTTGATGGACGCAGGCTGTCAGAGGCAGGCCGCGACCGGTTCGAGATCGGCTTTGCGCCCGACGGCTGGCAGGCGCTCTGGGATCATCTCGCGGGCAAGGGCGTGTCAGAGGACATGATTCTGGCCTGCGGCCTGGGCAAACCGTCGCGCAAGGGCGGCAAGCCCTATGACGTGTTCCGCAACCGCATCATGTTCCCGATCCGCGACGGGCGCGGGCGCTGCATCGCCTTTGGCGGTCGCGCGATGGACCCGGGCGACAACGCCAAATACCTCAACTCGCCCGAGACGGAGCTGTTCGACAAATCCCGCACGCTTTACAACCTCGGCCCCGCGCGCGAGGCGGCGGGCAAGGGCAAGCCGCTGATCGTCGCCGAAGGCTACATGGATGTGATCGCGCTCAGCGAGGCGGGGTTCAAAGCAGCAGTGGCCCCGCTGGGCACGGCCGTGACCGAACATCAGATCGCGCATCTGTGGCGGGTGGCGGACGAGCCGATCGTGGCGCTCGACGGCGATGCGGCGGGGCTGCGCGCGGCTTACCGTGTGATCGATCATGCGCTGCCGCTGCTGGAGGCGGGCAAATCGCTGCGGTTCGTGCTGATGCCGCAAGGCAAGGACCCCGACGACCTGCTGCGCTCGGACGGGCCGGGGGCGGTGCAGAAACTGCTGGACGGGGCCATGCCGATGGTGCGCCTGCTCTGGCAGCACGAGACCGAAGGGCGCGATTTCGACAGCCCAGAACGCAAGGCCGCGCTCGACAAGGCGCTGCGCGACAGAATCGGTTTGATCCGCGATCCGTCGATCCGTCAGTATTACGACCGGGAACTCAAGGACCTGCGCTGGCAGCTTTTCCGGCCCAGTCGAACCGGTGGCGGGCGGGGCAAAGCCGCATGGCAAGCCCCCGATGTGCCGCGCGCGACGACCAAAACCTCGCATCTGGTGGCCTCGAGCGATCATGCGCAGGGCGAGACGCGGGTGGCGGTGATCCTGGCCTCGTTGCTGTCGGCGCCGCAGGTCATCGAGGAATTTGAGGGCCCGCTCGAGGATCTGCCCTGCACGAACCCGCTTCATGACCGGCTGCGCCACGCGCTTTTGCGCGCCGCAGGCGAGGTTGAGGCCGAAATTCGTGCCGCAGCCGAGGCGGCAATCGGGGCCGAGGCCCTTGAAATGCTGGCCAGCGCGCGCCATGTCGCGCTTACACCTTGTGTGCGCAATCCGGGCAACGCCGATCTGGCGCGCATGACACTGGCCGAGGAATTCGCCAAGGCTGCCGCCGAACAGGGCCTTGCCGCAGAGATCGCCGAGGCTGTCGAGGACATCGACGCGCTGCCCGACGAGACGATCACCCAGCGGCTGTCGCAGGCCGCAGAGGCCCGGAATGCGGCCCAGAGAAGCGTGCAAAAGGATGCCGCCGAATACGACACCGGGCCCAACGGGGCCCTGATGAGCCGCGAAGAACGCAGCGCCTTTGCGGCGCTCATGGACAACATTTCTTTTGCCAAACCGACACGGTGACGGGTTTTGGTGAGGGAAAGGTAAACAAATCTGGGTAAAGAGGTGCGCGAATCATCGAATCACTCTATTGATTCGCTGTAGCGAATCGCCTCGCCCGTCCCACGACGTCACGCCCCAGTAGGAGCATTGCATGGCCGCCAAAGATACAAACGACGACCAAAAGCCTGACAATCAGGAAGCGGAAATGTCGCTCGATATGAGCCAGACAGCGGTCAAGAAGATGATCGCAGAGGCGCGCGAACGCGGGTTCATCACCTACGATCAGCTCAACGCCGTTCTGCCGCCCGATCAGGTCAGCTCTGACCAGATCGAGGATGTGATGTCGATGCTGTCGGAAATGGGCATCCAGATCACCGAAGAGGAAGAGGGCGACGAAGACGACAAGGGCACCACCGATCTGGTGCAGACGGCGTCCGCCAAGGAACTGGCGCTGTCGTCGGGCACCTCCGAAAAGCTGGACCGCACCGACGATCCGGTGCGGATGTATCTGCGCGAAATGGGCTCGGTCGAGCTGCTGAGCCGCGAAGGCGAGATCGCCATCGCCAAGCGGATCGAGGCCGGTCGCAACACGATGATCGCAGGGCTGTGCGAAAGCCCGCTGACCTTTCAGGCGATCACCATCTGGCGCGACGAATTGCTGTCCGAGGATATTCTGCTGCGCGACGTGATCGACCTGGAGACCACGTTCGGCGACCAGATGGGCGAAGAGGGCGAGGGGGTCGAGCCTGTCGTCGACAGCTCTGCCACAACCGCCACGTCCGAGAAAACCAGTGACCAGCCGGAACTGGACGCCGACGGCAATGCCATCGTCAAGGATGACGACGACGACGACGATGACGACGAACAGGCCAACATGTCGCTCGCCGCGATGGAGGCGGCGCTCAAGCCCCGCGTGCTGGAGACGCTGGACCGCATCGCCCAGGATTATGTCGAGCTGAGCGAGATGCAGGACAGCCGCATTTCCGCCACCCTGAACGAGGACAATTCGTTCTCGAAAAGCGACGAGGGTCGCTACCAGAAACTGCGCTCCGAGATCGTGCTGCTGGTCAATGAACTGCACCTGCACAACAACCGGATCGAGGCGCTGATCGACCAGCTGTATGGCATCAACCGCCGGATCATGGTCATCGACAGCTCGGTCGTGAAACTGGCGGATCAGGCGCGCATCAACCGGCGCGAATTCGTCGAGGCCTATCGCGGCTATGAGCTGGACCCTGCATGGCTCGACCGGATGGCGGAGAAATCCGGGCGCGGCTGGCAGATGCTGATCGAGCGGAGCCGCCCCAAGATCGAAGAGTTGCGCGCCGACATGGCGCAGGTCGGTCAATATGTCGGTCTTGATATCTCTGAATTCCGCCGCATCGTGCAGCAGGTTCAGAAGGGCGAAAAAGAAGCCCGTCAGGCCAAGAAGGAAATGGTCGAGGCGAATCTGAGACTGGTCATCTCGATTGCCAAGAAATACACCAACCGCGGCCTGCAATTCCTTGATCTCATTCAGGAAGGCAACATCGGCCTGATGAAGGCCGTGGACAAGTTCGAATACCGCCGCGGCTACAAATTCTCGACCTATGCGACGTGGTGGATCCGTCAGGCGATCACGCGCTCGATTGCAGATCAGGCGCGCACCATCCGTATCCCGGTGCACATGATCGAGACGATCAACAAGCTGGTCCGCACCGGCCGCCAGATGCTGCACGAAATCGGCCGTGAACCTACGCCCGAGGAACTGGCCGAAAAGCTGCAAATGCCGCTTGAGAAAGTCCGCAAGGTGATGAAAATCGCCAAGGAGCCGATTTCGCTGGAAACGCCCATCGGCGACGAAGAAGACAGCCAGCTGGGCGATTTCATCGAGGACAAGAACGCGGTTCTGCCCTTGGACGCGGCGATTCAGGACAACCTCAAAGAGACCACGACGCGGGTTCTGTCGTCACTCACCCCGCGCGAGGAACGCGTGCTGCGCATGCGGTTCGGTATCGGGATGAACACCGATCATACGCTCGAAGAGGTGGGCCAGCAGTTTTCGGTCACCCGCGAACGCATCCGCCAGATCGAGGCCAAGGCCCTGCGCAAGCTCAAGCATCCCAGCCGGTCGCGCAAATTGCGGTCGTTCCTCGATCAGTAGCCCATACGGACCTTGACAGGTAGCACAGCAAAGACGGCGCGCGCAGCGGCGTTGCGCGCCCGGACCGACCGCTGGGAGGCGGGATCAAGATGTTGAAAGGAATTCTGGACCGGCTCGTTGCGCGCAAGCCCAGCAAAACGGATGTCGCGGATGTCTATCATACCGCACTGGGCCAGCGACAGGTGCGTGAACTGGGCGACGCACGGCTGATGACGTTCGAAAAGGACGGCGCGTTCGATTATGCGCTCTACCGTGAATTGCAGAACCTGACCAACGCGCGCAAACTGGAATCGCAATGGGTGACCGAACCGCAGATCGCGGCGCTGGCGCAGGTCGTCGCACGGCACGTCCCGCAGCCGCGCTTTGGTCTGTGTCACGGCACCCGTCAGGGCAAGGAGCAGAAATGGTTCGCCGCGCATCTTCCCGGCTGCGACGTTCTGGGCACCGAGATCGCCGACAGCGCCACGCAATTTCCGCAGACCGTGCAATGGGATTTCCACGACGAAAACCCCGACTGGCTGGGCCGCGCGGCTTTCGTCTATTCCAACTCGTGGGATCACGCCTATGATCCGAAAAAGGCGTTTACCACCTGGGTCGGCAGTCTGAAGCCGGGCGGCGTGATGTTGCTGGACTGCTCGAGCGGACACATGCCCGACACGATTTCCGAAACGGACCCGTTTGGCGCGGGGCGCGATACCTTGTGCCAGTTGCTGACGGACTGGTTCGGCGATATCGGCGCAATTCGCGAAACACAGACGCTGGAGCGCAAGTCGCAAATCGTCGAGACGGTGGTGTTTCAGCGCGCGGCCTGAACACAGTGGCCCGCTGCCATACCGGCCTCGCACAGCCACAAAACCTCCTGGCGCATACCAGGCCCCGGACCCTCAGAACCAACGCCGATCCGGCGCGGCTGACCGCCCCGACCCCAGCATTGACCCCAACATGCCACACATCGCGGACCGCATATGGTAGTCGGCGTTTTGCCCTACCCAAACGATAGCGGCTGTCCTATGATCTGCCCCAAGTGGGCGTTTGACCCACAACGAGAGGCAGAAACATAAAAGGGGGACGGCCGATGCGCTGCCCGTTTTGCGGTAATATCGACACGCAGGTCAAGGATTCACGGCCCGCAGAGGACCACGTCTCGATCCGGCGCAGGCGCTTTTGCCCGGCTTGCGGTGGCCGATTCACCACATATGAACGCGTGCAGCTGCGCGATCTGGTGGTCATCAAATCCAACGGGCGCCGCGAGGATTTCGACCGCGACAAGCTGGAACGCTCGATCCGCATCGCCCTGCAAAAACGCCCCGTAGAGCCGGAGCGGATGGACCAGATGATCAGCGGAATCGTCCGCCGTCTGGAATCCATGGGCGAGACGGACATCCACTCCAAACAGATCGGCGAGATCGTGATGGAAGCATTGGCCCGCATCGACACCGTGGCCTATGTCCGGTTCGCATCGGTCTACAAGAACTTTCAGGCAGCGGACGATTTCGACAAGTTCGTCAGTGAGTTGCGCCCCGAGAACGCGCCCGGCAAGAAGGGCGATGGCGATACGTGAGCGGGCACGCTTCAGCCCGCTCTGACGCGACGCACATGGCGCATGCGCTGACCCTGGGCCGGCGCGGCATGGGTCGGACATGGCCCAACCCGGCGGTCGGCTGCGTGATCGTGGCGCAGGGCCGTATCGTAGGCCGCGGCTGGACAGCGCCCGGCGGTCGCCCGCATGCCGAAACCCGGGCCCTGCAACAGGCAGGTGAGGCCGCACGCGGTGCCACCGCCTATGTCACGCTGGAACCCTGCGCCCATCACGGCCAGACGCCGCCTTGCGCCGATGCGCTGATCGCGGCCGGCATTGCCCGCGTCGTGGCCCCTCTGGCCGATGTCGATCCGCGCATCGCAGGCCGGGGCTTTGCCCGATTGCGCGCGGCAGGCATCGACGTGACCACGAACATCCTGACCGATGATGCCGCCCGCGATCACGCCGGTTTTTTCCTGCGTCTGACCCAAGGCCGCCCGCTGGTGACGCTCAAACTCGCCAGCAGCTTCGACGGACGCATCGCCACCGCAAGCGGCGAAAGCCAGTGGATCACCGGACCGCAGGCGCGCCGCTATGTCCATGCGTTGCGCAGCCGCCACGACGCGGTCATGGTCGGCGCAGGCACCGCGCGCGCCGACGATCCGTCGCTCAATGTGCGGGGCCTGGGCGTCACGCACCAACCCGTGCGCATCGTCATCTCGCGGTTGCTGGACCTGCCGCTGATGGGCCATCTGGCCCGCACCGCCCGCGAGCAAACGGTCTGGGTCTGCCACGGCCCCGATGCGCCCAGCGAAACGCGCCGCGCATGGACCGGATTGGGCGCCGTTCTGCTGCCTTGCAGAGAGGTGGCACGCCAGCTTGACCCCGCCTCGATCCTCGAAGGTCTGGGGCAAGCCGGTCTCACCCGCGTATTTTGCGAAGGGGGCGGCATGCTGGCCGCATCGCTCCTGTCCGCGGGTCTGGTGGACGAACTCGTCGGCATGACCGCCGGTCTTGCTCTGGGGGCCGAAGGACGACCCGCCATCGGCCCCCTTGGCCTCGACCAGCTTCGAAAGGCCCCTCATTTCATCCTGCAGGACACCCGCGCCCTAGGCCCCGATATTTTGCACCGCTGGACGCGTTCCCGTTAAAGACAAACGCTGTCTTCCCCTTTCATCTTGCTGAATAAACCTCGGGGGTCCGGGGCAGCGCCCCGGTCCTGTCCTCAAAACCCGGTCCTGTCCTCAAAACCCGAACCTACCGTCGCCAAAGCCCCGCACGGCTTGCCAAAAGCCCCTGCATCTTGGACAAAACGCGCAAGTCGAGCCCACTTCGGGATACATAGCCCGCAGCCAACCGTTCCGCCACCACCTCCGCCGGACAAGCCAGCCCGGATACAGGGTCTCGGTAGCGCGGATAATCGATCAGCGTGGCATGGATCAACCCGTGCAGGGACACGTCCACATTGCGGCGCGGCGGCACCGAGCCCAGATCGCGCGTCAGCCCCCATCCGGCATAAAACGGCGCCCCCAGCGTCACGACGGGCAGCCCGCGCAAAAGCGCCTCGAACCCCAGCAGCGACGTCATCGTCCAGACCGCATCGACCGCGCCCAAGGCATGCGCCGCCCCCGCTCCGCGCAGGACGACATCGGCGATCGTCCTGGCCTCGGGCACCGCTCCGGGGCGCAGACCGGCCTCGACGTCGGGGTGGGGTTTGTAGATCAGAACAGCGTCCGGGTGGGCGCTGCGCACCGCGCGCAACAGCGCCAGATTGGTGGCGATTTCGCCGCAGCCGGTGCGGATCGAGGCGTCGTCCTCGACCTGTCCCGGCACCAATATGCGGGGACCTTCGGGCAGGTCGGCCAGGTCGGGCAGGTCGGCCAGGTCGGGCCGGGCACCGTCCAGATTGTATTTCGTCACGCGGTCGCGCACCAGCAGGTCGATCAAACGTTCGGCGCGGCGCAGCTGATCGGGTCGCAATGACGGGCTGGCAGAGATCAACCGTTCCAAACGCGAGGGCATGCGCGGGTCATAATAAATCCCCAGATCGTCCAGCACGAGGCTCAGCGGCGGCACCAGTTCGGCCCCCAGACCGCGCGAGCGCAGAAAGCCGTCCTCGACCCGCACCACGTCGCGGTCGGTATCCTCTGCCTTGCCTGCCCAGATCATCCGCGGCAGCCCGGCAGCAGGCCCGTCAGTGAACACGATCCGCTTTGTCTGTCCAAAGAACCCCTGCAAAGGCGCACGTTTCCAAAGCCGCATACCCGACGCTTGCCAGCCGAGGTGATCCTCGCGCCAGGCGCGGGTCTGGGCGCTCAGCGCATGCAGCGTGTCGTCCAGCGAACACAATCGGTCGCGACACGGGTCATACCATATCGGATACAGGATCATCGCGGCGGCAAAGAGTTGCGCGCGGGTCAGTCGCCGTTCACGGCGCGGCACGGGGCGGTCGTCGTCGGTCAGACCCCACCCCGCATAGAACGGCTTTCCAAAGACGCGGGGGCGGTGGCCTGCGAGGATCGCCTCGAACCCCAGCTGCGACGACAGCGTATAGACGCCGACGGCCCCTTCGAACAGCGCCCAGGGCGATACCGCCCCGTCCAGCAGGGTGATGCGGTCGTTGGCATCGCCCGTCGTATAATGACCGGGGCGAAAGCCCTGATGCGTCTCGGGGTGGGTCTTGATGACAACCCGCGCGCCGGGATGTTCCTCCTGCGCATAGACGAGCATCTCGACGAACCGCGCGCGGTCACCGCCGCTGGCGTGTACGGACGCGTCGCCCTGCGTCTGGTCGATCACCAGCACATAGCCCGGATCGGGGACCGGCGTGGCGGGGTCGAACCCGGTGTATTTGGTCAGATGCCTTGCCTGCATTTCGGCCATGCAGGCGCGGGCCTGCGCCATCAGGGCCGCGTCATCCAGCGGATGGGTGGTCAGCAGATGCTCCAGATCCGACGGCACGGAGGCATCGAAATGCACGCCGCGACGGTCCAGCAGCAGACCGATGGGAGGATCGCCCGCACGGCCGGGACGGACAGAGCGCAAAAAGGCATCCTCGACACGCAGCACAGAGGCTCCGCGCCGCGCGGCCAGCGCCTCGCCCCGGTGCGCCGTGGGCGATTGTCCCCAGACGCCCACCAGATCGTCCGGCCCCGGCAGGCCCAAAGTGACCCTGTAGCCGGCGAGCGACAGGATCCGCCGCAGCCGCGTCTGGGTCACAAACCCGCCATTGGCAACAAAAAGACGCCGGGGGTTTTCGCCCCCGGCGTCTGGTATGTCAGACCTGTCGGACAAGGTCAGCCGCCGGTGCCGGTGCCGGTCAGCACGCCTGCGGTGCTTTCGATCGTGCCCACCGCACCCAATGTGCCGGTAAAGGCGGCGATGGCCTTGTTGAACTGGGTGTAGGGCGCTTCGGTGACATAAAGCGTGTCGCCGTCGCGGATCACGAAATCACGGGCGTGGAACATGCCGTTCGGCTGCGTGAGGTCGAGCACATAGATCATCCGCTGCGCGCCAACCAGATCGTCGCGGCCCAGCACCTGATTGGCGATGGGCGACGGCTCGTTGCGTAGCACGAACACGCCTGTCGGATCGGACGAGGTCGAGAGCAATCCGCCGACCTGCGCCAGCGCCTCGACAGCACTCAGGTTTTGCGATTCGAACGGCACGCGGGCTTGAGACCCGGTGGCGCCGAGTGCGGTGAACGACCGCGTGTCCTCTTCGATCAGGATCCTGTCGCCGCCGCGCAGGGCGATGTCCATCGTGGGATGCTCGAACAGATCCTGAAACCAGATCTTGCCCTGATTGTTGCCGCGAATGACGGTGATCTGGGCAATCTCGGGCTCGATCGTCACGCCGCCCGCGCGGGCCAACATCGCCGACAGGGTCCGCGTGGGTCGCTCGATCGCGTAGACGCCCTGGCCACCGACTGCGCCGACCAGCGAGACGGTCGATCCGTCTCCGGCCAGACGGCGCACCTGCACCTGCGGGTCGGGTGTCTGGTCTTCGAGCTTGGTGGTGATGATGCGGCGGATCGCCTCGGGCGAATTTCCGGCGGCCTTGATCCGGCCAGCGTAGGGCACGAAGATAAAGCCCGAGCCGTCGACCTGCACCTCTTCGAGCACGCCCGAATTGGTCCCTTCGGTCGAGAAGATGCCGTCGTCGACGTTCTCCCAGATCGTCAGGCCCAGCGTGTCACCGGCAAGAATAGTATCGCTGCCCAGCGTCGAGGCGTTGAGGAAATTCTGCGAGAACCCCAGGGCGGGGGCAACGGCGGTGGCGCGCGTCACACGGTCGTTGACTGCCACGACAAAGGCGTCGCCTTCGCGCTGAACGGAGCCTGCGTAGATTTCATTCTTGTTGGGCCCGACGCGCGGAAGGCCGCAGGATGCCACGATGGACACCGCAGCCATAAGGGCGACGGTCCGCGCAAAGCGGATTTGGGGGCGTTTCACTGCTCGGTCTCCTGACCTGTTATTATTCTGCCTCGGCTTTTTCCTCCAAGCTACGGGCAATGCGAACAAATTGGCAAGTCCGGCGAGCGTGCCTTCAGGTAACGACGCGCAACTGTTGCCGAGGAGCCGCGGTCCCCCGCGCCAGCGCGTCATAAGGATCGTCCGGGGCCAGCATCATGTCGACCACCTGCCGCAGCAATTGCCTGCGTCCGCGCGACGAATAAAAGCCTCCGGGTAACTGGCTGGTTTCCAACAGATATCGGCGGTAATCCTTGTAGGCGCGCGAATCCGGCCTGCTGGCGGTGCCAAAGAACTCGGGCAGCGGCTGATCCGAGACGAATTCGGGCTTGGAATAGACCGCCTCGCCGAACACCTTGAGCGGGATACCGCGCCAGAGCACCTGTTGGCCGGCGGTGGAATTGACCGTCACGGCGCTGCGCGCATCGTTCAAAAGCTGCGCCAGCTTGCCGCCGCGCACCCAATGCACCCGGTCGGCCACGCCGTTTTCCCGGGCCAGCTGCCGCAGGGTGCGGCGCAGCGGGGAGCGGCCATCTTCCAGCGGATGCGCCTTGATGACGAGGTGGTGATGCGGGGCGGCCCCCTTGGCGAAACCTTCGATCACCACGCGCAGGAAATCGGTCATGGATGTGAACGGCGAATGCATCTGGAACGAGCTGTCATGCTCCAGCTGCAACAGCACCAGATGATAGGGAAAGCCGCCGTAGCGGATGCGCGCGGTGGCCAGCGCGCGGTCGATGGCCGTGATCGGCATCAGCAACAGCCGCTTGAGGTATAGTTGGAATTCGCGCGCCACGCCAAGGCTGCGATGCGGCTGGAACTTGCGGTAATCGCCGTTCCGGAACATCACGAACCAATGATAAAGAGCGCCATAGAACACGTGCTGGCGCATGTCGCCCCAATGGGCGGGGGGCAGCGGCGCCTCCATATCCGAGCACGCCAGTGCGGCCTGCATGTCGGCGATGCTCATGTCCATCAGCCGTGAATGGCCGTTTGATCCGCCACGCTCATAGGTCACCCAATAGGGCCGCATATAGCCTTCCTCGAAGACATGCACCATCAGGCCAGCGGCACGGGCGGCGGCCACAGCCTGCGCGTGGATGGGCCGCGTGTCGCCATAAAGCACGATGTCGGTGACGCCCTTTTCGGCGATCAGCCGGTCAAAGGTTTCCGGCCAGTCGGCGACGGCCCCGGTATAGGGGATATAGCTGCGCGGATGGAACCAGAACGCCCGGTCGCCTGCGTTGAAGCCGACGCGCCATACGGTCGCACCCGCCCGTCGCAGCATCACGCCAAGACGGTTGAAGAACGGGCCATGCGGTCCCTGAAGGAACAAAAAGACCCGTGTGCTGCCGGTTGCGTTACTCATTGCGGCGGAATATCTCCTGTCATAATAGATAGGCTTAACGCAGCACTTCGGCGAATTTGTGGCAAAGGTGCCGCTATGCGCCGCAACGCTATTCCGGGACCGCAAGGGGATCAAATGTTTACGGGTATCATCACTGATATCGGAGAGATCCGGGGACTTGAGCAACACGGCGACCTGCGCGTGCGAATCGGCACCGGCTATGACACCGGCGGCATCGACATCGGCGCGTCGATCTCTTGCGACGGCGTGTGCCTGACGGTGGTGTCAAAAGGCGCGGACTGGTTCGACATGCAGATCAGCGCCGAAACCGTCGACAAGAGCAACCTTGGCGGCTGGTCGGTGGGCTACCGGATCAATCTGGAGCGGGCTTTGAAGGTGGGCGACGAATTGGGCGGGCATATCGTCAGCGGGCATGTGGACGGCGTGGCCGAGGTGGTCGCGATGGTCGACGAGGGCGACAGCACCCGCGTGACCCTGCGCGCGCCGGATGCGCTGGCGCGGTTCATCGCGCCCAAAGGGTCGGTGGCGCTGAACGGCGCGTCGCTGACGGTAAACGACGTCGATGGGGCGGAGTTCGGCATCAACTTCATCCCCCACACCAAAGCGGTAACGACATGGGGCATGGTGCGGGTAGGCGACCGTGTGAACCTCGAGATCGACACTTTGGCGCGCTACGTGGCGCGGCTGGCGGAGGTGGGCTGAGGCAGGGTTCGGTGGCTAGCCCGGTATCTGTCTGAGCAGCGCCGGGATCTGCCCGCGAAACCGAAAGAACCCGTGGGTCGCGTGGGGCCAGGCCGCCGCATCGTAGGCGCGCATCACGCGGATCACCGGCACGGCGGGGGACCAGTGCGCCAGCAGATCGGCGCCCGGTCCGACCGGCACGAACGGCATCACGAGTTGCGCGGCACCGGTCCGGGAGAGCCACGCATCCAGCGCCTGTGGTGAGCTCAGGCCTTGCGTCACCGGGCCAAGCGCCGCCTCGAACCGCGTCTGCATATCCCCGAACGCGGCCCTTTTGAACGCCGCCACCTGGCCTGCCGGCATAAGGGGCGACAGGCCGGCGGTTGCGTCCAGCGTTGCAGTGGCAACAGGGTTCAGGCCCGCATAGATTAAAAACCTCGGATCCATATCGTCATCGGTGAGCAGCAGCGCCGTCGGCAGCGCAGGATCGAACGGCAGCGTCATAGGCAGCGGCACCAGATCGGGCACCACCTCCTCCACGACCGGGACCGCCTCGCGGGCAAGCCCTCGCGGCGCGAACCGCCCGTCCGAACAGGCCTCGATCGCGTCGGTGGAGGCCAGATAGGCCTTGCCCCGCGTCTGCAACCCCGCAACCCAGCGCCAGCTGAGCGTATTGGAGGACGCGTCGCCGTCGATCAGATGGCGCAGAAAGAAATCCGCGCCCATCTCCCACGGCAGGCGCAGGGTATGCACCCAGATCGAGGCAAAGGACATCCGCGCATGGTTGTGCAGCCAGCCAGTGTGCACCAGATCATGCGCCCAATGGTCGAACCCGTCGATCCCGGTTTCGCCCTTGCAGGCGGCCTCCCAGCCCGCTCGCAGGCCCGATTGCGTCTGCACCGCGTCCAGCCAGTGGCGCAGATCGGCGCGGTAGCTGTCCCAGACCACGGGCCGCATCTGCAGCCAGCCTTTCCAGTAGCTGCGCCAGAACACCTCCTGGATGAATTTCTGCGCAGCTTCGGTGCCGTGACGGCTGCGGATCGCGGCCAGAACCTCGTCCTCGCGCAGGATCCGGTGGCGCAGCCAGGGCGACAGGCCCGATACATGCGCGGGCCGGTCCGGACCCGGATCGACGTTGCGGTTTTTCTCATAGCCTGCACCGGCCCGTGGCGCGAAATGTGCCAGACGCGCAAGTGCGGCATCGCGGGTCGGAGGGAAACGGACCACAAATTTCCGATCTTCTGGCGTCTAATTACTTGAATTTCCATATAGAGAAGTCACGTCACCCGTCAAGTCGGGTTGGTGCCGCGCGCCCCGCAAGCGGGTAATCACAGGCTCGGCCCTTGCAGCCCCCCCGTGGCAATACTAAGACTCGGTTAACCTTCCCACGCTAACTCCAGTTTAACACAATAAAGCAGGCAGCCCCATGCAAGACCCGATAGATACCTACATGAACCTTGTCCCCATGGTCGTCGAACAGACCGCCCGAGGCGAGCGTGCCTACGACATCTTTTCGCGCCTGCTCAAGGAACGGATCATTTTCATCAATGGCCCGATCCACGACGGCATGTCGCATCTTGTGGTGGCACAATTGCTGCATCTCGAGGCTGAGAACCCGAAAAAAGAGATCAGCATCTACATCAATTCGCCCGGTGGCGTGGTGACGTCGGGTCTGTCGATCTACGATACGATGCAATATATCAAGCCCAAGGTCAGCACGCTGTGCATCGGTCAGGCGGCGTCGATGGGCTCTGTCCTGCTGGCGGGCGGTGAACATGGCATGCGGTTTTCGCTGCCCAACAGCCGCATCATGGTGCACCAGCCCTCGGGCGGCTATCAGGGTCAGGCCAGCGACATAATGATCCACGCAGCCGAGACGCAAAAGCTCAAGGACCGGCTCTATGACATCTATGTGAAGCACACGGGCCAGACCAAGAAAGCCGTCGAAAAGGCGCTTGACCGCGACAATTTCATGTCCCCCGAAGAGGCCAAGGAATGGGGCCATATTGACGAAATCGTCGAAAACCGCGTCAAGGACGATCCTGTCGAATAGTAAGGCGGCCGGCGGCCCGTCCCCCGTTCGGTCCTGTGGGCCGGGTGTGCGGGCGAGGCCGACCGCGATGCGGCGATTTTGCGATTGTAGACAGCAAATGGCTGGCTTAGGTTGGCAGCACAGCAAGACGAGAGGCCGGGGAAGGGCGCGAGATACCCCGGCAAGTAACATATCAAGGCCCGACAGACAGACTTGGCCCGAAAGGTTGTGACATGGCGACGAATTCCGGTGGTGACAGCAAGAACACGCTCTATTGCAGTTTTTGCGGCAAATCCCAGCATGAGGTGCGCAAGCTGATCGCGGGGCCGACCGTGTTCATCTGCGACGAATGTGTCGAATTGTGCATGGACATTATTCGTGAAGAGACCAAGGGCGCCGGGCTCAAATCCTCCGAAGGGGTGCCGACGCCGCGCGAAATCTGCGATGTTCTGGACGATTACGTGATTGGGCAGTCGTTGGCCAAAAAGGTTCTCTCGGTCGCGGTGCACAACCATTACAAGCGTCTGAACCATGCGCAGAAATCCTCCGACATCGAATTGTCGAAATCGAACATCCTGCTGATCGGCCCCACCGGCTGCGGCAAGACGCTGCTGGCGCAAACGCTGGCGCGCATTCTCGATGTGCCGTTCACCATGGCCGATGCGACCACGCTGACCGAGGCCGGCTATGTCGGCGAGGACGTGGAGAATATCATCCTCAAGCTGCTGCAATCGTCGGAATACAATGTGGAACGCGCTCAACGCGGTATCGTCTATATCGACGAGGTCGACAAGATCACCCGCAAATCCGAGAACCCGTCGATCACCCGCGACGTGTCGGGCGAAGGCGTGCAGCAGGCGCTGCTCAAGCTGATGGAGGGCACGATCGCATCCGTTCCGCCGCAGGGTGGCCGCAAGCATCCGCAGCAGGAATTCCTGCAGGTCGATACCACGAACATCCTGTTCATCTGCGGCGGGGCCTTTGCCGGTCTCGACAAGATCATCGCGCAGCGCGGCAAGGGCTCTGCGATGGGCTTTGGTGCCGATGTGCGCGCCAATGATGAACGTGGCGTGGGCGAGATCTTTACCGACCTGGAGCCGGAGGATCTGCTGAAATTCGGTCTGATCCCGGAATTCGTTGGCCGTCTGCCGGTTCTGGCCACGCTCGAGGATCTGGACGAAGACGCGCTGATCACCATCCTGACCAAGCCCAAGAACGCGCTGGTCAAGCAATATCAGCGCCTGTTCGAGATCGAGGACGCCCGGCTGTCGTTCACCGACGAGGCGATATCTTCGATCGCCAAACGCGCGATTCTGCGCAAGACCGGCGCGCGGGGCCTGCGCTCGATCCTGGAGGACATCCTGCTGAACACGATGTTCGACCTGCCCGGCATGGAGAATGTCGACGAGGTCGTGGTGAACGAAGAGGCGGTCAATTCTGACGCCTCGCCGCTGATGATCTATTCCGACCAGCGCAAGGAACCCGCCACTGCCGGCTGATCCGGCGCATTCGATGTGGCGGCGCGTGGCCCTTCGGCGGGGTGCTTCCTGACCTGTCGGTATCGGACGAGATCCAAGGAGTGCTGCGACCCAGCGGCGGCCAAGCGTCACGCCTGCCTGCTTGGCACTGGACGCCAGCGCCGCTATACGGCATAGCGTCAGGCACCAGCGAAAGGCATCCCATGGGCATCCTCAATACACTTCTGCGCGCCGTCACCTGGTGGAACGGGCAGACGCTGAACACGCAGTTGTTCACATGGCGCAAAGGTATCCGCGTGGGCGAGGATCCGCAGGGAAATATCTTTTACCACAACGCCGACGACAGCAAACGCTGGGTGATTTTCAATGGTGAAGTAGAGGCGAGCCGCGTCGCCCCCGAATGGCACGGCTGGCTGCATCGCACCTGGGACGAGCCGCCGACGGACCGGCCTCTGGTCCGCAAGACCTGGGAAAAACCGCATCAGGAAAATCTGACAGGATCCGAGCTGGCCTATGCGCCGGCGGGCTCCATCCGCCGCGACGTGCCCAAGGATCGCAGCGATTACGAGGCCTGGACCCCGGATTGACGCCATGGCCGAGAATACAACCGAAGTGATCGTGGGCGGCGCGGTTCTGGCCCTGGCATTGGGCTTTGTGATCTACGCAGCGCAGGCCACCGGCCTTGCGACCGGCAATCAGGGCTACGATCTGACCGCATCGTTCCGCAGCGCGGACGGCATCAGCGTCGGCACCGACGTGCGGCTGGCAGGAGTGAAAGTGGGCAGCGTCACCGGGCTGGACCTGAACGCCGACACCTACCGGGCCGACACGGTCATCACCCTGCGGAACGGAATTCTGGTGCCGGACGACAGCGCGATCCTGGTTTCGTCCGAGGGGCTTCTGGGCGGGAATTTCATCGAAATCTCCCCCGGCGGATCGCCCTTTTACTTTGATCCCGGGGCCGAGATCGAGGATACCCAGGGTGCGGTCAGCCTGATTTCGCTGCTGTTGAAATTTGTCGCCGGAGACGGCGAATCGTGATCCGGACGCTGCTGATATCGCTTTTTCTGGCCGGTGGCGCGCAGGCGCAGCAGGCGGTCAGCCCGGGCACCGGCGCGGTGCTGCGCGCGCTGGACAAAGTGTCGGGTCAGGTGCAGGACGTCACATTGCCAAACGGCACGCAGATCGATCTGGGGCGGCTGACCATCGCGGTGGCCGCCTGCCGCTTTCCGCGCGGCAATCCAAATGGCGATGCATTCGCCTTCATGGTGATCAGCGAGGTGGGCAAGGACGCGCCGGTCTTTCAAGGCTGGATGATCGCGTCGGCGCCCGCGCTCAACGCGATGGACCATTCGCGCTACGACGTCTGGGTGTTGCGCTGCACCACATCCTGACCCGATGCGGGCAGCGGATGATCGAGCCGGGCATTGTCCCGCAGGGCCGCGCGCAGCAGCCGGTGATATTCGGCCCGTGCAATCTCGACCCCGCCCAGGGACCCCAGATGCGGCGTGATGAACTGTGTGTCGAACAGCGTGAATCCGCCCGCCCGCAGATGAGTCACCAGCCAGGCCAGCGCGATCTTCGAGCCGTCGGTGCGTCGCGAAAACATGCTTTCACCGCAGAAGGCTGCGCCGATGGCAACGCCGTAGACACCGCCCACCAGATCGCGGCCTTGCCAGACCTCAAGCGAATGTGCCGCGCCGCGCGCAAAGAGCGCCAGATACAGCCGCCGGATTTCACCGCTGATCCATGTCTCGGGCCGGTCGGCGCAGGCATCGACCACGGCGGTGAAATCCGCGTCCAGCGTCACCTGATAATCGCCTCGCCGCAAGGCGCGGGCGAGCGATCGGGAGATGTGGAAACCGCCCAAAGGCAGCACGCCGCGCCGTCTGGGATCGACCCAGAACAACGTGTCGTCGTCGCGGTGTTCTGCCATGGGAAACACGCCCGCGCGGTAGCCTTCGAGCAGAAGATCGGGCGTGATGGTCACGGGCATGCCGCCGTCATGGGGCGGCGTAGGTCCGCTCCAGCCAGTGTTCCAGCCAGTGGATATTGTAGGCACCGCTGAGGATGTCGGGCTCTTGCAGCAGATCACGAAACAGCGGCAGGGTGGTGTCCACACCGTCCACGATCAACTCGCCCAATGCGCGGTTCAGGCGCGCCAACGCTTCGGGCCGGTCGCGGCCATGCACGATCAGCTTGCCGATGAGCGAATCGTAATAGGGCGGGATCCGGTAGCCTTGGTAGAGCGCGGAATCGACGCGCACGCCAAGGCCCCCCGGCGCGTGATATTGCGTGATGCGACCGGGGCAGGGCGAGAAATCGGGCAGTTTCTCGGCATTGATGCGGACCTCGATGGCGTGGCCGTTGATGGTCAGATCGTCTTGTGTGAACGACATTGGCAGGCCTTCGGCGACGCGGATCTGTTCGCGCACAAGGTCGACGCCGAATATCGCCTCGGTCACCGGGTGTTCGACTTGCAGGCGGGTGTTCATCTCGATGAAATAGAACTCGCCGTTTTCATAGAGAAACTCGATCGTGCCCGCGCCGATATAGTTGATGCGGGCCACGGCGTCAGAGCAGACGCGGCCGATCCTGGCGCGTTCCTCGGCTGAGATGGACGGGCCGGGGGCCTCTTCAAAGACCTTCTGGTGGCGGCGTTGCAGCGAACAATCGCGTTCACCCAGATGCACCGCGCGGCCTTTGCCGTCGCCGAACACCTGAATTTCGATGTGGCGCGGCGTGGTCAGGTATTTCTCGATATAAACCTCGTCATTGCCGAACGCGGCCTTGGATTCCGACCGGGCGGTCAAAAAGGCGCGCTCCATGTCGCCTGCGGTCTTCGCCACTTTCATGCCGCGCCCGCCACCGCCTGCGGTCGCCTTGACGATGACCGGATAGCCGATCTCGGCGCCGATCCGTTGCGCATCTTCCAGTGTCGGCACACCGCCGTCAGAGCCGGGCACGCAGGGCACACCAAGCGCCTTCATCGTGTCCTTGGCGGTGATCTTGTCGCCCATGGTGCGGATATGTTCGGCGGTGGGGCCGATGAAGGTCAGCCCGTGATCCTCGACGACCTGCACGAATTTGGCGTTCTCGGACAGAAAGCCGTAGCCGGGGTGGATCGCCTGCGCGCCGGTGACTTCGCAGGCAGAGATGATCGCGGGGATCGACAGATAGCTGGCGGCAGAGGGCGGCGGGCCGATGCAGATCGTCTCGTCGGCCATGCGCACATGCATCGCGTCGGCGTCGGCGGTGGAATGCACCGCGACGGATGCGATGCCCATTTCGCGGCAGGCGCGGATCACACGCAGGGCAATCTCGCCCCGGTTGGCAATCAGGATTTTATCGAACATATCCCGCGCCCTATTCCAGAATGACCAGCGGGCTGCCGTATTCGACAGGCGCGCCGTCTTCGACCAGAATACGCTTGATGATGCCGGCGCGGGGGGCTGGGATGTGGTTCATCGTCTTCATCGCCTCGACGATCAGCAGGGTGTCGCCTTCGGCCACGTGCTGGCCCAATGCTATGAAACCGGGCGCATCGGGTTCGGCCTGCATATAGACGGTGCCGACCATGGGCGAGGTGACAGCACCCGGGTCCGCCGCCGGATCGCCCGAGGCCTGGACGGGTGCGGGGGCCGCTGCGGCCTGGGGGGCCGCGATCTGCATCGCGGCAGGGGCGGCGGCGGCCTGAGGCTGCATCCGGCTGACGCGCACGTTCAGGCTGTCGTCTTCGGCGTAATGGCGTTTGACCTGCAATTCGGTCAGATCGTTGTCACGCAACAATTCCGCCAGAGCCTGAATGAAGGCCACATCTGCGTCATGGGATTTGTTTGTCATATTGTCCTCGACCGGTCCTGTCGGGCGGCTTATTGGGTGGCGCGCCTCATGTCTTGCTGGCGTTGTGTATAGGCCATGCGGCAAGGCATGAAAAGCGACGGATTTCCGGCTGTGGACATGGTGTGCGAGCGGCGGTTGTCAGTTGGTTGCACGGCCGTGCAAGCGAGCGCGCAACCGTGTCCGTGCGGGGGGCTCGGACGCGCAATCCGCCTCAGAGCGCGAGATATTCCGCGCGCAGATCTTCGTTTTCCAGCACCTCGGCTGCGGTGCCGTCGAACACGATGGATCCGGTCTCGAGGATCACCGCGCGGTCGGCCAGTTTCAGCGCGCGCACGGCGTTCTGTTCGACAAGAATGGTGGTGATGCCCTGTTCCTTGATCAGCGCAAGGGTCTTTTCGATCTCGTCGACGATCACCGGGGCCAGTCCCTCATAGGGTTCGTCCAGCAGCAATACCTTGATGTCGCGGGCCAATGCGCGGGCGATCGACAGCATCTGCTGTTCGCCCCCCGACAGCGTCACGCCCTCTTGGCGCTTGCGTTCGCGCAGGCGCGGGAAAAGGTCGTATATCCGCTCCAGCGACCAGCCGACGGGCGGGGCGATCTGCGCCAGCTTGAGGTTTTCCTCGACCGTGAGACCGGGGATGATGCGGCGGTCCTCGGGCACCAGACCCAGACCGGCGGTCGAGGCCTGATGCGACTTCATGTTGTGCAGCGGCGTGTGATCGAGCCAGATCTCGCCCTTGGCCAGTTGCGGATCGTCGAGCCGGGCGATGGCGCGCAGCGTTGTCGTCTTGCCCGCGCCGTTGCGGCCCAGAAGCGCCAGAATCTCGCCTTCGTGGACGTTGAAGCTGATGCCCTGCACGATATAGCTTTCGCCGTAATAGGCGTGCATGTCCCAGACCGACAAAAAGGCCGGGGCGGTCTTTGCCTGATTGGCATGTTTTGAGAAATCGGTTTCGGCGTTCATGTCGGTTTGACCTCGGTTCTTTGGGCGGTGGGTTGCACCCACCCTACGGGATTGGTCTGGCTGTAGGGTGGGTGGCAACCCACCGTCTTGGCAGGATCACGCAGCTTCGCCCAGATAGGCTTCGCGCACTTTCGGGTGCACCTTGATGTTCTCGGGCGTATCCTCGACCAGGGGGGTGCCCTGCGCCAGCACGGTGATCCGCTCGGCGAGGGAAAAGACCACGTGCATATCGTGTTCGATGATGCACATGGTGATGTCGCGCTTGGCCTTGATTTCCTTGAGCAGGTCGATGGTGTTGTTGGTGTCGGCCCGCGCCATGCCCGCCGTCGGCTCGTCCAGCAGCAGCAGTTTGGGCTCCTGTACCAGACACATCGCCATTTCCAGCCGCCGCTTGTCACCGCGCGACAGCGACGCTGCGTGCATCTCGCGTTTGTCGATCATATTGACGTCGATCAGAATCTGTTCGGCCTGTTCGCGCAAGGCTTTCTCTTTGCCGACCGATTCAAACGCATGCAGGCGGAACGCGCCGTCGCGGCGGGCGAAACACGGGATCAGCACGTTTTCCATCACGGTGAGATCGCCGAAGATCTCCGGAGTCTGAAACACGCGGGAAATCCCCATTTGGTTGATCTCATGCGGTTTGCGGCCCAGCACCGACTGGCCGTCGAACATGACCGACCCGGTGTCGGGGATCAGCTTGCCCACCAGCACATTCAGCAGCGTGGATTTGCCCGCCCCGTTGGGGCCGATGATGGCGTGCAGCGTGTTTTCCCGCACGCTCAGGTTCACATTGCCCAGCGCCTGCAACCCGCCAAAACGCTTGTTGACGTCTTTGACCTCAAGAATACCCATGTCATGCGCTCCTTATTCTGCCGGTTCGGTGGCGGGGTTTTTCGGTGTGGTGTCGGTCTTTTTGCGGCGGAAAAGCCTGGCGATACGCTGTCCCCCTTCGACCAGACCACCGGGCAAAAAGATCACCACCATCATGAACATCAGACCCAGGGTCAGATGCCAGCCCTTGCCGATGAACGGATAGACGATGGCGACGATGAAATTCTCGATCCCGTCGGGCATGAAGGCGAACCACGTGTGCAGGATGTCTTCGTTGATCTTGGAGATGATGTTTTCCATGTATTTGATCATGCCCGCGCCCAGGATTGGCCCAATGAGCGTGCCGACACCGCCAAGGATGCTCATCAGAACCACCTCGCCCGAGGCAGTCCAGAACATCCGTTCAGCGCCGGCAAGCGGGTCCATCGAGGCCATCAGACCGCCCGCTAGACCTGCATACATGCCCGAGATCACGAAGGCCGCCAGCGTGTGGGGTTTGGGGTTGAGGCCGGTATAGCTCATCCGCTGCTGGTTCGATTTGATTGCCCGCAGCATCATGCCGAAGGGCGACCGGAAGATGCGGATCGACACGTAGAACGAGATCAGCATGATCAGCCCGGCAAAGTAATAGCCCGCGTTGAAGGTAAAGACCCAGGCGCCGATTTCCCATTGAATGCTGTCGCGCATTTCGATCAGACCGAACAATCCGGGCACGGGGATGTTGCCGCTCTCGGTCTGGGAAAAGCCCAGGATGCGCGGGTCGTCCAGCGCCAGTTGCAGGCCGGTTTCGCCGCCTGTGATGGGCGTCAGCACGGAATAGGCCAGTGCAAAGGACATCTGCGCGAATGCCAGCGTGAGGATCGAGAAATAGATCCCCGATCTGCGCAGCGAGATATAGCCGATGAGCAACGCGAAGAGGCCCGAGATGACCACCGACAGCATAATGGCCGGGATCACGTTCATGCTGAGCAGTTTGAACATCCAGACCGCGGAATAGCTGCCCACACCCAGAAAGGCGGCGTGACCGAATGACAGATAGCCGGTCAGGCCAAACAGGATGTTGAACCCGATGGCAAAGATGCCGAAGATCACAAAGCGTTGCATCAGATCCGGATAGCCCGCGTTGAACTGCGCCATCGCCGAACCTTCGGGAAACGGGTTCAGCAGGAACGGCGCAAAAAGCACGAGGCAGAAGACCACGATCAGCAGGGTGGTGTCTTTTTTGGTCAGTCCAAGCATGGTCAGTCCTCCATCACGCCTTTGCGGCCCATCAGGCCACGGGGGCGGGCGAGCAGAATGATAATCGCGACAAGGTAGATGATGACCTGATTGATCCCCGGAATAAGGTCGATCATCCACGACATCGACGCAAAGCTCTCAAGGATGCCCAGCATGAACCCCGCCAGCACGGCGCCGGGCAGCGACCCCATACCGCCCACGACCACCACCACGAAACTCAGCACCAGAAAGTCCATGCCCATGTGGTAATTCGGTGAGTTGATGGGCGTATACATCACACCCGCAAGCCCTGCCACGGCGGCCGCGATGCCGAACATGATGGTGAACCGCTTGTCGATATTGATGCCCAGAATGCCCACGGTTTCGCGGTCGGCCATGCCTGCGCGGACGACCATGCCGAATGTGGTGAATTGCAAAAAGGCAAAGACCGCGCTGATGATCAGGGCCGCGAAGGCAAAGTAGACCAGCCGCCAGTAGGGGTAGATGATCGTGTTTGCATCGAACCCGATCAGGACGCCGAAATCATACGAGCCCGTAAAGGCCTCTGGGGCTGGGGTCGGGATCGGATTTGCGCCGTAGAAATACTTGATGACCTCTTGCAGCACGATGGCGAGGCCGAACGTGACAAGGATCTGGTCGGCATGGGGGCGTTTGTAGAAATGCTTGATCAGCCCGCGTTCCATGATCACACCGATGGCGATCATCACCGGAATGGCGAAGATGATCGACAGGGGCACTGCCCAGTCGATGAGCGTATCGCCCGTCGCGCGACCAAAGAAGTCATAGATATAGGGCACCTCGACCTTCATCGGATTGCCGAGAAAATCGGTGCGGGTCTCGTCGATGATGGTGTGGCTCAGCGTGAGGATCTTGGACAGGGTCACGGCGCAGAACGCCCCGATCATGAACAGCGCACCATGCGCGAAATTCACGACACCCAGCGTGCCGAAGATCAGCGTCAGTCCAAGCGCGATCAGCGCATAGGCCGATCCCTTGTCCAGACCGTTCAGGATTTGCAGGATGAATGCGTCCATTGCCCTCACCGGATGTTGGGGGAATTCGGGCCATGACCGGCCCAAGGTCTGGGCGGAGGATGATCCCCCGCCCAGAAAAGCGTGCGATTACGCGCCCGGGTTACACGAGCCCAGCGCGCCGCCCGCGAACTGCGGGTGGTCGGGCGCATAGGTGACCTGCTCGGTCGGTGTGACCTCGACGATTTCGACCAGATCGAACTCGTTCTCCGGGTTCTCCTTGCCGCGCACGACGACCACGTCCTTGAAGCACTGGTGGTCTTCGGCGCGGTAGAGCGTCGGACCGTTGCCCAGACCGTCGAACTCGAAGCCTTCGAGCGCCTCGACGACCGCGCAGGGGTTGAACGACTTGGCCCGCTCGACCGCATCCGCATAAAGCAGCGTCTGCACATAGCAGGTGTGGGCAGCCTGCGACGGCGGGAAGCCATATTTGGTGCCGAACGATTGCACGAACGCATTGGTGCCGCTGTAACGCGCGCCCTTTTCGTTCTCCAGCTTCCAGTCCCAGTTCTGCGAGCCGAGGATGCCGGCGATGTTCTTGCCCGCACCGCGTGCCATCAGCTCGGAATAAAGCGGCACGACGATCTCGAACTGCTTGCCGTTGACTGTTTGCTCGCGCAGGCCGAACTGCACCGCATTGGTCAGCGAATTGACCATGTTGCCGCCATAATGGTTCAGCACCAGCACGTCCGCACCCGATTGAATGACCGGCGCGATGTAGCTGCTGAAATCGGTCTGGGTCAGCGGGGTCAGCACTGTGTTGACGGTTTCCCAGCCCAAGGCTTCGGTCGAAGAGCGAACGGCCTCTTCGGTGGTGTAGCCCCAGTTGTAATCCGCCGTCAGGTGATAGGCTTTGCGGTCGGGGCCGTATTCGGCGATCAGGATGGGCGCCAGCGCCGCACCGGACATATACGAGTTGAAGAAGTGGCGGAAGCCATTGGCCCGCTTGTCTTTTCCGGTGGTGTCGTTGGCATGGGTCAGACCCGCCATAAAGATAACGCCCGCCTCCTGGCACAGCGCCTGCACGGCCACGGCCACGCCAGAGCTCGATCCGCCGGTGATCATGATCGCGCCGTCTTTTTCGATCATCGACTTGGCCGAAGCGCGGGCTGCGTCGGATTTGGTCTGGGTGTCGCCGGTCACGTATTCGACTTTTTTGCCCATGATCCCGGTGCCTTGCAGCGTCTTTGAGCTGAAGGTCGACAGCATGCCGCCGTCGCCCTCACCGTTCAGATGCTCGACTGCCAACTCATAGGCGCGCAATTCGTCGGCACCCTCGTCGGCATAGGGGCCCGATTGCGGCACGTTGAAGCCGAGTGTGACGGTGCCGCCTTCGGGTGCGTTGGTAAAGCCGGTGTGGCTGGCCGCCGACAGATATGTCGGCAGCGCAAGACCCGCGCCCGCGATCGCGCCGGTGCGCAGCATGCCGCGGCGTGTCAGATTGCCTCTTGTCATGAAAAACCTCCCTTTTTCATTGATGTTGCCACGACAGAATCCTCCTCCGCGCGGCAGCACTATGGTGCAAAGTCAGTATTCGCGATGTAGGTAAAGCGGCGCAACAAGTAGTTTCAACCAAAGAATTATTTTGTCAACAAATGCACAAAATGGTATATGATTTTGTCAATAAATTATTCGGCACTGCAGAAAGACATTGATTATGTTGACTGAAATCACATGCCCCGCGACACGCTGACCGGCAGCCGCATCCGCGAACGCCGGGTGATGGCCGGGTTGCGGCAGGCGGATCTGGCCCGGCAGGCGGAAATCTCGCCGTCTTACCTGAACCTGATCGAGCATAACAGGCGGCGGATCGGTGGCAAACTGCTCAACCGGCTGGCGGCCATTCTGGGGGTAGAGCCCAATCTTTTGACCCAGGGTGCCGAGGCCACGCTGATCGCGTCGCTGCGCGAGGCGGCGCTCGGCCATCCGCAATCGGGGCCCGAACTGGCACGGGTCGACGAATTTGCAGGCCGCTTTCCGGGCTGGGCCGGTCTGCTGGCGCAGCAGCGCACGCGCATCGACGGGCTGGAGCGGATCGTGGCCACATTGACCGACCGTCTGGCGCATGACCCGCAACTGGCCGCGTCCCTGCACGAGGTTCTGTCGACCGCGACCGCGATCCGCTCTACCGCCGCCATTCTGGCCGAACCCGGTGAGATCGAGCCGGAATGGAGCGACCGGTTTCACCGCAACATCAACGAGGATGCCGCGCGACTGGCGGACAGTTCACGCGCTCTGGCCCGCTATCTGGAGAGCGCAGGCGACGCCAGCGCCGACGTCGCCATGCCGCAGGAAGAGGTCGACGCGTTCTTCGAGGCCCGTGGCTATCACCTGCCCGGGCTGGAGCAGGGATCAGAAGATGCGCAGGGGCCCGCGGCGATGATCGCGGCGAACCCCGCCCTGACATCCGCCGCCGCACAGGACGTCGCGCTGCGCCATCTCGACCGTTATCGCGCGGACGCGCAGGCGCTGCCCCTGGCCCCGGTTCGCGCCTTTGTGGCTACGCATGGCGTCGATCCGCTGGCGCTGGCGGCGGCGTTCAACGTGGATGTGGCGCGGGCCATGCGCCGTCTGGCCAGCCTGCCCAATTCCGAGGCGACGGGGCTGGTGGTCTGCGACGGCGCTGGCATGCTGACGCTGCGCAAACCTGTGCGCGGCTTTGCCTTGCCCCGCTTCGGTGCGGCCTGTCCCTTGTGGCCGCTTTTTTCGGCGCTGAACAGACCCATGGTGCCGATCTCCATGCTGATCCGCCAGCCCGGACGCGATGCGGCGGTGCTGCGCGCGCTGGCCATCGCGCAGCCTGTCAGCGCGCCATGTCCGGGCCGCGATCCGCTTTACGAGGCGCATATGCTGATCACACCCGCGCCCGGCGAGACGGATGCGCTGGCCGTGGGCACCACCTGCCGCGTATGCCCCAGGACGGATTGCGAAGGCCGCCGCGAACCGTCGATCCTGAGCGATGGTTTTTGACAGATGCGCGTAGTTGGGTAAACTGGACCGATAACGCGCGCAGACGCGTCGAAAAACGGCCACGCGGCGGCCCGAACCCGCACCGGAGGAGACATCATGGGCAAGCATGTCCTGCTCATTGAGGATGAGCCCAATATCATCGAGGCGATCCGCTTTATCCTGTCGCGCGACGGCTGGCGGGTCGATGTGCATTCCGATGGCGGCGACGCGGTGGATCAGATCAGCAGCCGTGCGCCGGATGTGGTGATTCTGGATGTGATGCTGCCGGGTCGCAACGGCTATGACATCCTGACAGATCTGCGGGGGCGCGGCCTGTCGGTGCCGGTGCTGATGCTGACTGCGCGCGGCCAGACCCGCGACCGCGAAGAGGCGATCCGCGCAGGGGCCAACCGCTTTATGACCAAGCCGTTCTCGAACGCCGCCATGCTGGACGCGGTGCGCGCCCTGGGGGCGGCATGAGTCCGCAGGACAGCCAGCCAAAGGCCGGGCCCCGCCGCACGCTGTTTGTCGAGCGGCGCACCTACCGGCAACGCCGCCTGATCGACGCGGCGCGGCTTTTGCCGATTCTGGGCTGGTTCCTGTTGATGGTGCCGCTTTTGTGGGGCCTGGGGGCAGAGGTGCCCACATCGCTGTCGATCCTGTATATATTTGGCGTCTGGGCGCTATTGATCGTGGCGGTGGGGCTTTTGTCGATGCGGCTGGGCGAGGGGGGTGACAGCCCGTCCGACCCTGTCGAATGAGCACGCTGAACACCCTTTTTCTGGTCTGCGGTGCCTATGTGGTGTTCCTCTTTGCCGTGGCCTTTGTGGCCGAACGCGCGGCATTGCGCGGGCGCGGTGGCTGGCTGCGGTCGCCGCTGGTCTACACGCTGTCGCTGTCGATCTATTGCACCGCCTGGACGTTCTACGGCGCGGTGGGCTACGCTGCCCGCTCGGGGCTGGAGTTCGTCACGATCTATCTGGGTCCCACGCTGGTGATGGTCGGCTGGTGGTGGCTTTTGCGCAAGCTGGTCCGGATAGGCCGGTCGCAGCGGGTCACGTCGGTGGCGGATCTGATTTCGGCGCGCTTCGGCAAATCCAACCTGCTGGCCATCGGCGTGACCGTTCTGGCGGTGATCGGCACGACGCCCTACATCGCTCTGCAATTGCAATCGGTGACGTTGTCGGTGGATATCTTCGCGCAGGCCGAAGGTGCCGTTCCGCGCAACCCCGACACCGATTATAGCGCGCTTTGGGTGGCCATAGGTCTGGCGATCTTCACCGTCATCTTCGGCACCCGCAATCTGGATGCGAACGAGCGTCACCACGGCGTCGTCATGGCGATCGCGGTCGAGGCTGTGGTCAAACTGTGCGCGTTGCTGGCTGTCGGCATCTTCGTCGTCTGGGGCCTGTCGGGCGGCATCGGCCCGGTGCTGGAACGGATCGACGCGTCGCCCATCGGCACATGGGAGGTGGACGGCGGGCGCTGGGCCGGGCTTACGCTGATCTCGGCGGCGGCGTTCCTGACCCTGCCGCGGATGTTTCAGGTGCTGGTGGTCGAGAATGACGACGAACGGCAGCTGCGCGTCGCCAGCTGGGCCTTTCCGCTTTATCTCTTTGCGATGTCGCTCTTTGTGGTGCCGATCGCGGTTGTAGGCCTCGATCTGATGCCTGCGGGATCGAACCCCGACCTTTTCGTGCTGACCCTGCCGCTGGATCAGGGGCAGGGGGGCCTTGCGATGCTGTCGTTTCTGGGCGGATTTTCGTCCGCCACGTCGATGGTGATCGTGGCCGCGATTGCGCTGAGCACGATGGTGTCGAACCACATCGTGATGCCCATATGGCTCAAGGTGACGGGCGGCGGCGCGTCGGTGTCGGGCGATGTGCGCCATGTGGTCCTTGTGTCGCGGCGGCTGAGCATCATCGGTGTGGTGATGCTGGGCTATCTTTATTTCCGACTTTCCGGTGGCGGCGCGGCGCTGGCGGCGATGGGGCTGATTTCCTTTGCCGGTCTGGCGCAGGTCCTGCCCGCGATGCTGGGCGGCATCTTCTGGCGCGGGGCCACGCGGGTCGGCGCGCTGGCGGGGCTGAGCACGGGCTTTGCGCTCTGGCTTTATACGCTCTTTCTGCCCAGTTTCGGCACCGGGCTGATCCCGGCAGAGGTCATGGCCGACGGCCTTTGGGGGCTGGGCTGGACGCGGCCTCAGGCGCTCTTCGGTATCATCGGGATCGACCCGCTGATCCATACGGTGCTGTGGTCGCTGTCGCTGAACACGCTGGTCTTTGTGCTGGGGTCGCTGGCCAGTTTCCCCAGCCCGCTGGAGCGTCTGCAAGGCGCGCAATTCGTCAATATCTACGAGCATTCCGCCAGCCCGCACAGCTGGACCGGCAACCTGGTGCAAAGCGAGGATCTGATGATCATGGCGCAGCGCATCCTTGGCCCCCGCGAGGCGCAGGCGCTGTTTTCGCAGGCTGCGGCGGCCCAGGGCATGCCCGGCGGTCTGCCCGACCCCAGCCCCGATTTTCTTGAGCGGCTGGAGCGTGAACTGGCAGGCTCGGTCGGGTCCGCCACGGCGCATGCCATGGTCGGTCAGATCGTTGGCGGCACCACTGTGTCGGTGCAGGATCTGATGGCCGTGGCCGACGAGACCGCGCAGATGATGGAATATTCCTCCCGGCTCGAGGCGCAATCGGCGGAACTGAGCCGCACCGCGCGCCAGTTGCGCGAGGTGAACGGCAAACTGACCCGGCTTTCGGTGCAAAAGGACGCCTTCCTGACCCAGATCAGCCACGAATTGCGCACGCCCATGACCTCGATACGGGCGTTTTCCGAGATCCTGCGCGACAGCCCCGATCTGGCCCCCGGGGATCAGTCGAAATACGCCTCGATCATGCATGACGAGGCGCGCCGCCTGACCCGTTTGCTGGACGATCTGCTGGATCTGAGCGTGCTGGAAAACGGTCAGGTCAATCTGCATATCTGCGACGGCCAGCTGGATGCGCTGCTCGAACGCGCCGTCACCTCGGCCAGCGCACCGGATGATACCATGCCGCTGCGCCTGATCCGCGATGCGCGCCGCGAAAAGGTGGCGCTGGCCACCGATCTGGACCGGCTGAGCCAGGTGTTCATCAACCTGATTGCAAACGTGCGCAAATATTGCGATGCGCCAAACCCCGAACTGCGCATCGAGGTGCAGCAGGAGGGTGGCTGGCTTTTTGTGGATTTCATCGACAACGGCTCCGGCATCGCCCCCGAGGCGCGCGACCTGATTTTCGAGAAATTCAGCCGGATCGGTGATCAGAATGTCAGCGGAGCAGGGCTGGGCCTGGCGATTTGCCGGCAGATCATGCAGCGGCTGGGCGGGGATATAGACTATCTGGCGGGGCAGGGCGGCGGCGCGTTTCGCGTAAGCCTGCCGGCGAGATTGGCGATGGCCGCGCAATAATCTTTTTCGACGTCAAGGCATTGGTAAGGAAATGGTTGGATAAGCTAGGGACACGACGTAGAAACGTGTCGAACTTTATCGGGGTGTGACCAAGGTATGGCGTCAGACAGACCCATCAACGATGTGCTCTTGCAAAAGGCACAGGCGGCAAAACGTGCCGAAGAGGCGCGGGCGATGTCACCCGCCAAGGCGCTGCGGCGCGCATTGTCGCGCACGGCAAACGACGAATGGAACCTGATGCTGACGGCTGAGGGCGTGCTGCTCGAAGAGCTTGATCAGGACGGCGCGGCGGCGGCGCTGACCGGCGCGGGGCTTTTGGTGCTGCTCGACGGGCCGGACGGGGCTGTGGGCGGCGTGCTTCTGGACCGCGAGCTTTTGGCCGGGCTGATCGAGGTGCAGACAATTGGCAGGGTGACCAAACTGCCTGCGGACACCCGCGAATTGACCCATACGGATGCGGCGATGATGACCCCGCTGATCGACGGTTGCCTGCGCCGCTTCGTCACCAACCTCGAGGGGCATCCGATGGCGGCTGATGCGCAGGGCTTTCGCTTTGGCGTGATGATGAGCGACGTGCGCAGCCTGTCGCTGTTGCTGGACGCGGTGGAATATTCGGTGTTCCGCGTGACGCTCGATCTGGCGGACGGCACCCGGCAGGGCGAAATGGTGATGGTCCTGCCCGCCAGCCCTGCCCCTGAGGAAGAGACGCCACCGGACCCCGACAGTGCGGGCGAGCATGAAGACCTGATGCGTCTGGTGCCCGCCGAGGTGCGCGCCGAACTGGCGCCCGTCAGCGTGCCCGTGTCGCGGCTCTCTGCGCTCAAACCCGGCGATATTATCACGCTGCCCGATGGCGCGCTGCGCTCCGCGCGCATCGTCGCCGGGTCAGGGCATGTGGTGGCGCAGGTGCAACTGGGCCGGATGGACAGCTTGCGCGCCGTGCGTCTGCTCAGCGAAACCGGCGCGTCCCATGGCAAGGCCGCACCCACGGCCTTGGCGATCGAAACCACAAAGGTGACGGATTTGCCCGACACAGGGGCTGCTCCGGTCGCGGCAAGCGCGCTGGCCGACAGTTTGCCCGCGCATGTGCCGCCACCGGATGAACCCGGGACCAGGGATGCATTTGGCTATGATCTCGACGCTTTGCCGGACCTGCCGCCGCTCGACTACGATGATGGCGACGACGGGGTCGCATTGATCAAGGAGCAGGCTGTGGGCTGAGGCAGGCTGTGGGCTGAGGCAGGCTGTGGGCTGGAGGCTGGCTGCTGGCTTATACCAACGGCCTTAAGATCTGACTCTGGGATTTTCTTTTGCAGAATAAGCTGATTCATTGGCCGCAGAGTTTGGGAGGCTATTGATGGCAGTTAGGATCACGCGGGACGACAAGACAGTAG
>Ga0307981_1000401_pt1 | contig 43456 bp, 36 predicted proteins | sample OrgLakmetagen987_FD_201849 | JGI IMG/M metagenome (GOLD analysis project Ga0307981, IMG submission 201849) | Saline water microbial communities from Organic Lake, Antarctica - #987 | ecosystem: Environmental > Aquatic > Non-marine Saline and Alkaline > Saline | place: Antarctica: Organic Lake... | reverse complement strand
TCGCAGCTCTGATGAACAACCGCCCCAGAAAGACACTGGGCTGGAGAACCCCCGCCGAAGCCATGGCCGACGAAATCGCGGCCTTCAAATCAACCGTTGCACTTGATGTTTGAATCCAAGCAGTGACCATCGTGATCCCCCAAGTTAAGAGGTCCTTTAATCCCACCTCCATCACATCACGGTAGTGCCCCATCGAATGGTGTAAGAGCGCCGACCTTCGGAAAGGCCCGGGTCTGATCAGGACGCCACGGCTGGCAACCTGACGTTTGGATTGTCGTTCACGCGGGCGAGGGTTTCATGGCTCATGTATCGGCGCACGATGCGGCCACGGATTGAAACCACCGGACATAGGGTCCTTTGCGGGTTCAAAACCCCCTGTAACCCGAGGGTCAGGAACACCTGCAACGACACAGAAATGAAGCCGAAAGAGCGTGCTTTGGTGTCGTGCGCCGCAATCGGTTTTCAAGGATGTCTTACCCCGCCAGCTGATCCATCTTGCGCGCCAGTTTCACGTCCAGTGTGCTGAGGCCTTCGACGTCATGGGTGGTGAGCGTCACGCGCACCTCTTTGTATACGTTGAACCATTCGGGGTGGTGGTTCCATTTTTCGGCATAGATCGCGGCCTTGGTCATCCAGCCGAAGGCGGCGATGAAATTGTCGAAGACATAGGTCTTGGTCATCGCATCGCGGGTTTCGTCCAGCGCCCAGCCATTGGCCAGTAATGGCTCCAGCATGGTCTTGCGCGCGGTGTCTGAGAGCTTCTCGGTCATTGTTGTTCCTCAATCCTGTCTTTGCGAAAGGGGCCGTATTGAGTCAGCACCTCGATGTCTTCGGTCACGGCGGCGCGTTCGGCGTCCAGATAGCGCCGGATCGCGTCGGCAAAGCCCGGGTCACCCACCCAATGCAGCGAATGGGTGGTTACCGGCAGATAGCCGCGCGCCAGTTTGTGTTCGCCCTGCGCGCCGGCCTCGACCCGTTTCAGGCCCATTGCGATGGCCAGGTCGATGGCGCGGTAATAGCACGCCTCGAAATGCAGGCAGGCGTGGTCTTCTGCGCAGCCCCAGTATCGGCCATAAAGCGCGTCCCGGCCGATAAAATTCAGCGCACCCGCGATATTCTGCCCATCGCGGCTGGCCATGACAAGGGCCATGTCGTCGCGCAGCACGTCCTGGGCGATGTCGAAAAACCTGCGGGTGAGGTAGGGCGTGCCCCATTTTCGCGCGCCTGTGTCTTGGTAAAACGTCCAGAAATCGTGCCAATGTTCGGGTTGGATCGCGTCGCCGGTGAGCATCTCGATCTCGCCGCCGAAACCTTGCGCGCGGGCGCGTTCCTTGCGGATCATCTTGCGCTTGCGCGAACTGAGCGAGGCCAGAAAACCGTCGAAATCGGCGTAGCCGTCGTTGACCCAATGGAATTGCTGGGTGGTGCGGCGCATGAGGCCCATTTCGGCGCCCGCGACGGCTTCGGCTTCGGTGCAGAAGGTGACATGAAGCGACGATAATTCGTTGTCAGAGGCGATCTGCACGGCCCCTTGGATCAGGGCGGACAGGCCTGTGACCTCGTGCCCCGGTCGGGTCAGGAACCGACGGCCCGTCGCGGGGGTGAAGGGCACGGCGATTTGCAATTTGGGGTAATAGCGCCCGCCCGAGCGTTCGAACGCATGCGCCCAATTGTGATCGAAGATGTATTCGCCCTGAGAGTGGGATTTGGCATAGAGCGGCGCGCAGGCGATCATTTCGCCACCCTGATGGGCGGTCAGATAGCGCGGCTCCCAGCCGGTGCCGGGGCCGACCGATCCGCTGTCCTCGAGCGCTTTGAGAAAACGGTAGGTGGTGAAAGGGTCGTCGGGGCGTTTCCCGTCGGCGGCCTCTGGGCAGGCACAGGCGTCCCAGTCCTGCGCGAGGATGTCGCGCAGGCCGGGATGGATGTTGATCTCGATGGTTTCGGAATCGCGCATCTGGACCGGTCCTTTGAACCTAATCTGTGGTTGCGGGCGCGGGGTTCAAGCGGCAAGGCCCTCGAATGTGATGTTCTGCGCAATGCGCCGCGCGACAGCGGCCTGACCGGGGGTTCGGATGGTCCAGCAGAGGATATCCGCGCCCTGTTGTGCGAGGTCGGCCAGCCTTGGGTTGTCCAGATCGCGGTGGTCGTGGCTGACAAAGCTGCTGCGGGTGCTGATGTAGTCGGGAATGGTGGCGAGCCTCGCGCGGGTGACGGCGGATAGTTTGGGCCAGTCGATGTCCGTAAAGGCGCAGGTGGTCAGCCCGCGCGGGACATGCGGTGCGAGGTCGGCCATTGCGCCAACCGAATGCGGATTGAACGACATCAGCGCGGTTGCGCCGGTGTAGCCGTGCAGGGCGCGGGTGACAGCCTCTTCGAGTGCGCCGATCTTGGGGCCGAGGCTGCCGTCCTGATCCTTGACCTCGATCAGCAGGGGCACGCGGCCTGCGACGAGGGTGAGGATCTCGGACAGCGTCGCGATACCTTCGGTGCCGTGTTTCAGGGGGATCTGGCCGAGGTCGCGGGCTGTGCGGGCGGTGATTGGGCCGGTCGTATGGGTCAGGCGTGCGAGGCCCGCGTCGTGAAAGACCATCGCGATGTTGTCGGCGCTGGGCTGGATGTCGATCTCGATCCCGTAGCCCGCGTCGATGGCAGCAGCGACCGCGGCGCGGCTGTTTTCAGGGCGACCGCGCGCAATGTCGTGCAGGGCGCGGTGGGCCAGCGGGCGGGCCCGGAACGCCAGATCGAGCGGGGTCATTTCAGCGCAAAGATGCCTTCGATTTCGACCGCGACGCCCAAAGGCAGTGCTGCGGCCGAGACGGCAGAGCGGGCGTGGCGGCCCGTTTCGCCCAGGATTGCCACCAGCAGGTCCGAGGCGCCGTTGATCACCTTGGGCTGGTCGGTGAAATCGGCGGTGGAATTGACGAATCCGGTGAGCTTGAGAACACGGTCGAACCGTGCGAAATCGCCGTCGCAGGCGGCGCGGACCTGCGCCAGCATGCTGAGCGCGCAGGTCTCGGCCGCCTTGGCCCCGGCTGCGACGTCCATGTTGTCGCCCAGCTTTCCGGTGATGAACCCGTCCGGGCCGCTGCTGACCTGGCCCGAGACATAAAGCGTGTCGCCCATGCGCACGAACGGCACGTAATTGGCGGCGGGCGCGGGGGCATTGGGCAGGCTCAGGCCAAGTTCGGCCAGTTTCGCGTCGATCGGGTGGGTCATGTTGGTCTCATTTGTTGATCTTTTGGTGGCGCGTTCGCAAGCCGCGTGTCAGCTTTCGCGGAACGCCTTTGAGAAGTAATCGGCCATCGGTTTGACGAGATAGGCCAGTGGTGTGCGGTCTTCGGTGCGGATGAACGCCTCGACCGGCATGCCGGGGATGAGGACGGTGTTCTCCGGCAAACGGTCCATTTCGCCTTCGCTGAGCACGATCTCGGCGCGGTAATAGCTGAAACGGTTGGCCTCGTCCGTAAAGGAATCCGCAGAGATTTGAACGACGGTGCCGAAGAGCTCTGGCGTCTGTCTCTGGTCGAGCGAGGAGAAGCGCAACGACACTTCCTGATTGATATAAAGTTTGTCGATATGGATCGGTTCGACCTTCGCCGCGATCACCAGGGGTCTGTCCTGCGGCACAATATAAAGCACGGGATCGGCGGGCCGAATCACCGAGCGGGGGGCAAAGACCTGAAGCCCGTAGACGATGCCCGACACCGGTGCCCTGATCTCGAGACGGCTCAGCCGTTCGACCAATGCGCGGCGCTGTTCGGCCAGTTCGCGTTCGCGAAAGCCCAGATCGCGCAGCTGTGTGATCGCCTCTTCGCGGCGGCGGGTTTCAAGTTTCAGGATCTCGATGTCGGTCTCGGTGATGCGGCCTTCGGCCTGCGCCTTTTGCGAGGTCAGCTCGCCCACGGTGCCGGACAGGCGCGACCGTTCGCGTCGCAGCGACAACACGCGGCTGGCCTGCGCCAGACCCCGGTCGAGCAGCGATTGCTGGTCTGTCAGTTCTTCTTCGATCAGGGCGACCTGTTCGCGCAGCGCGGTCTGCTGCGCGTCGATGCCGATGATCTGATCGGCGATCTGGTCGCGGCGTTTGCCCAGTTGCTCGGACTCGCGGGCGATGGAATCGCCCCGGGCAGAGAACAATCGGTTCTGACCATCGACCAGATCGGAGACCTCCTTGTCGAGCTTGACCCGTTCGAGCAATTCCGGCTCATAGGTGATGATCTGGGACAAATCGCGTTCGGCATCGAGCCGGGCGCGGCGGGCCATCATTTCAAACAATTGCCCTTCGATGATCGACAATTCGGATTTGAGCAGCGTGTCGTCGAGCCGGATCAGCGGCGTGCCTTCGACGACCGTGTCGCCTTCGTCCACCATGATGTCCGCGACCACACCGCCGTCGGGGTGCTGGACGATCTGGCGGTTCTGGTCGACCTCAATCTGGCCCGAGGCGATGATCGCGCCGGAAATATTGGTCGTGGCGGCCCAATAGCCAAAGCCGCCCAAAAGGATGATCAGGGTGATGACGCCCAGAATCATCGGCCCCCGTGTCGGGAACGCCTTGTTGATCGTGTTGCTCACCTTACACCTCCGGTGCCTGTGGTTTTCTGGATTTGCTGGTGGTTCTGCACCATGGATTTCAGGACCTCGTCCTTCGGTCCAAAGGCAGACCGCGCCCCGCCTTCAAGCATCAGCAGCATGTCGCATTCCTTGATCGCTGCGGGTCTGTGGGCCATGATCAGCACCGAATTGCCCGCATCCTTCATCGAGCGGATGGCGGAGTTCAGCGCCTCTGACCCTTCGTTGTCGAGGTTCGAGTTCGGCTCGTCCAGCACCAGAATGACCGGGTTGCCATACATCGCACGGGCAAGGCCGATGCGCTGCATCTGACCGCCCGAAAGCCGCCCTCCCGCGGCCGATACGCGGGTGTCATAACCATCGGGCAGTTTCAGGATCATCTCGTGGGCGGCGGCTTTCTTGGCGGCCTCGACCACTTTTTCACTGTCTGGCTGCATCGACATGCGGGCGATATTCTCGGATATCGTCCCATCGAACAGCGTCACACGCTGCGGCAGATAGCCGACATATTGCCCCAGAACGTCCGCGCCGTATTGATCCAGCGACGCCCCGTCGAGGCGGATCTTGCCGCCCGCAGGCCGCCATACACCCGTCAGGGCGCGCGCCAGGGTGGATTTTCCGGCACCCGAAGGCCCGATGACGCCGACCGCCTGACCGGGTGCCACCGTAAAGCTGACCAGACGCAACGCGGCCTGCTGCTCTCCTGGGGGCACGACGGTGATCTGTTGCACTTCCAGCTTGGCGCGCGGGGCGGGCAGCTGGGTTTTTTCCGATTCGGGCGGAATTTCAGTGAGCAGCTGGGCAAGGTTGTCCCAGCCCTTGCGGGCGCGCTGCACGGCGGCCCATTGGCCGATGGCAAGCTCGATAGGCGCAAGCGCGCGGCCCATCAGGATCGAACCTGCGATCATAGCACCGGGCGTCAATTCGCCCTGCAGCACCAGATAGGCACCCAGACCCAGCATCGCCGATTGCAGGAACAGGCGGAACGTCTTGGTCATGCTGGGAAACGTGCCCAGCAAGTCCGCCGATTTGATCTGACCCACAAGGGAAGCATTGCGCGCCACCTGCCAGCGGCGGAATGCAGCACCGCGCATGCCCATGGATTGCACCATCTCGGCCTCGTTGCGGATCTGGTCGCTGATCGCCTCGGACTGGAACACCATCGCGTTGGATTTCAGCGTCGGATTGCGCGTCACCCATTGGTTGACGAAGGTCACGATGATCAGCACCACGCCGCCGCCGATGGCCAGATAACCCAGCCAGGGATGAAAGAGCATGATTCCGATCAGGAATACCGGCGTCCAGGGCATGTCGAATATCGCCATCAAAACCGGCGAGGCCATCAGCCGCTGCACCGATTCCAGATCGCGCAGACCGGTTGCCGCCAGTTCGTCCGGCATCACCGCCGACCGGCGCACCACCGCGTCGAACACCCGCAGATCGAGCCGCGACTGGAAGCGCGCCGCCACCCGGCCCATCACCCGCCCGCGGGTGTAGTCCAGAAGGCCCATCATCCCATACAGGAACCCGACCAGCACCGTCAGCGCGATCAGCGTCGCGACCGACCGGCTGCTGAGCACCCGGTCATAGGTTTGCAGCATGTAGATCGGCCCGGTAAGCATCAGCAGGTTCACGAAAAAGCTGAAAATCGCGACAAACCAGTAATAAACGCGGCTTTCCTTGCGCGCTGCGCGCAGCTCTTCGCGGCCCATGTCTTTTCTGTTGGTTATCATATCAGCGAGTTTCCGCTAGAGTGGGAAGGGTCAGGCAATGCATCGTTCTCAAAGGTCTTAAATCATGTCAGGGTTAAACAATATCCCATATGATGTCGCAATTGTGCCACAAGTGTTTCGAAACCGGGGAATCCGATGGGCTTCGCCACCCGTTTCCCTAGATTCGTCTTTACCATGATGGCTCCCGATTACCACGACGCAAAGTAGCAAATCCCTTACCTGTGACCCAACTTATGCACTCGACCCTGCCTTTCGTCCGATCCATGCGGGCCGCGCTCGGCCTTTTGGCGGTGATTTCGCTTGCGGCCTGTGCTGTGCCGCATGCGGATGTAGGCCCGGACGGCATCAACGACCCCCATGAGGCACAGAATCGCAAGATGCACGCGTTCAACCGCGATCTCGACAGCGGTGGCGGGCGCGGGGTTGCGGCTTCCTACGTCGACACTGTGCCTGCGGATGTGCGCGGCACTGTCGATAATTTTGCCGACAATCTGTCCGTGCCGCAAACGGTGGTGAACCAGATTTTGCAGGGCGATCTGAACCGCGCCACCCGCAACACCTTCCGCTTTGCGATCAACTCCACGCTGGGATTTGGCGGTCTGGCCGATGTCTCGACGCCTCTGGGCCTGCCCAAGGACGACACCGATTTTGGCGAAACGCTGTATGTCTGGGGCGTGCCCGAGGGGAATTATGTCGAATTGCCTCTTGTCGGTCCGTCGACGCAGCGCCGCAACATGGGCCGCTTCGTCGATCTTTTCACCGATCCGCTGGGCTTTGTGCTGACCCGCCAGCAGCGGGCCGTCGGCATAGGCAGCAAGGTGCTGGAAACGGTCAATGACCGGGGCCGCTTTGCCGACAGCGTCGATTCGGTGCTGCACGGTTCCGCCGACAGCTATGCGCAGGCCCGCATCATCTACCTGCAAAACCGCCGGTTCGAGCTGGGCGACGAGACGTCCGGCGGTGCCGTGATGGACCCCTATGACGAGCTTTACGGAGACAGCGATGGCCAATGATCTGACCCGCCGCCACTTTCTGACCTCTGGCGCGCTGGGCGTCGGCTTGATGCTGGCTGCACCTGCGCTGGCGCTGACCGAAAGCTCGGCCCGGCAACTGGTCGACAATCTGATCGGTGACATCAACCGCGTCATCGCCTCGGGCAAATCCGCCAACGCGATGTATGCCGATTTCGAGCGTATCTTCGCCAAATACGCCGATGTGCCGACGATCGCGCAATATACGCTGGGCGTGGACGGGCGAAGCGCCTCTGCCGCGCAGAAACGCGCCTTTAACGAGGCGTTTCGCGGCTATATCGCCCGAAAATACGGCAAACGGTTCCGCGAATTCATCGGTGGCCGGATCGAGGTGCAGGGCGTCAGCCGCGAGAAAAGCTATTACGTCGTGCGCACCACCGCTGTCCTCAAGGGCACTTCGCCTTTTATCCTTGATTTTCAGGTCTCCGACAGGTCAGGCCGCGAATTGTTCTTCAACATGAAGTTCGAGGGCGTGAACCTGCTGCTGACCGAGCGGACCGAAATCGGGTCGATGCTCGACCGGCGCGGTGGGAATATCGACCAGCTGATCGCCGACATCAGACGCGCGGGCTGAGCGACAGGCGGAACGGGGGCCGCAGAACCAGGGCGCGGCCCCGGACCCCGGCAGTATTCATGGAGCAATGAAAGCCGCGGGTGAGCCGCGTCGCGAGGCTAGTTGCCGCCGAGCAGATCGCGCAAGACCTGCTGCAAGACCGACTCTCCCTGCGAGGTTTCCGCCGGGGCAGGGGCAGGCGCCGGTGTCGGCGCGGGGGCAGCAGGTGCGGCGCGTTGCGGTGCGGACATCGGCAGGTCGCGCACGGGCAGACCTGCGTGTACCCGCTCCATCGTTTCGTGCCAGATCTCGGCGGGTAGCCCGCCGCCTGTGACGCCTGTCAGAGGCGTGTTGTCGTCATAGCCCATCCAGACGCCCGCCACGTAATCGGCGGTAAATCCGATGAACCAGGCATCGCGCGCGGCCTGCGTCGTGCCGGTCTTGCCCGCCGCCGGTCGGCCTTCCAGCCGGGCCCGAGCGCCGGTGCCATCGGAGACGACCTTTTCCATCATCCAGATCAGCTTGCGGGCGGCCTCTTCCTGAATGACCCGCTCACCTATGCCGCCCGTCGCGGTCTGCAACGGCTCTGCGTCGCCCTGAAGGCGCAGCTCGACCAGGCCGTAGGGCGTCACGGACGAGCCGCCGTTCAGGATGCCCGCATAGGCCCCCGTCATCTTGATCAGCGTCGATTCGCTTGCGCCAAGCGCCATCGCGGGCGTGTCGGCGATCTCTTCGCCAAAACCGAAATCCTCGGCCACGCGGATCACCAGATCACGGCCAAGGCTTTCGCTGATCCGCACGGCGGGGATGTTGAGCGAATCCTTGAGTGCATCCGTCAGCGTTACCCGCCCTCTGAAATCATTGGTGTAATTCTTGGGACACCAGCGGCCGGACCCAACGATGTCTTGGCAATAGGGCTCGTCCACGATGGTGTCATAGGGGCCGTAGCCCAGTTCCATCGCGGTGGCGTAGACGAACGGTTTGAACGCCGATCCGGTCTGGCGCAAGGCCTGCGTCGCCCGGTTGAACGCGCCGCGCACCTTGATCTTGCGACCGCCCACCATGGCGCGCACCGCGCCGTCCGCGCTCATGACGACGATGGCGGCCTGCGCCTTGGACCCTTCGCGGACCTTGGTGTCGAAGATGTCGCGCAGCGCGGTTTCCGCCGCGGTTTGCAGGCGCGGGTCCAGCGTAGTGCGGATGATCACGTCTTCGGTGGTGTTGCGGGTAAAGAACTCAGGTCCGCTTTCCATGATCCAGTCTGCGAAATAGCCGCCCGCGCGGGCCTCTGCGGCGTCCGAGAGCGTGGCAGGCTCTGCCCGTGCCTCATCGGCCTGCGCATTGGTCAGATAGCCCTGCGCCTCCATCAGGCCGACGATGACCGTCGCGCGATCCTGCGAGCGTTGCAGGTCGTTGGTGGGCGCGAACCGCGTCGGTGCCTTCAGGAGCCCCGCCAGCATCGCGGCCTCGGCAGGGTCCACATTGGCTGCCGATTTGCCGAAATACCGCTGGCTGGCGGCCTCGAACCCGCGCGCACCGGCACCCAGAAAGGCGCGGTTGAGATAGACCGTCAGAATTTCTTCCTTGGAGTATTTCACCTCCATGGCCAGCGCGTAGGTCGCCTCCTTGACCTTGCGCCACAGGGTCGTGGTCCGGCAATCCGCCTCGTATTCGGCCTCGGTCTGGCCGGTATCCGGGTCGTAATCCACGCCAAAGCACAGCAGTTTCGCGGTCTGCTGCGTGATCGACGACCCGCCGGCACCCGAAAACGGATTGCCGCGTTCCCGGGTGTTGCGCACCATCGCGGCACCCGTGCCAAAGAAATCTATGCCGGGATGCCAGTAGAACCGCTTGTCCTCGGTCGCGACGACGGCGTTGTGCAGATGCGATGACACCGTCTCGGCCGTCACCACGCCGCCGAACTGATCGCCGCGCCAGGCAAAGACCTGACCGTCTTTGTCCAGCAGCGTGACCGACCCGCGCGCGCGTCCGTCCAGCAAGTCGTCGAGCGCGGGCAATTGCGACGCATAATAGGCCACTCCCATGCCCACCAGCAGCGTCACGACAAGCGCACCGCGCCACATCAACCGCCAGAACAGCCGGAAGGGCCACAGGAAAATCGCGATCAACATGCGCGAAATGATCCCGCGCGGTTTGCGCGTTGTAGCACGGCGACGGGTCGTGCGGGCCTTGGGTCTGGCCACGTCGCGCAAGGTCCGCGCAACGCTCTTGCCCGGCTTTTTCGCCGTCCCTTTGGGTTTGGCTTTGGCTTTGGTGTAGCGCCTGTCGGCCACGAGACGGCCTTTGCCGCGCTTTGAATCACTCATAATCAGCCCTGCCCGGCCTTGCTGTTTTTTTGCATCATAGCGGCCATTGGCCGGGTTGTTGACTGCAATCGCCCCTCTGCACCGTTTTTATTCCGCCTTATTTTTAGTCATTAAATAAGTGGCGACTAAATTTTAGGCACCGACGCATGGACCCCGACGGCGAATCCACGCTGTGGCCTTCCAAACCGGGCCCGGATGACGATTTTCTGCATGTGCAAATGCGGGACGGCCACCCGCCTTGAAGAAAGGGACGGATGTGAAACTCATCATAGCGACAATCAAGCCATTCAAGCTCGAGGAGGTCCGCGAAGCGCTGACCGGTATCGGGGTGCGCGGCATGATGGTGACGGAAATCAAGGGCTTCGGCAACCAAGCGGGACATACCGAAATCTACCGCGGAGCGGAATATGCGGTGAATTTCGTGCCCAAGATCAAGCTCGAGATCGTCGTCGCCGACGACATGGCCGATCAGGTGGTCGAGACCATCTCGAAAACGGCTCAGACCGGCAAGATCGGCGACGGCAAGATCTTTGTCCTCGACGTAAACCAGGCGGTGCGCGTGCGCACCGGCGAAACCAACGCAGACGCACTTTGATCAGACGCTGAACAGGGAAACGGACAATGAAACTCAAGACACTTATACCCCTAGCAGCCAGCCTGAGCCTGCTGCCTGCCATGGGGATGGCACAGGACGCGGCAGCGCCGACGTTCGACGAAATCAGCCCCTATATCATGACCACGCTGCTGTTCCTGATCGGCGGCTTTCTGGTGTTCTGGATGGCGGCGGGCTTTGCGATGCTCGAGGCCGGTCTGGTGCGGTCCAAGAACGTCACCACGCAGCTGACCAAGAACATCGGGCTCTTCTCCATCGCGTCGATCATGTATTGGTTAGTGGGGTTCAACCTGATGTATCCGGGCGATAGCTGGACGGTCGCGGGTTGGGTCGGAACGCTCTTTTCGCCCACCGTGCTCGAGCCTGTCGGCCTCGCGGCGGCGGATGCGTCGCTCGATTATGCTTCAGTGGCGTCGGACTTCTTCTTTCAGCTGATGTTCTGCGCGGCGACGGCGTCGATCGTGTCGGGCACCGTGGCAGAGCGGGTCAAGCTGTGGCCCTTCCTGATCTTTGTCGTGGTGCTGACGGGCTTTATCTACCCGATCGAAGCATCCTGGCAGTGGGGCGGCGGCTGGCTGTCCGAGATGGGCTTTTCCGACTTTGCAGGCTCGACGATCGTGCACGCAGCAGGTGGTTTCGCCGCTCTGGCCGGTGCCATCGTGATCGGTGCGCGGGTCGGCAAATACAGCAAGGAAGGCCATGTCGTGGCGATGCCGGGCAGCAACCTCGCGCTGGCCACTCTGGGTGTGTTCATCCTGTGGCTGGGCTGGTTCGGCTTCAACGGCGGTTCGCAGCTGGCTGCGGGCACTGTGGGCGACATCACCGACGTGGGCCGCATCTTTGCCAACACCAACATGGCAGCCTCAGGCGGTGCCGTAGCGGCGCTGATCCTGACGCAGCTGGTGTATGGCAAGGTCGATCTGACCATGGTGCTGAACGGCGCGCTCGCCGGTCTGGTGTCGATCACGGCGGGTCCGCTCGATCCGTCGCTGTTCGGTGCTTTGTGGATCGGTGCTGTGGGTGGCGTGATCGTGGTTTTCTCGGTTCCGCTGCTTGACAAGATCAAGATCGACGACGTGGTCGGTGCCATCCCGGTGCACCTGTTCGCTGGTTTCTGGGGCACCATGGTGGTTCCGGTGCATACCGCCGACACCAGCTTTGTCACCCAGTTCATCGGGTTCGCGGCGATCGGTATCTTCGTCTTCGTCACCAGCCTCGTGGTCTGGTTGATCCTCAAGGCGGTCATGGGTGTGCGGGTCAGCGAGGAAGCAGAGATGAACGGCCTGGATACTTCCGAGCTGGGCATGGAAGCCTATCCTGAGTTTTCCAAGGGCTGACGACCTCCCCGTCAGCGACAGGAGAAATGGCCCGGGCGTTCGCGCCCGGGTTTTTTCGTGTGCGACACATATTTGAAGAATGACCAAGCCTGTCGCGCTCCATCTGGTCGAATCGCAGGTTACCTGCTAGGTGTGGTGGCATGAATGACCACAGCCCCAACATACGCCCCCAGATCCGCCAACTGGACGAAGGCGCCGTCAATCGCATCGCCGCGGGCGAGGTGGTGGAACGGCCCGCCTCAGCGGTTAAGGAGCTGGTCGAGAACGCCATCGACGCGGGCGCGCGCCGGATCGAGGTGGCGATTGCCGACGGTGGCAAGACGCTGATCCGGGTCACGGACGACGGCTGCGGCATGTCTGCCGACGATTTGCCGCTGGCGATGTCACGCCATGCGACGTCCAAGATCGACGGGTCCGATTTGCTGAATATCCAGTCGTTCGGCTTTCGCGGTGAGGCATTGCCGTCTTTGGGTGCCGTTGGCCGGCTCACGATTTGCAGCCGCGCGGCGGGGAATGAGGCCTGCGAGATTTCGGTGTCGGGCGGCGTCGTATCGCCCGTGCGTCCCGCGGCATTGCGATCCGGCACGATGCTGACCTTGCGCGATCTCTTTTATGCCACGCCTGCGCGTCTGAAGTTCCTGCGCTCTGATCGTGCGGAAAATCAGGCGATCACCGATGTGGTCAAGCGGTTGGCGATGGCCGAACCTTCGATCAGCTTTACCCTGCGCGACGTGACGGGCGGCGGCGAGGGCCGCGTGACATTTCGTGCCGATGCGCAAAGCGGCGATCTCTTCGACGCCTTGCGGGGGCGGCTGGGGCAGGTGATGGGCACAGACTTCGTGACCAACGCGCTGCCCATCGACGCCACGCGCGAAGGGCTGCGGCTGACCGGGTATGCCGCCCTGCCGACCTATTCGCGGGGCGCGGCGGTGGCGCAATTCCTTTTCGTCAACGGTAGGCCCGTGCGTGACAAGCTGCTGATCGGTGCCCTGCGCGGGGCCTATGCGGATTTCCTCAGCCGCGATCGGCATCCGGCGGCGGCGCTGTTCGTGGATTGCGATCCGCACAAGGTCGACGTCAACGTGCATCCCGCCAAATCCGAGGTCCGGTTCCGCGATCCGGGGCTGGTGCGCGGGCTGATCGTGAGCGCGTTGCGCCATGCGCTGGCCGAAGCGGGGCATCGGTCGTCCTCGACGGTGGCGGATGCGACATTGGGGGCGTTGCGGTCCGGGCCCACGGGGCGGGTTTACCAGATGGATCGCTCGTCGCCCGGCGCGCTCAGGGCGGCGCATCAGGCACAGGCCCCGGATCAGGCGCCCGGTTTTGCCGAGATGCCCGAGGTCTGGTCGGGGCGTGTCGATCCTGTCGAGGAAAGCACGCAAGGGCTTGACGAGACGCATCCGCTTGGTGCCGCGCGGGCCCAGGTCCACGAGAATTACATCATCGCGCAGACCGCCGACGGCATGGTCATCGTCGATCAACACGCGGCCCACGAACGGCTGGTCTATGAGAGGCTCAAACGCCAGATGGCCGAAACCGGCGTTGCCGCTCAGGCGCTGTTGATCCCCGAAATTGTCGATCTGTCGGCAGGCGATGCCGCGGCGATCCTCGCCCATGCCGACACGCTGACCCGCATGGGTCTGGGGATCGAGCCGTTCGGCGGTGGGGCGATCGCTGTGCGCGAAACACCTGCCATTTTAGGCGTCGTCGATGCCCGCGCGCTGGTGCTCGACATTCTTGATGAACTCACCGAAGGCGACAGCACTCTGGTCGAGGTCAAACTTAACGCGATCCTCAGCCGGGTGGCCTGCCATGGCTCCATCCGCTCGGGCCGTCGCATGCAGGCCGATGAGATGAACGCCCTTTTGCGCGAGATGGAGGCGACGCCCCATTCCGGTCAGTGCAACCACGGCCGCCCCACCTATGTCGAGCTGAAACTCAGCGATATCGAGCGGCTGTTCGGACGCACATGATCACGCTGAACGGGCAGAGTTACGCGCTGGACGACCCTTATGTGCTGGCGGTTCTGGCGCTGGCGGCGATGGGTCTCATGATCCTTTTGCTGCTGGTCATCGTGGCCCGCGCGGCGTCCCGCTCTGTCCGGCTGACGGCCCCTATGGCGCAGCAGATGGGGCAGCTTGGCCAGCGGGTGCAAAGCCTTGGCGACGGTCAGGAACGGCTCGCCGGCGGGCTGCATCATGTCTCCGAGGCGCAGGCGGCGTCGCAAACCGCCATGCTTCAACTGATGGAACAGCGGCTCGCGCAGGTGCAGGGGCAGATGAGCGAGAACCTTCAGGGCTCGGCCCGCCGCACTGCGCATAGTCTGGGCGAACTGCACGAACGGCTCAAATCCATCGACCGCGCGCAGGACAATATCACCAAGCTCAGCGGCGATGTCCTCAGCCTTCAGGATATCCTGAGCAACAAACAGACGCGCGGCGCGTTCGGTGAAATCCAGCTGAACGACATCGTGACCAAGGCGCTGCCGCACGACAGCTATACGTGGCAGGCGACGCTTTCGAACGGCCGCCGCGCCGATTGCCTGATCCACCTGCCCAATCCGCCAGGACACATCGCCATCGATTCCAAATTCCCGCTCGAGGCATACGAGGCGCTGCGCCGCGCAGAGACGCCCGAGCAAACCCAGCGGGCCGCGCAACAGATGCGCCTCGCGGTGCGCAAACACATCCGCGATATCTCTGAGAAATACATCATCGAGGGCGAAACGGCAGACGGCGCGCTGATGTTCCTGCCGTCCGAGGCGGTCTATGCCGAACTGCACGGCAATTTCCCCGAGCTTGTCCGCGACGGTTTTGCCGCGCGCGTCTGGATCGTCAGCCCTACCACCTGCATGGCCACGCTCAACACGATGCGCGCGATCCTCAAAGACGCGCGGATGCAGGAACAGGCGGGCGCGATCCGGCGCGAACTGGGTCTGCTTTACGCCGATGTCGACCGGCTTGGGGCCCGCGTCGAAAACCTCGACCGACATTTCGGGCAGGCGGCCAAGGACATCGCCGATATCAAGATCAGCGCCGACAAGGCAGGCCGCCGTGCGCGACGTCTGGACAATTTCGATTTCGAGGAATTGACCCAGCCACCCGCTCCGGTGCCCGGGCTGCGCGCCTGAGCCGCAGACGGGACAGGCGCGCGAATCCGCAGTCGGGGTTGCGCGCAGGCAGATTCATGTGCCCTATTGCATGTCAGGGAGGAGCGCAAATGGCCAGAACGCGCAGCGCAGCATGTGCCAAGGTTCGACGTGTTTCACGCAGCAATAAAAGCGCCGCACAAGTTGCGCAAAACCTTTGGCGCTAACGTAGCAATATCCTTGCGATCGTTCAAGGCGCGCCATGCGCTGGACGCATAGATGGATTGCACGACCTGCGGTAACCTGGAAAAACCGCGCGTGTTATCAGGCTATTGGCAATCCATCTCGGGCCGCTGAACCCGGTATCAGGGGTCGGCACACGGAATTTCACCGGCGCGCAACCGTGCCGACGCATGAGGAAGAAGGCGCATGACAGACAGCCGAAACGACATTGATCCGGTCGAGAGCCAGGAATGGCAGGAGGCGATCGAAGACGTCATTCTGAAGGACGGTCCGGACCGGGCGCATTATCTGCTCGACAAGGCGGTTCAGCAGGCCCGCGCCGCCGGTGCGCAGCTGCCGTTTTCGGCGACGACGCCTTATCAGAACACGATCTCGCCCGATGACGAGCTCGAGATGCCCGGCGATACCGAGATGGAATGGCGTATCCGGACCATCAACCGCTGGAACGCCATGGCGACGGTGGTGCGCCGCAACAAGGAAAGCAGCGAATACGGCGGGCATATCGCGTCGTTTGCCTCGTCTGCGGCGCTTTACGATGTTGGACTCAATCACTTTTGGCGCTCCAGATCGGCGATTCACGGTGGCGATCTGGTGTTTTTCCAGGGCCATGTGGTGCCGGGCATCTATGCACGGTCGTTCATGGAAGGCCGTATCTCACACGATCAGCTTGAGGCGTTCCGCTCCGAGGTCGATGGCGGCGGGCTGTCGTCCTATCCGCACCCGTGGCTGATGCCGGATTACTGGCAGTTCCCGACGGTTTCCATGGGTCTGGGCCCGCTGATGGCGATCTATCAGGCGCGGTTCATGAAATACATGCACAACCGGGGCCACATCGACATGGGCGACCGCAAGGTGTGGTGCTTTCTTGGCGACGGCGAGATGGACGAGCCGGAATCGCTGGGCGCGATCAGCCTCGCGGCGCGGGAAAAGCTGGATAACCTGATTTTCGTGATCAATTGCAACCTGCAACGGCTTGATGGTCCGGTGCGCGGCAACGGCAAGATCGTGCAAGAGCTCGAAGGCAATTTTCGCGGTTCCGGCTGGGATGTGATCAAGCTTCTGTGGGGCAAGGGCTGGGACGAATTGCTGGAAAAGGACGTGTCCGGCAAGCTGCGCCAGCTGATGGACGAGACTGTCGACGGCGATTACCAGACCTTCAAATCCAAGGATGGCGCCTATATCCGCAAGAATTTCTTTGGTAAATACCCCGAGACGGCGGCGCTGGTCGAAGACATGACCGACGATCAGATCTGGGCGCTGCGGCGCGGCGGGCATGACCCCAAAAAGGTCTATACCGCCTTCAAGCGTGCAACAGACACCAAAGGCCAGCCGGTCTGCCTGCTGGTCAAGACGGTCAAGGGCTACGGCATGGGCACCGCTGGCGAAGGTCAGAACACCTCGCATCAGCAAAAAAAGATGGTCGAGGAACAGCTGCGCGCCATGCGCGACCGCTTTCAGGTGCCGGTCAGCGACGAAGACCTGCCCAAGGCGCCCTTTGTCAGCCTGAACAACGCGCAGAAGGCCTATCTGGCGGATCGTCGGCGCGAATTGGGCGGGTCGTTCCCGAAACGCGACTGGAAAGATGCGCCCAAGCTGGAAATCCCCGGTCTGGACAAGTTCAAGGCGCAGTTGGAATCGACCGGCGAGCGCGAAATCTCGACCACGATGGCGTTTGTGCGAATCCTGACGACGCTCTTGCGCGACAAGAAGATCGGCAAGCAGGTGGTGCCGATCGTGCCGGACGAGAGCCGCACCTTCGGCATGGAGGGCCTTTTCCGCTCTGTGGGCATCTACAACCCGCTGGGGCAGAACTATACGCCGGAGGATGCCGACCAGATGATGTTCTACAAAGAGAGCAAGGACGGTCAGGTGCTTCAGGAAGGCATCAACGAGGCCGGTGCGATGGCCGACTGGATCGCGGCGGCGACCAGTTACAGCACCCATGGCGTGCCGATGATCCCGTTCTACATCTATTATTCGATGTTCGGCTTTCAGCGGATCGGCGATCTGGCCTACGCTGCGGGCGATTCACGTGCGCGGGGCTTTATGCTCGGTGGCACCGCCGGGCGCACGACGCTGAACGGCGAAGGGTTGCAGCACCAGGACGGACATTCCCACATCCTTGCGGCCACCGTCCCGAACTGCATCTCATACGATCCGACCTTCAGCTACGAGGTGGCGGTGATCGTGCAGCACGGCCTCCAGCGCATGTTCGTCGATCAGGAGGACGTCTATTTCTACCTCACCCTGATGAACGAAAACTACCTGCACCCCGAAATGCCGATGGGCGCGGAAGAGGGCATCATCAAGGGCCTTTACCGGATGCAGAAAACCGCCAAGCCGGGTAAAAAGCACGTCAATCTGATGGGGTCTGGCACCATTCTGGTGCAGGCGATGAAAGCCGCCGAAATGCTGAAAGAGGATTTCGGCGTCACCTCCGACATCTGGTCGGCCACGTCGTTCAACGAACTGGCCCGCGACGGTCAGGATTGCGTGCGCCACAACCGGCTCAACCCGATGGACGAACCAAAGGTCCCTTACGTCACGCAATTGCTGGACGGGGCCAAAGGACCGGTGATCGTCGCAACAGATTACATGAAGAATTACGCCGAGCAGATCCGGGGCTTTGTGCCGCAGGACTTTACCGTTCTGGGCACTGACGGCTTCGGGCGATCCGACAGCCGGGTCAATCTGCGGCGCTTCTTCGAGGTGGATGCCAATCATATCGCGGCGGCGGCGATGGAGCGTCTTTATCGCGCCGGGTCGGTCACCGAGAAAGACATGAAATCCGCGCTCAGCAAATACGACATTGACGGCGGCAAGCCGAACCCGCGTCTGGTGTGACCGGAACAGGAGACAAGAAGATGACAACAGAAGTAAACGTTCCGGATATCGGCGATTTTACCGATGTGCCCGTGGTTACCGTTTTGGTCTCGGTGGGCGACACGATCGCGGTCGAGGATCCGATCGTCGAGCTTGAAACCGACAAGGCCACGATGGAGGTTCCGTCCTCTGCTTTGGGCGTCGTCAAGGAAATCAGGATCGCCGAGGGTGACAAGGTGTCGATGGGCACGCTGATCCTTATCCTCGAAGGCGACGGGGCAGGGGCCGCACCAGCGGAGAAGCCCGCCGAGAAACCCGCCGAGAAGCCCGCCGAGAAACCCACTGAGAAACTCACTGAGAAACCCGCTGAGAAACCCGCCGAAAAGCAGGCCGAGGCCCCCAAAAACGCCGCCGCCGAACAGGCTGCCGCTGCACCCGTCACCGATGCCGGGTTCGGAAAGGTCCACGCCTCACCTTCTGTCCGCGCCTTCGCACGCAACCTCGAGATCGATCTGGCAAAGGTCAACGGCACCGGTCGCAAGGGCCGCATCCTGCGCGAGGACGTCACCAAGGCGCTGAAATCCAGCGCGGCACCCGTCGCGGCCTCTGGTGGCGCGCAGGGCGGAATGGGCATCCCGCCGGTCCCCGTGGTGGATTTCTCCAAATTCGGCCCGGTCGAAAATGTCGAAATGCCCCGGATCAAGAAACTCAGCGGGCCGGCGCTGCACCGGTCCTGGCTCAACATCCCGCACGTCACCCATAACGACGAGGCGGACATCACCGATCTGGACGCGTATCGCAAGGAAATGGATACGCAGGCCAAGGAAGACGGCTACCGCGTCACCTTGCTGTCGTTTGTGCTCAAGGCGAGTGTCTCTGCGCTGAAACAGCATTGGGAGTTCAATTCGTCCATCCATCCCGACGGCGACAAGCTGATCAAGAAGGACTTCTACAACATCGGCTTCGCGGCGGACACGCCGGGCGGTCTGATGGTCCCGGTGATCAAGGATGCCGACCGAAAGGGGCTGGTGGACATCTCCAAGGAACTGATGTCGCTGTCCAAAGCCGCCCGCGAGGGCGAGCTGAAATCCAAGGACATGCAGGGTGCCACCTTCACCATATCGTCGCTCGGCGGCATTGGCGGCACGTCCTTCACCCCCATCGTCAACGCGCCCGAAGTGGCGATCCTTGGACTCACCCGCAGCAAGATGGCCCCGGTCTGGGACGGCGAGGCGTTCCAGCCGCGCCTGATGCAACCCTTGTCGCTGTCGTATGACCACCGTGCCGTCGATGGCGCGCTTGCCGCACGCTTTTGCGTGACGCTCAAGTCGCTGCTCGGCGATATGCGCAAGTTGATGTGGTAGGAGACACAAACATGGACATCAAGGTTCCCGATATCGGCGATTTCACCGATGTGCCCGTGGTCAGCGTCCTCGTCTCGGTGGGTGACACGATCGCCGCCGAAGACCCGCTGATCGAACTGGAATCCGACAAGGCGACACTGGAAGTGCCCTCGCCCGCCGCAGGCGTGGTCAAGAAGATCATGGTCAAGGAGGGCGACAAGGTCACCGAAGGCACCGTGATCATGGTCTTCGAGGGTGCCGACGCTGATACATCCGATGAGGCTCCGAAAGGAGCCGAAGAGGTGCTTGAGCAGTCAATGGCCCAAGCCCCCAAATCTGTCTCTGCCACCGGAACCGCATCCGGCGCAGGCGACATCCACGGCGAGGTCGTCGTTCTGGGCTCCGGCCCCGGCGGCTACACCGCAGCCTTCCGGGCGGCCGATCTGGGCAAAAAGGTCGTGCTGATCGAACGCTACCCCTCGCTGGGCGGTGTCTGTCTCAACGTTGGCTGCATCCCGTCCAAGGCGCTGCTGCATGTCGCCAAGGTCATCACCGAGGCCGATGAAATGGCCGGCCACGGCGTGTCCTTCGGCAAGCCCAAGATCGATCTGGACGAATTGCGCAGCTTCAAGGACGATATCGTGGGCAAGCTAACCGGCGGTCTGGATGGTCTCAGCAAACAGCGCAAGGTCGAGGTCGTGCACGGCACGGGCCTCTTCACCGGTCCCAATATGATCGAGGTCTCAGGCGAGAACGGCACCACAAAGGTCAGCTTTGATCAATGCATCATCGCGGCAGGTTCGCAGCCGGTGCAGCTGCCCTTCATTCCCGACGACGAACGGGTGATCGACTCCACCGGCGCGCTGGAATTGCGCGACATTCCGGGCAAGCTGCTGGTGCTGGGCGGCGGCATCATCGGGCTGGAAATGGCCTGCGTCTACGATGCGCTGGGCAGCGCGGTGACGGTTGTCGAACTGATGGACCAGATCATGCCCGGCGCCGACAAGGACATCGTCAAACCCCTGCACACCCGGATCAAGGCCCGCTACGCCGACATCCTGCTCAACACCAAGGTCACCGAGGTCAAGGCGCAGAAAAACGGCCTGAAAGTCACGTTCGAGGATGACAAGGGCGAAAAGACCAACCAGATCTTCGACCGTGTTCTGGTTGCCGTGGGCCGCACGCCCAACGGCAAAAAGATCGGTGCCGACAAGGCCGGTGTCGTGGTGGACGATCGCGGCTTTATCGCCGTGGACAACCAGCAACGCACGGGCGTGCCGCATATCTTCGCCATCGGCGATCTGGTGGGCCAGCCGATGCTGGCGCACAAGGCCGTTCACGAAGGCAAGGTCGCCGCCGAAGTCTGCGCCGGCCACAAACGCGCCTTCGACGCGCTGGTGATCCCGTCGGTCGCCTATACCGACCCCGAGGTCGCGTGGTGCGGCGTCACCGAGACCGAGGCCAAGGCCAAAGGCATCAAGTATGAAAAAGGCGTCTTTCCCTGGGCTGCCTCGGGCCGCAATCTCGCCAACGGCCGCTCCGAAGGCATCACCAAACTGCTCTTCGACCCCGAAGACCAGCGCGTCATCGGCGCGGCCATCGTGGGCACCAACGCAGGCGACCTGATCTCCGAAGTGGCGCTGGCCATCGAAATGGGTGCCGACGCGGTCGACCTTGGCCACACAATCCACCCGCATCCGACGCTGTCCGAAACCATCAACTTCGCGGCCGAGATGTTCGAGGGCACGATCACGGATTTGATGCCCCCGCGTAAGAAAAAGGCCTGAGAAGGGTCCAAAAGACGCAAAAATCCCCGGGGGCATACCCGGGGACTTTTCACGGCTCACACCTCGAATGGGTGATTTCACCCATCACCTCACGATATCAGATGTTCAGCAGCGGCTGCACCAGACGCGGCAGGAATCCCCGGAACCGCAGCGGCGCGTCCGTCACGGCCAGACAGATGCACGCGCCCGAGATATCCGCGATGGGCTGATGGTTCAGGTCTTCATACACGACCTCGACATCGCCGACGCCGAACATCTCGCCTTCATCCTGAAACGCGCCCGACAGCACCAAAGTCACCTCGATCCCGTTATGGCCATGATCCGGCACAGCCGTGCCCGCAGGGATATAGAGCAGACGCGCGGTGGCCTCGGACGACGTGGGCAGGATCGCCTGTTTGACCCCCATGCCCAAAGACCGCCACTTCACATCCGCCAACGAGCCGCCGATATATGACGACAGTGGAACCGGCAACGCGTCGCAGGCAGGTTTTGCCCTTGCGCCACCTTCTTCATCGCTGTCCAGCATCGACAAGACATGCTCCAGCGCATCAGTGCCCAAAGGCGCGGTCGCATCCTGATCTTCCAACAGCGCGCCACCCAGCGTGTCATAGGCCTCGACCGAGGCGCGGCAGGCATCGCACATAGACACATGCGCCGCGACCACAAGGTTCAACGCCTCGGGCAGATTGCCGGCGGAGTAGCTGAGGATAAGATCGTCTGTCAGGTGATGTTTGATCATGGTTCGGTTCACTTCATTGAATGGCGCAGTCGGTCCAGCGCCAATCTGATGCGCGATTTGATCGTGCCAAGGGGCAGACCCGTCTGATCGGCGATCTCGCTATGAGACAGATCCCCGAAATAGGCCTTTTCAATCAGTTCACGCTGTTTTTCTGGAAGGGCGGCCAAGGCACGCCCAAGTTGCTCGCTCTCTTGTTGCAGACCGATGATATCCGTCTGCTCAGGCTCATGTTCCGATCCCCAGGTCAGTTCCTCGGGCTCGGGCCTGCGTTGTTTGCGCAAGAGGTCGATCTTGCGATTTCGGGCGATTGTGAACACCCATGTCGCCACGCTGGCGCGCGACGGATCGTACATGCCGGCCTTGCGCCAGACCGTGATCATCACGTCCTGCGCGCATTCCTCAGCAAGCGAGGCGTCAGACCCGCCCCGCATCAGAAACGCCTTAACCCGCGGTGCGAAATGCGCAAATAGAAGCCCAAAGGCCTCTTTGTCGCGTGTGTCGCGAATGTGGGTCATACATGTGACCCACGTGATATTCTCATCGCCTTTGATGTGACCCACCTTGGTCGTTCGTATCGTCTTCTTTTCGTTTTCATGGCGATTCAGCTGCGATTGCACAACAGGCAACGCGACACTTTGCTCCACGGGTTCAGCCTGTTGTAACATAGAAAGAATACGCGCGTCTTGCCTCGTCGGATCACTTGAAGGGCGCAAAATCGGAATTTTTCTGTGCGTGCCGGTCAAATCCGCGGGCCACGTCTTGCACGTTGCGGTATTGTGGCGTCCTTTCATATCATTGTCATCCGGCGGGGCGCGCTGCCCGTAATTCCTTTTATGTCGCAACGGAGAACATGTCTGAATGCCTTTTGAAGCCCGCGCTGGCGCGCCACGAAGAATTGCCGTCATCGGCGCTGGAATTTCCGGATTGGGGGCGGCCTATGATCTGTCCCGCGACCACAAGGTCACTCTTTTTGAGGCAGAGCCGCGATTGGGCGGCCACGCGCGCACCGTCATTGCAGGCAAACGCGGCGATCAGCCTGTCGATACCGGGTTCATCGTGTTCAACTACGCCAATTATCCCCATATGGCCGATCTTTTTGCAGAGCTGGATGTGCCCGTCACGCCCAGCAACATGAGTTTTGGGGCAACGTTCAAGAACGGTGGATTCGAATACGGTCTGGCCTCTCTCGGGGCGCTCTTCGCGCAGAAACGCAATGCGGTCGATCCGCGGTTTCTGCGGATGGTGCGCGATATTATGCGGTTCAACGCCCGCGCTGTCGATCTGGCGCAGGACGACACGCTCGATCTCGCGGCCTTCCTCAAGCTGTTGGGCTCAGGCGATTGGTTCCGCGACCGCTATCTCCTGCCGCTCTCGGGCGCGATCTGGTCGACGCCTGCCGACAAGATCATGGAGTTTCCGGCCCAGACGCTGATCCGCTTTTTCGAGAACCACGCGTTGCTGAACGTGTCGGGCCAGCACCAGTGGTTTACCGTGCAGGACGGGTCGATACAATATGTCACCCGGCTGGAACAGGCCCTGGTCAAACGCGGGGCCAGCCTGCGTCCCGGCACGCCTGTCGCCGGGGTCAAACGCACGCCCCAAGGCGTGTTTGTGCGGGCCGAGGGGGCCGAATGGGAGGCGTTCGACGACGTGGTCTTTGCCACCCATTCCGATGACAGCCTGCGGCTTTTGACCGACCCGTCGCCGGACGAGGCGCGCCACCTTGGGGCCATCGCCTATCAGCCCAACAAGGTGGTTCTGCATGCCGATTCCAGCGTCATGCCCAAGCGCAAGATCTGCTGGTCTTCGTGGAATTATGTCGATGAGGGCGGGCCAGAAACGGGCGGGCCAGAAACGGGCGAGGCAGAGACGGCAGGCGTGAAGCTGAGCTACTGGATGAACCGTCTGCAACCGATCCCGGAGGATGATCCGATGTTCGTGACGCTCAATGCGCGCCGCCCCATACCCGAGGAGTTGATTTACGACGAGGTGACGCTGCGCCATCCGGTCTACGATCTGGCGGCCCTGCGCGCGCAATCGCTTTTGCGCGACCTTAACGGCACGAACAACACGTGGTTTTGCGGAGCGTGGATGCGCAACGGGTTCCACGAAGATGGCCTCGCCTCGGCATTGGCTGTCAGTCATGCGTTGCGCGCCCGCCACGCGGTGGCCGCGCCCGAAGCCCTGACCGCGCCCGAAGCCCTGACCGCGTGAGCCACGCCATAGATCATATCCGTGGCCACACCAGCCATGCCCGCAAGGGCGGGCCGGACAATGTGTTCCGCTATTCAGTGGATTATGTCCTGTTCGAACCCGAAGCCGAGCTGCGCCCGCCCCGCCTGATGGCGCGCAATTCGGGCGGTGTCATGGCGTTGCACGACCGCGACCACGGTGGCGCGCCCAAACAGGGCCGGGGGGCCGCATGGGTGCGCGACGTGATGGAGACCCACGGGATCGACCTGACCGGCCCCGTGCAACTGCTCACCCAGCCCCGCGTGCTGGGCCATGTGTTCAATCCGATCAGCTTTTGGTTGCTGCATGACGCGCAGGACCGGCTGTGTTGCGTGATCGCCGAGGTGAGCAATACCTTTGGCGACCGCCATTCCTATCTGGTGCATCACGACGATCTGCGCCCCATCGAGGCCTCTGACCGGATGGGCGCGCGCAAGCTGATGCATGTGTCGCCGTTCCAGCCGGTTACGGGCGATTACGAGTTCCGGTTCGACATCCGCCCCGACCGCATCGGTATCTGGATCGACCATACCAACGGCGAAGGCGGCGTGATCGCCACGCTGACCGGACCGCGCGCGGAACTGAGCAACCGCGCGATCCTCGCGGCGCTCTGGCGCCGCCCGTTCGGGTCGCGCCGGGTGCTTGGGTTGATCCATTGGCAGGCGATCAAGCTCTGGATCAAGGGCGCGCGGTTCCGCCGTTGCCCGCCGCCACCCGACGTCGAGGTGTCGCGATGATAACCGCCACCGCCGCTGCTGCCCCCTCGCTGCGCCTGCCGTCCTATGCGCTTTTCGCGGCGATGCTGGCCGCCGCAGGTCTGCCGATCTATATCCACGCGCCCAAATTCTACGTCGATACCTACGGCGTGACCCTGACCTCGCTCAGCGCGGTGCTTTTCGCGCTGCGCGCGCTGGATGTGGTGCAGGATCCCTTGCTGGGCCGTTTGGCGGGATCGCTGCGGCATTGGCGCACCGAGGCGGCGACAATCGGCGTGCTGATCCTCGCTGCGGGCATGATCGGTCTTTTCGCCGTGGCCCCGCCCATCGCGCCGGTATTGTGGTTCGCGCTGACGCTGACGGCGGTGTTCTCGGCCTTCAGTTTCCTGACGATTCTCTTTTATGCGCGCGGGGTGAGCAAGGCCGCCGACCTGCCCGGCAACGGCCACCTGATGCTGGCCCGCTGGCGCGAAACCGGCGGTTTGCTGGGGGTCTGCGTGGCGTCCGTCGCGCCGTTGGCTTTGGGCGGTTTGGGCGTGCCGCCGTTTGCCGGTTATGCGGTAGGCTTCGCCATTCTGGCGCTGGTCGCAGGGGCCATGATGCGCCGCGAATGGCAAGGGGCCATCGGCGACGCACCCGCCTCGGGCCTTGGGGTGGTCATCCGCGACCCGCTTGCGCGCAGGCTGCTGATGATCGCTCTGGCAAATGCCGCACCGGTTGCCGTGTCCTCAACGCTGTTTCTATTCTACGTCGAAAGCCGTCTTGCCGCGCCGGGCTGGGAAGGGCCGCTGCTGTTGCTGTTCTTTCTGTCGGCCGCTATCGCCGCCCCCGTCTGGAGCCGTCTGGCAGAACGCCACGGTGCCAAACGAATCCTGTTGATCGCCATGATTGTGTCGATTGCGGCCTTCAGCACCGCGCTGTTTCTGGGTGCGGGCGACACCACGCTCTTTGCCATCGTCTGCATCGCATCGGGTGCTGCGCTGGGTGCGGACATGACGCTGCTGCCTGCGATCTTTGCCACCCGCATGGCCGAAATCGCCCCCGAGGCGAGCGACGGTTTTGCGCTGTGGTCCTTCGTCAGCAAGGCGACGCTGGCCGTGGCCGCGATCATTTTGCTGCCGACGCTCGATCTGGCGGGGTTCACCGCAGGCCTCGGCAATGACGACACGGCGCTTTTGACGCTCACCGCTCTTTATGCCGGGGTGCCGTGCCTTTTGAAACTTGTCGCACTTGGACTTCTGGCGACCACGCAATTCGAGGTTCCCGTCTGATGGACATGCTGTTCTTTATCCTGATCGGGGTCTGCCTGACGCTGGCGGGTCTTGCGGTCTTGCGCCGGCTCATCGGCTTTACCGCGCAAAAGCCGGCAGATTACGCCGACGCTGCGACCAGGCTGGACCTGCGGGAGCACCTTACCGGCTCCATCGTCTGCGAAGGGGTGATCTACGGCATCAATGGCCGCGTCACATCGCGCTTCAAGGGCGATTTCGAGGCCGAGTGGACCGGCAACCGAGGCACCATGACCGAACGGTTCGAATACAGCACCGGGGCCGTGCAGCACCGTGCATGGGATCTGACGCTGAGCAACGATGGCAAGATCAGCGCGCTGGCCGAGGATCTGGTGGGCGAGGGCACGGGCGAGCTGATTGGGGATTCGCTCTGCCTGAAATATCGCATCCGCCTGCCAAAGGAATCCGGTGGTCATGTGCTGGATGCGGTCGACTGGATGTATTTGACACCCAACGGAACCATTGTAAACCGGTCGCAGTTTCGTAAGTTCGGGATCAAGGTTGCGGAACTTGTGGCCACGATGCGCCGCAAGGATATGGCATGAGGAGAACGCAGTGAGAACATGGGCAGGCAAGACATACTGGCTGATCGGCGCCAGCAACGGGCTGGGTGCGGCACTTGCCCGCAAGATGAGCGCGGCTGGCGTTTCGCTGATCCTGTCCGCGCGCTCTGGCGATGCGTTGCAAAAGCTGGCGGATGCATTGCCCGGCCCCGCCCGCGCGCTGCCCGTCGATGTGACCGATGCGACGGCACTTGCCAAAGCCGCCGAAGAGGCGGGCGAGATCGACGGCGCGGTGTTTCTGGCGGGCGTCTATTGGCCGTTCGGCGCCAAGGAGTGGGACGCGGACAAGGCCAACGCCATGGCCGACATCAACTTTACCGGCACCATGCGCGCGATGGGTGTGGTGGTGCCGCCGATGGTGGCGCGCGACGCGGGCCATATCGTGATCACCGGCAGCCTGTCGGGTTTTCGCGGATTGCCCGGTGCCATCGGTTATTCGGCCTCCAAGGCGGGCGTCATGGTGCTGGCGGAATCGATGTATGCCGATTTGCGCAAGACGGGTGTGGATGTGCAGCTGGTGAACCCCGGCTTTATCAAGACGCGGCTCACCGAAAAGAACGACTTCAAGATGCCGTTCATCATGGAGCCGGAACAGGCCGCGCAAATCGTGTTCGAACATATGAACACCGACGTCTTCAAGCGCAGCTTTCCCACCGGGTTCTCATGGGTTTTCCGTTTGTCGCAACTCATGCCCGACTGGCTCTATTACCGGCTCTTTGCTTGAGATCAAGGCGCGGGCTGCCGCTGCGGCCCTAAGCTGGCCGTGACCAAAAAGGAATCAGCCATGGCCGAGATGACATTAAGCACCCGGATCGTCGCACAGGTGATCCTGATGACCCGCGAGTTGAAACGCGCCGAAGGCGAATTGCGCGGGCTGATCGACGGTTTGCCCGAGGATGATCAGGCGCAGCTTGTCGCGCTGATGTGGATCGGGCGCGGCGCGTTCGAGGCCGATGACTGGGACGAGGCCTTTGCCACCGCCCAGTCCGAGGCGACCACCCCCACGGTGGATTACCTGATCGGCACGCCGCATGTATCGGATCATCTGGAATCCGGGCTCGAGGCGTTGGGGATTTCCGTGACGGACGCCGAAGACGACGTGATGTAGGGGTGCACCTGCAATCTCAGCGCAAAGATCGCCCCTTGAGAATTGCATCCGGTCCGAACCGGTCGCGGATCGCATCCGTCGCGCGTTCCGCCTGGGCCCGCCGCACCGCTTCCGGGTCCAGCAGATCGCCTGTCGCATCCGCGCCGCTCTCGGTCACCAGATCGCTCAGCCCCGCACCGAGCAGGCGATATGGCCCTGAACCCACGACCTGGTCCATCAGCCCGCGCGCCGTGCGGTAGACCACATCCGCCAGCTGCGTCGGATCGCGCAACGCCTGCCTGCGCGAGATCAGTTTGAACTGCGCCGTCTTCAGCTTCAGCGTCACCACCCGCCCCGCTAGCCGCTTGGCCTTGGCGCGGTCGGCGACCTTTTCGCTCATCCGCCAGAGGTGGCCGTCGAGCAGGTCAGGATCCGAGGTGTCGTCGTGGAACGTCGTCTCGTTCGAGATGGATTTCACCGGAGCATTGGCCGAGATCCGCCGCGCATCCTGCCCGCGCGCCAGATGCCAAAGCCTGTCGCCCATCGACCCGAATCGTGCACCCAGATCGCGCCTGTTCCAGCGCCGCAGATCGTCGAAGGTGCGGATGCCCGCCGTCTCCAGCGCATCCTGCGCGGCAGGACCGACCCCCCAGATCATACGCACGGATTTGGGGCGCAGGAAATCTTCGGTCTCGGCCACGCCGATCACCGAAAACCCGTGCGGTTTGTCCAGATCCGACGCGATCTTGGCCAGGAATTTATTATGTGCAAGACCGATGGAGCCGGTCAGCCCCAACTCAGACCGCATCCGCCGAACCAGCCGCGCGAGCATCACCGCAGGCGGCGCGCCGTGCAGCCGTTGCGTGCCGGTCAGATCCAGAAACGCCTCGTCCAGCGACAGCGGCTCGATCACCGGGGTCAACTCCTCCATCAACACGCGGATGGCGCGGGATGCCTCGACATAGGCCTCCATCCGGGGTTTGACGATCACCGCTTCGGGGCAGAGCTTCAGCGCCTGAAACATCGGCATCGCCGAGCGCACACCGCGGATGCGGGCGATGTAGCAGGCGGTCGACACCACGCCGCGCCGCCCTCCGCCGATGATCACGGGCTTGTTGGCGAGTTCGGGATTGTCGCGCTTTTCAACGCTGGCGTAGAACGCATCGCAATCCATATGGGCGATGCTCAGGTCCATCAATTCGGGATGCGCCACGACCCGGCGGCTGCCGCAGGAAGGGCAGCGCGGGCCGCTGTCGAACGGCATGAGGCAATCGCGGCATAAGGCTGGCATGGTCGCATTTCCGGTATAGGCGGGGTATATGCTGACCCAGACTAGCAGAAAGCGGCAAGGCATGACCACGACATTCAACGGCTCGAAACTGATCCTGTTCATCGGCGAGCGGTTGGTGATCCTTGGGCGCGATCATACCCCCGGCATCCCCTGGCCCGGCTATCTCGATCTGCCGGGGGGCGGGCGTGAAGGAGATGAAAGCCCCGAGACCTGCGCCCTGCGCGAAACCTGCGAAGAGACGGGGCTGTGGCTGGAGCCGTCGCAACTGGTCTGGCGGCGCGCGCTGGATCGTGACACCGGCCGCATCTGGTTCTTTGCAGCCCACCTTCCCGAGGAGGCCAAGGACGATATCGTCTTTGGCGACGAGGGGCTGGGTTGGTGGCTGATGAAAGCCTCGGACGTGATCGCGGAACCGATGATGATCCCGCATTTCGCAGACCATATCCGGCTCTATCTGGGCCGCGATGCCCCGCAAAAGCCGCGCATCACCTGCCGCAGGCCTGCACCGGAACAGGGCGGGATGACGATCTCGCTGTGGACATTCGCGCTTCTTGAACGGACCATCCGCGATGTGCTGGGGCAGACGGGCGGTGGCGGTCTGGTGTCAGACGCGCTGACCGCACAAGTTACCCAGCGGCTTTTGCCCGAAGAGCGTTCCGCCCTTGGGTCGGTCAGCCAGCAAGTGATGCATGTCCGCCTTGAGTTGGAGGTGCGTGGCACCCTTCGGCGACTGGATGCACCCGGGCTGCCGCGGCTGGTGTTGTCGGATCAGGCGGCGGTGCGCCGCGTGTAGTTCTGCGTCGGCAGGAACGCCCGCAGAACCGGTTCTTTGCCAAGTTGGCTGTGCGCGGCGCGCATCAGGCCCATGGCCACCATTTCATATTCAGCGGTGATCGGTGCTGCATAGCGGCACGGATTGCGGCTGCGCCCGGCAATGCCATGATGGGTCACCAGCGCCTCGAACATCTGGTCGCGGGCGTTGTAGGACACATCGTGAAGCTCAAGGTTGTCATTATTCTGGGTCATTTTACCTGATCTCTCTGCTCGTTATGCCTGTGGATAACTTATCAGAGGTGGGAATCGTTCTCTAATGGTTAAAGCCCCGGCTCCCGCACGTTTTAGAGAGCGGGCAAACCTTGCAGAATGGCCTGGGCCGCCGCGCGGGGATCATCGGCGCCACAGACCGGCCGGCCCACGACGATATGATCGGCCCCGTTTGCGATGGCCGCAGCGGGTGTGGCGATGCGTTTCTGGTCGCCTGCATCCGCGCCTTCGGGCCGCACGCCGGGTGTGACGATCAGACGACCTGCGGCCTGCGGCAAGGCGCGGATCATCGTGGCCTCGTTGGGGGACGCGATCACGCCGTGCGCGCCTGCGTCGAACGCCCGGCCTGCGCGTTCAGCCACCAGATCGGGGATGGTTCCGTCGCGGATCAGGCAGTCGTCCAGATCGGCGCGGTCGAGCGAGGTCAGGATCGTCACCGCAAGGATCTTCGTGTCGCTACCCGAGGCCCCTTCGCAGGCGGCGCGGACCACATGCGGGTCGCCGTGCACCGTGAGGAAATCCAGATTGAATTGCGACAAGCCGCGCACCGCCGCCTCAATCGTCGCGGGGATGTCGAAGAGCTTCAGGTCCATGAAAATCCGCTTGCCATGTTCATCCTTCAACTCATTGGCCAGCGCCATGCCGCCGCCGGTAAGCATGCCCAGCCCGATCTTGTAGAACGACACGGCATCGCCCAGCTTCTCCGCCATTTCCAGTCCTGAAAGCGCGTCAGGCAGATCCAGGGCGACGATCAGGCGGTCATCTTGGGGCATCGGTGTCTCCTTTTGGTGGGGTCTGCCGGAACGCCGCGCGATCTGCAAGGGCCGGGAAATATGGCGGGTCTTCTTGAACCGGGCCTTGATGCTCTCCATTTTAGCGTCTGAGGCCCGAACCGGGGTGTGCCGCAAAGCGGGCGTCGCCAATTTCACCGGGCGCTTGAAAACAAAGGAGAGACGCCATGGACCTGAGCAAGTTCACGGAGCGATCGCGCGGCTTCATTCAAGCCGCCCAGACCATTGCAATGCGCGAAAGCCACCAAAGGCTCGCGCCCGATCACATTCTAAAGGCCCTGCTGGACGACGAGGAAGGTCTCGCCGCCAATTTGATTCGACGTGCCGGGGGCGCGCCCGAACAGGTGGCGCAGGCCAACGACATTGCGCTTAAAAAGATGCCCAAGGTCACCGGCGATGCGGGGTCCGTCTATCTGGACAGCGCCACCGGTAAGGTGCTGGACGAGGCGGCGAAGCTCGCCAAAAAGGCCGGCGACAGTTTTGTGCCCGTCGAGCGGGTCCTGATGGCGTTGGGCATGGTGAAATCGCCGGCCAAGGACGCGCTGGAGGCTGGATCGGTCAATCCGCAAAAGCTCAACGAGGCGATCAACGATATTCGCAAGGGGCGGACGGCGGACAGCGAGAACGCCGAAGAAGGCTATGAGGCGCTCAAGAAATACGCGCAGGATCTGACGGAGCGCGCGCGCGAAGGCAAGATCGACCCGATCATTGGCCGTGACGAAGAAATTCGCCGCACGATGCAGGTGTTGTCGCGCCGGACCAAGAACAACCCCGTTCTGATAGGCGAGCCGGGCGTGGGTAAGACCGCGATTGCCGAGGGGCTTGCCCTGCGTATCGTCGACGGCGATGTGCCGGAATCGCTGCGGAACAAACGTCTTATGGCGCTCGACATGGGCGCGCTGATCGCCGGTGCGAAATATCGCGGCGAGTTCGAGGAGCGTCTGAAAGCGATCTTGTCGGAAGTGACGGCGGCGGCGGGTGAAATCATTCTCTTTATCGACGAAATGCACACGCTGGTTGGTGCGGGCAAGGCGGATGGCGCGATGGATGCGTCAAACCTGCTGAAGCCGGCGCTGGCGCGCGGCGAATTGCATTGCGTGGGGGCCACCACGCTGGATGAATACCGCAAACACGTCGAAAAAGACGCGGCGCTGGCCCGCCGGTTCCAGCCGGTTCTGATCAAGGAGCCGACGGTCGAGGATACCATCAGCATTCTGCGCGGGATCAAGGAAAAGTATGAACTGCACCACGGCGTGCGGATTTCCGATAGCGCGCTGGTCGCGGCGGCGAACCTGAGCCACCGCTATATCACTGACCGGTTTTTGCCCGACAAGGCCATCGACCTGATGGATGAGGCCGCAAGCCGTCTGAGGATGGAAGTCGACAGCAAACCTGAAGAGCTGGATGCGCTGGATCGCCAGATCCTGCAATTGCAGATCGAGGGTGAGGCGCTGCGGTCCGAGGACGATGCGGCGTCGCGCGACCGGCTGACGGTTCTGGAAAAGGACCTTGCCGATTTGCAGGAACGCAGCGCGGAAATGACAGCGCAGTGGCAGGGCGAGCGTGACAAGATGGCGTCGGCCACGCATCTCAAGGAACAGCTGGACCGGGCGCGTGCCGATCTCGATATCGCCAAACGACAGGGTAATCTGGCCAGGGCCGGAGAGCTGTCTTACGGTGTGATCCCGCAGCTTGAAAAGCAACTGGTCGAGGCCGAAGGGGCCGAATCCGACGTGATGGTCGCCGAGGCCGTGCGCCCGGAACAGATCGCGAGCGTGGTCGAGCGGTGGACGGGGATTCCGACCTCCAAGATGCTCGAAGGCGACCGGGAAAAGCTGCTCAGGATGGAAGACGGGCTGCACAAGCGCGTCATCGGTCAGAATACCGCCGTGCATGCGGTGGCCAACGCCGTGCGCCGAGCGCGCGCAGGGCTGAACGACGAGAACCGGCCTTTGGGCTCGTTCCTGTTCCTCGGCCCCACCGGCGTGGGCAAGACCGAGCTGACCAAGGCGGTGGCGGAGTTCCTCTTTGACGACGACAGTGCCATGGTGCGCATTGATATGTCCGAGTTCATGGAGAAACATTCGGTCGCGCGGCTGATCGGTGCGCCTCCGGGCTATGTCGGTTATGACGAGGGCGGCGTTTTGACTGAGGCCGTGCGGCGGCGTCCCTATCAGGTCGTGCTGTTTGACGAGGTTGAAAAGGCGCATCCGGATGTGTTCAATGTGCTTTTGCAGGTGCTTGATGACGGCGTGCTGACGGACGGGCAGGGGCGCACTGTGGATTTCAAGCAGACGCTGATCATCCTGACCTCGAACCTTGGGTCGCAGGCGTTGTCGCAACTGCCGGACGGTGCTGACAGCACACAGGCCCATGCGGATGTGCGCGAAGCGGTGCGGGCGCATTTCCGGCCGGAGTTCATCAATCGGCTGGATGAGATGGTGATCTTCGACCGTCTGCTGCGCGAGGATATGGACGCGATTGTCGATATTCAGATGGCCCGGCTGCTCAAACGTCTGGTGGCGCGCAAGATCACGCTCGATCTGACCGACGATGCGCGGACATGGCTGGCCGACGAAGGCTATGACCCGGTGTTCGGGGCGCGGCCCTTGAAGCGGGTGATCCAGCGGGCGTTGCAGGATCCGCTGGCCGAGATGTTGCTGGCAGGCGATGTCGCAGACGGCGACGCGGTGCAGGTGACGGCAGGGCCCGAAGGGCTGCTGATCGGCGACCGGCTGGCCAAGACCAACAGGCCGCGGCCCGACGATGCGGTTGTTCACTGAGCGCAAACCGAAAAGTGAAAGCCGGTTTTCGGACCAATTTGCGCGTAAAGAGCATGATCCGAGATCCCTGAAATGACAAAAGGCCCGGCATCGCTGCCGGGCCTTTTTATTGAGGGAACGCGAAATCAGAAGATGAAATCGGAATCCGTCAAATTAATGCTCGGGCCTGGTTGAATCGTCAGCTCGAACGAGGTGCCGTCGAAAAGGTTGACGGTTTTGGTCAACGGCACCGCGCCGCCGTTGACGAATGTGATCCCGACAAAGCCTGTCAGTTCGAACAGGCTGGCGACGCCATAGGCGCTGACGTCGATCAGATCGACGCCGTTGTCGAAATCGGCGATCCGGGCGATGCCCGCAACAGGCGCGATGACAAAGACATCCTCACCCTGTCCGCCAAACAGCGTGTCGAATCCGTCGTCGCCGCGCAACGTATCGTCACCGCCACCGCCGTAAAGAACGTCATCCTCATTGCCGCCCATCAGGTAATCGTCGCCCATGCCGCCCAGCAGCGTGTCGTTCTGGGTGCCGCAGTGGATGCTGTCGTCGCCATGACCGCCATTGATGTAATCGGCGAATTCGCCGCCGTAAGCCATATCGTCGCCCTTGCCGGCCCAGATGAAATCGTCATCCTCGCCGCCCCAGAGCACGTCTTCGCCATTGCCGCCCCACATCATGTCGGACCCGGCACCGCCACCCATGGCATCGTTGCCTGCACCGCCAGACATGGTGTCGTTACCGGCCTCGCCATCCATGGTGTCTTTGCCCGCGCCACCGACCATCATGTCGGCGCCTTTGCCGCCGAACATGTCGTCGTCGCCGCCTTCACCCTTCATCCAGTCGCCGCCGCCGCTACCATACATGGTGTCGTTACCGGCTTCGCCGTCCATGGTATCAAATCCGTCGCCGCCGATCATGCTGTCGTCGCCTTCGCCGCCGAGCATCAGGTCGTCACCGCCCTCGCCCTTCATCCAGTCGCCGTCAAGACCGCCATACATGGTGTCGTTACCGGATTCGCCGTCCATGGTGTCAAAGCCTTCGCCGCCGACCATCATGTCGGCGCCCTCACCGCCGAGCATCAGATCGTTTCCGCCACCGCCGTCCATGGTGTCATTGCCAAGGCCGCCATCAAGCGTGTCTTTGCCCGCGTCGCCGGACATCACGTCCGCGCCAGCTTCGCCGTTCATCCAGTCGTTGCCGTCTTCGCCCACCATGAAGTCGTCGCCGTCTTCGCCATCCATAGTGTCGTCGCCAGAGCCGCCATACAGGTCGTCGTCACCTTCGCCGCCCAGCAGCAGGTCATTGCCCGCGTCGCCGAACAGCTGGTCGTATTCCTCGCCGCCTTCCAGCGTGTCGTCGTCGTCTTCGCCGAACATGACGTCCTCGCCCGAGCCGCCGCGCAGCAGGTCGTTGCCGGTCCAGCCGAACATCGTGTCGGAGCCAGCGCCGCCCTCGAGCACGTCGTCCTGCGCGTCGCCGTCCATAAAGTCGTCACCGTCGCCGCCGATCAGCGTGTCGAAACCCGCTTCGCCAAACAGGCTGTCGTTGCCGTCGCCGCTGTTCAGAAGGTCGTTGCCCAAACCGCCCAGAAGCGTGTCGTCGCCCGCGTCTCCGTTGACCGTGTCATCGCCGTCGAGCGCGTCCTATTCGTCGTTTCCGGCCAGCAGCGACACGTTGTCGTTCAGCAGCGTCCCAGTCAGAATGTCGTCCCCAGGTGTCGGCATCTGTGTATTCCTTTGTGAGAGCCCGGATTTGTGAGAGCCCGGCACAGGGACGCGTGGCGGGCGAAATGATATGTTAACGTATCGTAAACAGGATCGTCAGAGCCACATTCTTGTCAGAATCACGGCCGACCCAAGGTGAATTGCCGGGTAGTCGCGTCATCTTCGCTGGATTTTATTCAGAGTCTGACAAAGCGCTCTGCCTTTGCGTGTGCGCTTTGGGAACGGGGCTGCTCAAAGGCGCGCGAATCGGATCTGGCGATTCGCGCGCACCTGATTTCAGAACAGGAAATCGTCTGCTGTGATGCTGGACTCATCGGTATTCAGCAGGGTGATGCTGTTCCAGGCGTTGATCCCGATCAGGGTGTTGGCACCGACCTGACTGATGGTCAGATCGTCAAAGCTGTCGATGCCCATGGCGCCCCAGCCGCTCAGATCCATCCTGTCTGCGCCATCGCCGAAATCGGTGATCCGGTCGTCGTTGCCCCGCGGGCGGAACATGAACACGTCGTCGCCCGCGCCGCCATGCATGAGGTCTTTGCCCCAGCCGCCGTCGATCAGGTCGTCGCCTGTCCCGCCGTTCATGGTGTCGCCGCCTGCGCCGCCATAAAGCGCATCCGCGTCCGCGCCGCCGAACATCCGGTCGTTGCCGTTGCCGCCGACCAGTAGGTCGATGCCGCCGTCGCCAAACATGCGGTCGTTCTTGTTGCCGCCATCCAGATGGTCATTGCCGTCGCCGCCGATCAGGAGGTCGTTGCCGGCCTGTCCATAAAGCGAATCGTTGCCCGTGCCGCCGCGCAGCTGGTCCTGACCCGAACCGCCGATCAGAAGATCGTCGCCCGCATCGCCCTGCAACGTGTCCTGTCCGGTGCCGCCGAGCAATTCGTCAGCGCCTGCGCCGCCGGTCAGCCGGTCGGACCCGGCAGCGCCGTCCATCGTGTCGTCAGCTGTGGTGCCGGTGATCGTGTCGCCGCTGGCCGTCGGAGCGGGGGGAGGGGGCGTGTCGGCGAGGATGAAATCGTCGTTGGTGAGTGTCGTTGCATCGACGTCCGTCAATTCGATCCAATTGCCGTTGCCCAGCGTCAGGCGGGTATCGTCGCCGCGCTGTTCGATGGTGATCTGGCTGATGTCCCAGATGTTGATGATGGTCACGTCGATCCGGTCACCGGCGGTGAAATCCGTGATCACGTCCCGACCCGATTGCCAGCCGTTGACCACGAAGATGTCGTCGCCAGCGCCGCCGGTGATCACATCGTCGCCCTTGCCGCCGTCGAGAATATCCGCGCCGTCGCCGCCATTCAGCGTATCGGCATCCTGACCACCATCGAGATGATCGTCGCCCAGACCGCCCAGGAGCATGTCGCTGTTGTTTCCACCCATCAGCGTATCGGCACCTGCGCCGCCGATCAGCAGGTCGTCTGCATTGCCGCCGTTCAGGATGTCGTCGCCGGTGCCGCCTTCCAATGTGTCGTGGCCGCAGGCGCCCACAAGGCTGTCGTCATCTGCGCCGCCGCGCAGCAGATCGCTGCCGTTGCCGCCCAGAATGGTGTCGTCGCCCGACCCGCCATCGACCTCGTCCGCGCCATTATCGGCGAAATAGCGGTCATTGCCCGCCAGCAGATCGACGACCTCTCGGGTCATCGTGCCTGCCAGATCGTCATCAAAGTTCGTTCCCAGAATCGCCATGTGTCATACCCTTTTCCGCCAGTGTGTTCCCCCACACCTTGACCGCTCGGGTTGCCTGAAGATCTGCGCTCAATGCCGTTTCTTGATTGCCCTTGGGCTACCACGGGCTGTGCCGAATGTGCAAAGACCAAGGCAAATTGTGTCAAAAGAAAGAGAAATCGGACCTGAATGTGTCAAAGACCGGGTGGGCTTTGGCGACAGTCCTGCGAGGGGGGGCGGATTGTTGACTGCCATGCCGCGAGGCGCAGGAGAATCGCCGCTGCGGCAGCGCCGGGGAGGGGACACAAAAAAGACCGCCCCCCCGGTCAGGGGACGGTCCCGTTCTGATCACAGCGGCAGATCAGCCCAGCAGGTCGAACGTGGTGTCGGTGCCCGCGATCTGAACGTTGATCGCGTCCAGAGCGGCACCGTCGACCAGCGCCCAGATGATTTCTCCGGTGGGGCGATACGACACGAAGGCCTCGTTGATCGCATTGTCGCCCGCATCGGTGGTCAGTGCGGAATGCACCACGAAATCATCCGCTGTGGCGGTTTCGATGCCAAAGATCAGCACGTCGCCGTCGCCGGTGACGAAATCCTGGATCCAGTCGGAGCCGTGACCCACGATGCCCAGATGATAAAAGTCATCCGCGCCCTCGCCACCGTTGATCCGGTCGGAACCAAAGCCGCCATTGATCCAGTCGTCGCCTTCGCCGCCGAACAACAGGTCCGAAAACGCGCCGCCGGTTATCGTGTCGTTGCCAGCCTGACCTGCGATCTCGTCGACACCGAAGCCGCCGATCATGCTGTCGTCGCCATCCATGCCGAACAGGATGTCGTTGCCGAAGCCGCCGTCCATGGTGTCGTCGCCGGCGCCGCCGTAGAACACGTCCGAGAGGTCCGCATCGGTGACGCCGCCGATCATCATGTCGTCGCCCGCGCCGCCGTTGATCCGGTCCGCGCCGTCGCCCGCGAAGAGGATGTCGTCGCCGTCCATGCCTTGCAGCACGTCGTTGCCGCCCAGCGAGGTCAGGTAATCTTTGGCAGCCCCGCCGATGAACACGTCGCGCGCCTCGGTTCCGATGGCCAGCGTCTCGCCGGCCGCCAGCAGATCGACCGGCAGCAGCACGTTGTCGATCACATGCACGATGCCGTTGCCCGCCTGAATGTCGAGCGCGATCAGGTTTGCATCCACGGTCGACGCATTGCCGTCGACGATGGCCGCATTGTTCACCGTGACATCCGCCATCGCCAGTGTCGTGATCCCGTCAGAGTCCAGCACCTGCGCCGATTGCAGCGGTGTGCCTGCCACGTGATAGGTCAGCACGGTGCTCAGCAGCGGCAGCGGGTCGCCGCCGTTCAGCACCGTCAGCGCGTTGACGATCTGCCCAAAGGCACCGGCCTCGTCGTCGCCGCTGTAGCCGAGGCTTTGCGCCAGCGTGACGAAGCCTGCGTCAGAGGGCGCGAACACGGTCAGCTGCGCGGCCTCGCTGGCCAGCGTTTCCGCCAGACCGGCAGCCGTGACGGCAGCCAGCAGCATGTCGAAATCGCCCGGATTGTCGTCAAAGCCCATGCCGCTCGCGGCGACGATATCGGTGATCACCGGGGCGTCGTTGCCCGGCAGGTCGACGGGCAGCAGCACCCGGTCGATCACGTGCACGATGCCGTTGTCGGCATCCACGTCGGTGGCGGTCAATGTGGGATTGATCAGATCGGGCTCTGCGTCGATCAGCGTCGGCAGGGCCGTGGCGCCGATGCTGCCGCCTTGCAGGGTGATCACGCTGCCGGACGCGGTGATGTCGGCGGCCGTCTGCTCTCCGGCGGACAGGTGGTATCTGATGATCGCATCCAGCGTGGCGACCTCTACGTTGGATACCAGAAACCCGGTCACGGCATCTTCGTCGCCTGTATCCCCGTCAAAGCCAAGGTCAGCCGCCAATTGGCCGAAGGCTGCATTGGTCGGGGCAAAGACAGTCAGATCCTGGCTCTCGTCCGCAAGGGTTTCAATGAGGGCGGAGCCTTCGAGGTTGCCGTCGATGAAGCCCAGCGTGGCCACGAGGATCGAAAAATCGTCAGAAGACGTCGCAATACCGGCAATGGTGACCATGAGATGTCCTTTCGCATAAGATAAAAATACCCCGCGCAGATCATTCTGCGCGGGGCCAGATCAGTCGTCAATCAGTCGCGCCGCGCTTATTCCGGCATGAGGACGGCGTCGATCACGTGGATCACGCCGTTCGACGTTTCGATGTCGGCTGCGGTCACATTCGCACCGTTCACCATTACGCCACCTTCAGTCGTGATCGTGACCTCTGCGCCGTTGACCGTGGCCGCCATCATGCCATCGCTCAGATCGGTCGACATGACCTTGCCCGGGACAACGTGATAGGTCAGGATTGCGACCAGCTGATCCTTGTTTTCGGGCATCAGCAGCGTTGCGACAGTGCCCTCGGGCAGAGCGGCGAACGCATCGTCGGTGGGGGCGAAGACGGTGAACGGGCCTTCGCTTTTCAGCGTGTCGACCAGATCGGCAGCCGTGACGGCGGCGACCAGCGTGTTGAACGTGCCGGCCTCGATAGCGGTGTCCACGATGTCCTTGGAATGCCCGGCCGCGAATGCGGTGGTGCCCATCAGGGCTGCTGCGGTCAGTGCGATATAGGTTCTGCGAAACATGTGTTTTCTCCTGAAAACTTGGTGGTGTTCGGGTGATGCCCGACTGGTAACATCGTAATGTCTACGGGTTCTGCAAGCCTTTGGTTCACAGAGAAATTTCGCCGACGGCAAAGATCTGCCGTTGACGAAAATCCGGCGCGGGCTAAGCTAATCTGCACGCGCACTTCCAATCACAGATTCGTGACGCAAAACACGGATTTCGTGAGGCACCCGGCCACATTGATGTGGGTTGCGCAGGTCGCATCGCTTGCTCTCCGGGTCGCGCCACGTCACTCAGCGCGCAATCAATCACTCCGAAGACAGCCATGACCATGTCCTTTGCGATGGACCGCGAGGAACTGCCGTTCAACCGGGCGCAACGCGAATGGGTCATGTGGGCAGGCGAGGGGCTTGGGAATACCGTGGCGTTCGGATCGACGTGCAACCTGTCTATCGTCGGCACGCCGTTGTTCGTGAACGCGGCCTTTGCGCCGCTGGACGATCAGTTTGCCTGCTCACCGCCCGATGCGGCGTGCGCAATGCCTGCGGGCTCAGGGACGGCACCGCGCTGGTGGCCTCCGGCAAGCTGGTCAATCCCGGCGATATCGCCTGGACGCTGACGGCTGGCGCAGCCTGGCGGGCGCTCTGTCCCGATGTGCGATCTGTGGCCGGGGTGCAGCCGGTGGCGGCTGAATGAGACTCCGGAGTGAGCCGAAAGGGTGACGCACATCCGATGCAACCTGCGCATCCCGGAAAAGGTTACAAAAACGGCACGCCATCGTGACGCGAGTTGGTTTGGCGAAACGCATCCGACCCTCTATCTATCACTGAACGGAAAACAGGAGATATGCATGGCCAAGCGCTGGACGAACGATCTGACCCGGGCGGATGCGACACCGCACGCCATATATATGAATCGCCGCCAGATCATGACGGCGCTGGCCGCAGGTGCCATAGGTGCCAGTCTGCCGCAGGCCGGGCGCGCCATGGGCGAGCTTGAGCCCAACACCTTTGAAGAGATCACCACCTACAACAATTACTATGAGTTCGGCACCGGCAAGGATGATCCGGAGCGCTATGCGCATATGTTGACGACGGACCCGTGGTCGGTCGAAATCAACGGGCTGGTGGACCGCCCCGGCACCTATTCCATGAAGCAGATCATGGACGCCATGACCATGGAAGAGCGCATCTACCGCTTTCGCTGCGTCGAGGCGTGGTCGATGGTGATCCCGTGGAACGGATTCGAGCTGTCCGATCTGCTGGAGCTGGCAGGCGTTCAGACCGCTGGCAAGTATGTCGCCTTCGAGACGGCCTTGCGCCCCGACGAGATGCCGGGCGTGTCGCGCCCCGTGCTGGACTGGCCCTATGTCGAAGGGTTGCGGATGGACGAGGCGATGCACCCGCTGACGATCATGGCCACCGGCATTTACGGCGAACCGATCCCGAACCAGAACGGCGCGCCGATGCGTCTGGTTGTGCCGTGGAAATACGGCTTCAAGTCGATCAAGTCGATTGTGCGCATCACCGTGACCAAAGACGAGCCGCCCACATCGTGGAACAAGTCAGGCCCCCGCGAATACGGTTTTTATTCCAACGTGAACCCGGAGGTGGATCACCCGCGCTGGTCGCAGGCGACCGAGCGGCAGATCGGCGGCGGGCTGTTCTCCAGACGGATCCCGACATTGATGTTCAACGACTACGCCGATGAGGTCGCAAGTCTTTACGACGGAATGGACCTGACGGCGAACTTCTGATGCAACTCGCGGTCACGATCAACACCTCGGCGCGGCGCGTGCCCACATGGCTTGTCTATGGGCTGGGAATCGTGCCGGGGGTCTGGTTCTTTTATCTGGCCCTCACGGGTGGCCTGGGTGTCGAGCCGATCAAGGAGCTGGAGCATCTGCTGGGTGAACTGGCCCTGCAACTGCTGATCGGCGGACTCGCGATCACGCCGCTCAGGCGGTATCTGGGCATCAACCTTCTGCGGTTCCGCCGTGCCATAGGTCTGCTCGCCTTTTTCTATGTGGCGATGCATCTGCTGGTCTGGCTGGTGCTGGACGTGCAGATACCGGCGCAGATCTGGGCGGATATTCTGAAACGTCCTTATATCACCATAGGCATGGTCGGATTCGGGCTGATGATCCCGCTGGCGGTCACGTCGAACAACCTGTCGATCAGGAAACTCGGGCCGCTCTGGCGCAAGCTGCACAAGCTGACCTATGCGGCGGCGCTGCTGGGGGGGCTGCATTTTGTGATGCTCGTCAGAGGCTTTCAGCTCGAGCCCCTCATATACATGGGTCTGGTGCTGGCGCTGCTGGCGCTGCGTTTACCGCCCTTGCGGATGCTTCAGCGCGCCTGAGACAGACCGGCGAGACGATTCCCCCCGCGCAGGCCTCGAAAAGCGACCTTCGATGTCCTGAGCGAGTCGGCTCGGAGTCAGGTGAATCGCTGGGTCTGGGGAGAGTCTTGGGGATAGGTCTGTGGATAACCCCATATCTGGTGTTGGGACGCTAACAGAGCATATTGCCGATGGGTGAGATTCGCATGAAAAACGCTGGTAAAAGCCTGGATGACCAAAAAAACAACGAGCTAGATAACTGATTTATAAGCGAAAATACGAAACTTAAAAAAAAGATGACGTTTCTGGAAAAAACCGCTTGCGGGTATGCGCCACTAACCTTAGAACCCCCCTCACCGGCAGCGCAGAGATGCACCAACGGGGCGGCAGACGGGTCAGACGGAACGGAAACGAACCAGACGACAACGAGACGCAAGACTAGAAAATCAGAGGTAAACGAGGCGGGGCGCGCCAAAGAAGTAAGGGCGCATCCAGTCATTTTTGTCTCTACGCTCTTTGAAATTGATAGTATCTGAAGAGATATGTGGGCGGTTTGGTTCAGTTCGATGGATCAACCTCTTCATATCGCGCTGGTAGGGTTTCGACCCGATGACCAGTGTCAGCTTCACTGTTTGAACGGTTTCTTGTTTTCTTATGAAAACCTGAAGCACAACAAACAGATAAGTTCATCAGGATTAGCCTCCTGATGAGATGTGCAGAGGTTCGAACGTCAAGGACATGGCCGCAAGGTCATTTCAACTTGAGAGTTTGATCCTGGCTCAGAACGAACGCTGGCGGCAGGCTTAACACATGCAAGTCGAGCGCACCTTTCTTTCTTCGGATTGATGGGTGAGCGGCGGACGGGTTAGTAACGCGTGGGAACATACCCTTTTCTACGGAATAGCCTCGGGAAACTGAGAGTAATACCGTATAAGCCCTTCGGGGGAAAGATTTATCGGGAAAGGATTGGCCCGCGTTAGATTAGATAGTTGGTGGGGTAACGGCCTACCAAGTCTACGATCTATAGCTGGTTTTAGAGGATGATCAGCAACACTGGGACTGAGACACGGCCCAGACTCCTACGGGAGGCAG
>Ga0307981_1000399_pt1 | contig 43608 bp, 39 predicted proteins | sample OrgLakmetagen987_FD_201849 | JGI IMG/M metagenome (GOLD analysis project Ga0307981, IMG submission 201849) | Saline water microbial communities from Organic Lake, Antarctica - #987 | ecosystem: Environmental > Aquatic > Non-marine Saline and Alkaline > Saline | place: Antarctica: Organic Lake... | reverse complement strand
GAAACTCATCTACCGCGTCATCTTTATTTGCAGATAAGCTGCCAATAACCAAACTAATTAAGAAAAACAGGGTAGCAAGTATCGCAGTTGTGCGAGTCATGAAATTACCAGAACCGCTAGAACCGAAAACCGTATTTGAACCACCTGCTCCAAAAGAGGCGCCCATATCGGCCCCTTTACCTTGTTGAATTAGTATAAAACCAACCAACAATAACGCGACTACTAAATAGGACACTAATAAAACTTCGTATAACATCTTGCTTCCTCTTAACTTGCCGCCTGGCAAATTATATTAAAATCGTCTACTTTCAAGCTTGCTCCACCAATCAACCCGCCATCAATATCTGCTTGAGCTAGCAATTTCTCTGCATTTGAAGCATTCATGCTGCCACCGTACAAGATTCTCATCTTCTGTGCTAATGGACTCTTTTGCACTAAATATGACCGAATAAAATGATGCACTTCTTGCGCTTGTTCGGGTGTTGCTGTCTTACCTGTGCCGATGGCCCATATAGGCTCATAAGCAATAACTACTTTGTCGAAAAACGTCTCATCGCATGCACTTAGCACTGCGTCAATTTGCGCTTGAACGTAACTAAATACGTCTCCTGCTTCACGCACTTCTAAAGGCTCTCCCACACACAGTATCGGCGTGATATTTGAATGCATCACTTGGGCTACTTTTGCAGCCACAGTGTCGTTACATTCGCTATGATCTTGGCGTCGTTCTGAATGACCTAAAATCACATACCCTACTGACATATCTTGTAGCATAGCTACAGAAACATCACCTGTATGAGCGCCTTTTTCATGAGCACTGCAATCTTGAGCACCCACTTTAAATTTAGCATTCGATGCAAGGGCAAGATAAGGTGCTGGGACACATAGCAATACATCAACATTTTCCGGAACATTTAATTGCTGCGCAAAAACGTCAAGTAGTTCACGATTGCCATTCATCTTCCAATTTCCAGCGATCAACTTTTTACGTGCTTCATTCATAATATGAACTCCTTGCTCGCCACTCGCTCAAAAGCGGCGCTGATATTAACCAACCACGACACATTATACAAGTTAGTTAATGATTATTTTATGCTAATTTTTTAAGGCCTTAACTTCATCTGCTATAGCATTTGCCCACTTATCCGATATTTCTTTATCTTCTGCCTCCACCATCACGCGGATCAGTGGCTCGGTACCACTTTTACGCAATAGCACACGACCAGTATTACCCATTGCTTGTTCCGCCAACTTTACCGCGCTTTGAACACTATCTGCTTCTAATGGATTAGTGCTGCCTGATACATATTTAACATTAATAAGCTTTTGAGGAAACTTAACAAATCCTGATGCAATTTCACTTAAAGTCATTTGAGCTCTAAGCATCGCCGCAATAACCTGTAAGCCGGCAACGATGCCATCACCTGTGGTCGCATAGTTTAAATTAAGTACGTGCCCAGAGCCCTCTCCGCCAATATACCATCCATTTTTCTTTAATAATTCGATGACATAGCGATCACCAACATTGGCACGGTCAAACGGGATCCCTAAATGCTCTAACGCAAGTTGCATTCCCAAGTTGGACATTTTTGTTCCCACTACGCCTCCTTGAAGACTCCCTGCTTTTAGGGCATCCCTAGCAATAATGAAAATAATTTGATCGCCATCTATAACCTGTCCATTTTCATCTACCATCATAATGCGGTCGCCGTCGCCGTCTAACGCAAAGCCGAAATCGGCCTTATGCTCTTTAACCGCTTCAATGCATTTACGTAGTGAAGTCGCTCCTACTTGATGATTGATGTTTATACCGTCAGGATCTGTTCCAATTTCAATGACTTTCGCACCTAATTCGGTTAGTACATTTGGCGCAATGTGATAAGTCGCGCCATGAGCACAATCCACAACTATTTTGTAGGACTTCAAAGATAACTCAGATGGAAAGGTACCCTTGCAATATTCGATATAGCGACCAGCTGCATCATTTATTCGGCTAGCTTTACCAAGTTTATCACTTTCCACGCAAGTCATAGGCTGTTGCATCTGTTGCTCAATAGCAAACTCAATATCGTCACCGAGCTTCTCACCAGATGATGAGAAGAACTTGATACCATTGTCATAATAAGGGTTGTGCGAGGCACTGATTACAATCCCAGCTTCTGAACGGAAGGTTTTCGTTAAATATGCAATAGCAGGGGTAGGCATCGGCCCTAACAAACCAATATTAATGCCCGCAGCCGATAAACCTGCTTCCAGAGCAGATTCAAGCATATAGCCACTGATTCGTGTATCTTTGCCAATTAAAACTTTATTGGTGCCACTGCCAGCCAGGACCTTGCCTGCTGCCCAACCTAATTTTATTACAAACTCAGGGTTTATGACGTTCTCACCTACCTTGCCACGAATTCCGTCTGTACCAAAATATTGTCTTGCTGACATTGCTCTTCCTTTTATGCTACTTCGTTAATTTTTTTTATTATTTTTACCACGTCCATTGCTGCTTGAACGTCATGGACTCTCAATATACTAGCCCCAGCCACAGATGCTAGAGTATTCACGCAAATATCACCCGTTAGTCTTTGGTCAACTTTGCGCTCAAGCAAGTCACCAATCATAGACTTTCTCGACATACCTGCAATTACAGGTAAATCAAATTCAGTAAAGCGGCTAAAATATTTCAGCATTTGATAATTATGATCTAGTGATTTCCCAAAGCCAAAACCTGGGTCTAACATAATTTGTTTATATTCAAAGCCTGCTTGGGTCAAACGCACTATTTGCTGTCGAAAAAACGCAATAACTTCATCTACAACATGTTCATAATCAGGCGCTATTTGCATCGTCTGAGGTGTGCCTTGCATATGCATTACACAGCTTGGGACGTTATGGTCCTTCGCCAGCTTTGCAGCAGTTTGTAACGCCATAGGCATAGATAAAGCACGAACATCATTTATCATATTTGCACCATGCGCCACCGCTTCTTTCATCACTTGTGGCTTACTGGTGTCGACAGATATGACGATATCAAATTGTTTAGATATTAGCTCTACTACTGGTATGACGCGATCTAATTCTTCGTTTAAAGAGACTTCTGATGCGCCAGGCCGTGTAGACTCGCCCCCGACATCCACAAAGGTAGCTCCTTGTGCCACCATACTTGCGACTTGGGAACCTGCGGCCTTAAGGTTATTAAATTGGCCGCCGTCAGAAAAAGAATCAGGAGTAACATTTAATATTCCCATCACCTTTGGCGAATCGAATATTACTTTTTTTGTTCCATATATCATCATTAACAATGTCCTCCCCTAACAATCAAACCTACTCATATTGTAATTGTAAGAAATATTGAGTCTTTAGGATAGTGAAGTATTTCAAGACACAATAAAAAAACACCGGCAATGGAAGCCGGTGTTTTAAGTGTTTCTCTATTTTATTTTCTACGACGGGTTAGTCTCGCCTTCGCCATCAGCTTTCGGCTCGTCCTCACGTCCAACATCTAACTTATCACCATCCGCTGGTGGATTAGTGTTAGAACGTTCGTCTTTGTCCCAATCTGCAGGTTGTCTGACTTCTCTGCGAGCCATAAGGTCGTCAATTTGTCTTGCATCAATCGTCTCATATTTCATGAGCGCATCTTTCATTGAGTGCAATATGTCCATATTGTCACGGAGCATTTCCTCTGCGCGTTTGTAGTTGCGCTCAATCAATAGTTTGATTTCTGAGTCAATGGTGCGAGCGGTCTCGTCTGAGATACTAGAACCTTTGCCCATTGACTGACCTCCAAACATTTGCCCTTCTTCCTCAGCAAATAACTGTGCACCCAATTTAGAAGACAAGCCCCACTGCGTGACCATCTTCTTAGCAATGTCAGTGGCACGTTCTATATCGTTCGATGCGCCAGTGGTGACCATCTCCTCGCCATAGATGATTTCTTCAGCTAGACGACCGCCATATAGGCTTGAAATCATACTCTCTAGATGGCGCTTATTGTAACTAAGGCGGTCATGCTCTGGTAAATACATGGTTACACCAAGTGCACGGCCACGTGGGATAATAGACACTTTATAAACCGGATCATGCTCAGGAACTAATCGCCCAACAATTGCGTGACCAGCCTCATGATAGGCAGTCATGGTCTTTTCTTCTTCGGTCATGACCATTGACTTGCGCTCTGCACCCATCATTATTTTATCTTTTGCTTTGTTGAACTCTTCCATCGATACAACCCGACGGTTAGTTCGTGCTGCAAATAAAGCAGCTTCGTTTACAAGGTTAGCTAAATCAGCACCTGAAAACCCTGGCGTACCACGCGCAATTAAAGATGCTTCAACATCATCGCCCAGTGGTACTTTGCGCATGTGAACTTTAAGTATTTGCTCACGTCCGCGTATATCAGGTAAACCGACCACTACTTGACGGTCAAAGCGACCCGGACGAAGAAGCGCGGGGTCAAGCACGTCGGGACGGTTAGTTGCTGCGATAACAATAATACCTTCGTGACCTTCAAAACCATCCATCTCAACCAACATCTGGTTAAGTGTCTGCTCTCTCTCGTCATTACCACCGCCTAGGCCTGCGCCACGTTGGCGACCAACGGCATCAATTTCATCGATAAAGATAATGCATGGTGATGCTTTTTTGGCTTGCTCAAACATATCGCGAACGCGCGACGCACCAACACCTACAAACATTTCTACGAAATCAGAACCCGATATTGCAAAGAATGGGACTTTTGCCTCACCGGCGATTGCTTTCGCGAGCAAAGTTTTACCCGTACCTGGAGGACCTACCATTAATATTCCTTTAGGAATCTTGCCACCAAGTTTTTGAAATTTTGTTGGGTCACGTAAAAAATCTACTAGCTCGGATACGTCTTCTTTCGCTTCATCACAACCTGCAACATCTGCAAAAGTCGTTTTAATTTGCTCTTCGCTTAATAGTTTCGCTTTGCTTTTGCCAAAAGACATTGCACCACGACCGCCGCCGCCTTGCATTTGACGCATGAAGAAAATCCATACCCCTATTAGCAACAACATAGGGAACCAAGAAATGAATATTTGGGCTAGCCAGTTGGTCTGCTCTGGTGGTTTGCCAAATGTGCGTACATCATTCTTGACCAAATCGGATATAAGTTGGGGGTCTGGTGCCGGCATGTAAGTAACAAACGGCTCGCCGCTACTCCTTACGCCTTTAATTTGGCTACCATCAATTGTTACTTCGCGTATGTCACCGCGATTAACTTCAGATACGAAGGTGGTGTAGTCTGTTTGTGCACTAACGGTTTCTTGTCCAGAAAAATTCTTGAACACCATCATTAGCACTACTGCAATGAATAACCACAATATGAGATTTTTTGCCATGTCGCTCAACGCTACTTACCTCTAGTCAATAAGCTTACTTTAAAATTGGATGCAGGTTGCATTCCATACCAAACCCGCAGTTAAGACTACTCTAATTTGCACTATTTAACCACTTGCAAGCCCATACTTCGACTTGCACATGGCAATTAAATTTGCCGACTTGAAATCTTGTGTAAATAACTTCAAGCTTTTGACCAACGCTCACCATGGAAAGGAATCTCTCTCCGTCCCCTCGGTCAACGTACGACATCATAAATGGATACGCAGTTCAATTGATTTTTGGTCAAAACCCTATACTACAAACTTTTCTCTGCCATAGTATTGCCCGTAGTCAACTATTGGAGCAACAATAAAGTTTTTCTTTTCTTTATTTAGCATTTCTCAAGGACAACAGTCGCAATAGCTATTAAGTAAAGGTAGAATACAAAAATTCAAGGTCGATTATGTTTTTAATCGATAAATAATTCATAACATAATAGTCTGGTACATGCATTTAACTACAAAGCAAAATCAATTCTTAAAAGGTTTGGCACATCCCCTCAAACCTGTCGTTCAACTTGGGCAACATGGGCTTACTGAAGGCGTAGTTGCAGAAATTGAGAACGCACTTAACCACCATGAACTCATCAAAGTAAAAGTACCGTCAGATGACCGCGAAGAAAAAGCACTCATAATGGATGCTATTGTTGGCGAAACTGGTGCACATAAAGTTCAGACGATTGGGCATGTATTAGTGCTATATAAGCCAAGTGAAGATAAAAAAATCATAATACCGCGCAAATAACGGCATCTTTTAAATAGGGCCGTTGTGCAAAAGAAAGGACCTATATGAATAACAGTATTTCTCCATCTAACACATCTTATACCGCAATAGTCACCGGGGCTTGTTCTGGTTTGGGTCATGCCACTATGGCAACTTTGATTCAAGCAAATTGGCATGTTGTCATGCTGGATATGAATGACACGCTTGCAAGTGAACGTATTGCTGAGTATGGCAGTGATAAGTGTTCTTTCTTAAAAGCAGATGTTACGAATGAGAACGAAATAGAAGCAGTCGTCCAACAGGCATTTTCACAGCATGATGATATTCGACTTTGCGTCAACTGCGCAGGGATTGCGCCAGCTAAGCGCATCCTAAATCGCGAAGGCGAAGCAATGCCATTAGGTGATTTTGCAAAAACTATAAATATAAATCTTATCGGCACCTTTAACGTCTCTAGAGTAGTCGCAAGCTACTTTGCTAAAAATTCTGTTAGCGGTGATGATTCAGAACGCGGCGTCATAATTAACACTGCCTCCGTAGCTGGATATGAAGGGCAAATTGGCCAAACTGCATATGCAGCCAGCAAAGGCGGAATTATTGGTTTATGTTTGCCAATGGCCAGAGATTTAGCGCCACTAGGTATACGAGTCAATACCATTGCACCGGGCGTAATGGGCACTCCTATGCTACTTGGGATGCCAGAAAAAGTGCAGGACGCTTTGGCGGCTAATGTTCAATTTCCTAAACGATTAGGTTTGCCTGAAGAATTTGCAAAATTGGTGCTACACATCTTTGACAATAAATATTTAAACGGTGAAACCATCCGTCTTGACGGTGGTTTAAGAATGCCGCCTAAATAAAAGCAAACTAACGCTCGAATTACTCGTCATGACCGCCGTTAACAGCCACAGATATTGCATATAAACGGTTAACGGCTCTTTCATGCACTGAATGTTTAGGAAAACGCCCTCTGGTATTTAACAAGCCAGCATCTTTACCGGTAATAACACTAAGGGCTTGGTCCACATTATCGACGCCATACACATGAAATACACCTTGCTCTACAGCATCGCATACTTCTTGATTTAACATCAGATTGATATGATTGGAGCGCGGAATAATAACACCTTGCTCACCATTCAAACCGCGATTTTTACACAACTCAAAATAGCCCTCTATTTTCTCGTTAATACCACCTACTGCCTGCACTTCACCTAACTGATTGATCGAGCCCGTTACTGCAATACTCTGTTTCATCGGAATATCAGTAAGTGCTGATATTAATGCTAGAAGCTCACCTAACGACGCGCTATCACCATCGATATAACCATAGGATTGCTCCAGAGCAATATTTGCAGATAATGTTAAGGGAAACTCTTGCGCATACTTGTTGCCTAAATAACCGGTTAAGAGTAATACACCCTTAGAGTGAATTGACTGACCCAGCTCCACTTCTCGCTCAATATCAACCACACCGCTACTTCCTGCATATACGGTTGCGGTTACGCGAGCGGGTGTCCCAAAAGCAGTATCCCCTACTTCTAATACAGTTAAGCCGTTTAATGTTCCTACCGCTTGTCCTTCGGTGCTGATCAGTACGTGGCCCTCTTGGATATCTTGCAAGAAGTTATCAGACACCCGCCCAGTCCGCATTTTCTTTGCACTTAGAGCTTCTGTAATGTCCTCAACTAATAACGCTTTACGGTGTGATTTTTCACAAAAATACTTTGCTTCGTGAATAAGTTCTAATATATCAGCGAACTTCGCACTCAGTTTGGTCTGGTGCTCGGCAATGCGAAGGCTATGTGCAACCAATTTTTCAATCGCGGCATCATCAATGCTTTCTAAGCCTAAAGATACCACTTCAGTTTTTAAACGCTGCACGAAATGGCTCAGATTGTGCTCATTGAGCTCAATATCATTTTCAAAATCTACCAGTACTCTGAAGAGTTCAGGGAACTCATGGTCATAATCTTGAAGGGTGTAATATAAGTCTCGTGAACCCAATAAAATAAGCTTGCAGTGTAACGGCATTGGCTCTGGCGTTTGCGTAATTGAGTTTACCATTCCAACTTCTTGTTGCGGCAACTCTAGCTTAATTCGCTCAAATTTGAGCGCCAGTTTAAGTGCTTCCCATACATGTGCTTGAGAAAGCAATTTGTCTGCATCGAGGACCAGATAACCACCATTGGCGCGATGCAGCGCTCCCGCAGTAATCATTCGATAGTTAGTATAAACAGAGCCTTGAACACTGGTATATTCAATTTTACCAAATAAGTTTTGATAGGTTGGATTGGCTTCGTAAATAAGTGGTGCTTTGGCACCTTGCTTGTTACTCACTAAAGTATTGGGTAAATACATTTCAATCAGCATACTTCGATTATCAAACTCGTCTTGCTTATCGTCCTTATGCTCTTCTGAAAGCGTCTCCACGATGGTATCCACCATGTGTGTTTTAAGCTGTTTCAAGTATTTTAAGATAGGAATGTTTTGACTGTATTTCTGCTCTAAGTCTTTTATGAGCGGGCGCACTCCTTGCTCTGCTAACTGGAGCTTAATTTGCTTTTGCTGATCTGCGGCCTCTCGCTGCCAACTCGGCAGTTCAAGCAACGCCTCTGTCAACGTAATTTCTAGCTCGTCAATCAGTTGATAGTAATGTTCACGAGTTTGCTCTGACTCACTCGAAAAGTCTGCGTCACTAACCGGCTGCCCTTCAACAATGGGGGCAAAACTAACACTATTACCCTCTTCAACTAACGCTATGCCCTTTTTAAAAGCGAATTTTTCAACAGCATCTATCGCTTTGTCATATTTTTGTTCAAAGTGACGTGTAATAGCGGCCTTACGTCTTTGGTATCCTGGGTTTTCATAACTGACTGGGAAAGTAGCCAGTACTTCATCTATTAAAGTCTCAATATCATTTACAAAAGCTTTACTCTCACCCGCCGGCAAAGTGAGTACACGAGGTTCCCGTTCATTGTCTAAATTGTTTAAATATAACCAATCTGACAAATGAGTGCTGTGCTTAGAATTTTGCGCAATATGGTCTCTGATCAGCGTAAAACGACCGGTCGCTTGCTCTCCCATTACGTACATATTGTAACCCGGAGATCCTATGCCTAGGCCAAATTCAACTGCAAGCTTCGCCCGCTCTTGACCTATTAATTCATGGGCCTTAGCCTCAAGTGTGGCATCATTGTTAAGATGATTAGGTAGTTGAACTTTAGCGGCTAAAGCACTTGCTGGGAGGCGCGTTTTATCGGCGACGACGTTTCCTGTCATAGTAGGTTCTTGTTTGTTCTTTTAAAAGTAACTGACATATGCAGAGTTTACCGCATAATCTGCATTCACACCGCATTAATTTGCAGGCAATCTTAAAGACAAAGAAAGGCTTGTGATAAGCGCTACTGGCAAGGTATTCTATACACATATTCTTTTAACAATAATGAGCATTGCATAATAGATGTCCAGTTCTGACGAAAACAACGTAAATCAGCACCAATACGACCCACAATCCATTGAATCAAAGGCGCAACAGCATTGGCTCGATAATAAAGTATTTGAGGCGACGCCTGACGAGAGCAAAGAAAAGTTTTATTGCATGTCAATGTTCCCATATCCAAGTGGTCGTCTGCACATGGGCCATGTGCGAAATTATACAATTGGTGACGTTGTAAGTCGATTCCATCGCATGCAGGGCAAAAATGTATTGCAACCCATGGGCTGGGATGCCTTTGGCTTACCCGCTGAAAACGCCGCTATAGCGAACAATACTGCGCCGGCAAACTGGACCTTGCAAAATATTGAGTATATGAAGTCCCAGCTTAATGCCCTTGGTTTTGGTTATGATTGGCGACGGGAATTAACCACCTGCAAAAGCGATTATTATCGCTGGGAGCAATGGTTTTTTACTCGATTATTTGAAAAGGGCTTGGTGTATAAGAAAAACGCAACCGTCAATTGGGATCCTATCGACCAAACCGTATTAGCAAATGAACAAGTTATTGACGGTCGTGGATGGCGCTCAGGTGCATTGGTCGAGCAAAAAGAAATTCCACAGTGGTTCATTAAGATAACCGATTATGCTGAGCAGTTGTTAACCGACTTAGATAAACTTCCTGATTGGCCGAGCCAAGTAAAAACTGCGCAACGCAATTGGATTGGGCGCTCAGAGGGTGTCGAAATTAATTTTGACCTAGAGCATCAAACCGCCGGCTATAAAGATATAGAAGTGTATACCACTCGTCCGGACACGCTCTACGGTGCAACATATTTAGCGGTCGCGGCGCAGCATCCTATTGCACTTTCTATAGGCGAAAAAAATGCCGACATCGCCGCCTTTATTGAGAAATGCAAAAACGTTAAGACCGCTGAAGCTGATCTAGCCACAATGGAAAAGCTAGGTGTAGCGACGGGTTTATACGCTATCCACCCGCTTACGGGGAAACGCTTACCCGTATGGATTGCCAACTTTGTATTAATGGGCTACGGCTCTGGTGCAGTAATGTCAGTGCCCGCTCACGACCAGCGTGACTGGGAGTTTGCTACTAAGTACGAGTTACCCATTGTGCAGGTAGTAGAGATTGCACAAGAACACAATGATGCCGATATTAGCAAAGGTGCTTATTTAGAAAAAAATACCATTATTAATTCCGGTGAATTTTCAAACCTGTCTTATGAAGATGCCTTCAACGGTATTGCCGCGCACCTTGAAAGCCTTAATAAGGGAAAAAAGACTGTTAATTATCGTTTGCGTGACTGGGGCGTCTCGCGTCAGCGTTATTGGGGAGCTCCTATCCCTATAGTAAATGATGAAGATGGCAACTCATACGCGGTAGCAGAAAGCGATTTGCCTGTTATTTTACCTACAGACGTAGTCATGGATGGGGTTACATCACCTATCAAAGCGGATCCTGAATGGGCTAAAACAGAGCATAATGGCAAAGCCATGCTGCGTGAAACAGATACTTTTGATACTTTCATGGAATCTTCGTGGTACTACGCCCGTTATGCCTCGGCGCCTCAAGATGCAATGCTAGACCCTGCTGAAGCCAATTACTGGCTGCCAGTAGACCAATATATTGGTGGTATTGAGCATGCAATATTACACCTTCTTTATGCTCGATTTTTCCACAAACTCTTGCGTGACGAAGATCTAGTCTCATCGGACGAACCATTTAAACGTTTATTATGCCAAGGCATGGTTTTATCTAATGCATTTTTCACAAAGGCTGAAAACGGCAAAGAAATTTGGCATAACCTAGACAGTGTTGACATTGAACGCGATGACAAAGGACGCATCATAGGTGGCAACCTCATCGATAGCGGTGAAAAAGTTGAATATGCCGGCATGATAAAAATGTCTAAATCAAAGAACAACGGTATTGATCCGCAAAATGTGATCGACGTGTATGGTGCAGACACCATTCGTTTATATACTATGTTTGCTGCTCCACCGGAACAAGACCTCGAGTGGATTGAGTCTGGTGTTGAGGGCGCTAACCGCTTTTTACGCAGATTATGGCGATTGTCTAATGAATTTGTTGAAAATCACCTAAGCCATGACACTCAAAATTTAACTATAAATGTCAGCGTATTATCTAAGGTACAAAAAGATTTGCGTAAAGAGATTCATAGTAAAATCGATTCCATTACCGACGACGTCGCGCGCCGACAGACGTTTAATACTGCCGTCGCAAAAATGATGGAGTTACTCAATGCTTTACAAAAGTATCAGCTTAATGACAACCAAGATATCGCGGTTTTTCATGAAGGCCTGCTTGCATTAATTAAAATGTTGAATCCCTTTACGCCGCATATATGCGAGGCCCTTTGGAGCTTGCTTAAGCAGCAAGATAATTTGCAAACTACCGACTGGCCCAATGTTGATAAATCAGCGCTTATTGAGGATGAAAAGCTTATTATTGTGCAGGTAAATGGCAAAGTGAGAGCGAAGCTAACTGTAGCTGCTGATATCGATAAAAAAGCACTAGAAACACTCGCGCTTGAAGCTGAAAATGTGCAAGCGTTTACCGCTGACAAGACGGTTCGAAAGGTAATTGTCATCCCTGGAAAATTAGTTAATATAGTGGCGAACTAATGATGAAGTCGCATTTTGATAGTATCAAAACAACAGTAACGGCCGGCCATGGCTTTAGTTTATTTGCCATATCCCACATGAAGGTTGGCAAATTCCTTTCTGTTTTATTAATGTCGATAGTGTTGAGCAGTTGTGGCTTTCAGCTAAGAGGCTCACAAGCGTTACCAGAGACTCTAGACACGGTAATTATCAACTCTACCTTACAGTTTTCACCCATGGCTCGAGCGTTGGGAGAACGTTTACCGGTTTATCAGCTAAAAGGTATACCAGCACGCTCTGATGAAGCTAAACAGGCCGTTGTGCCAGCCACCGTGCTTATCAATTTATCACCCGAAAGTCTGGAACGCCGCTTACTTTCTGTTTTTTCTAGCGGTCAGGTTGCTGAATATGAATTGATTTACTCGGTGCGTTATCAAGTAATATTTCCCAATGCTCAGCCTATTTCTAACAACATGGCGGTATCTAGAGAATACCAAGATGACCCTCAACAAATCTTGGCAAAATCTCGGGAGCTGGAATTAGTCATGAATGAAATGCGACTGGAAACAGCAGACCGGATAATTCGTTTACTATCGAGTCAATATAAATTGGCTGTTGCTACTAATGAGAACAATTAATGCAGGTTCGGCCCAATCAGTTTGATTCACATCTAGCCAACAAAGCCTTACCTGCGATCATTCTATTGTTCGGCGACGAACCACAACAAAAATTAGATGTTCTCGATGCCATACGTGCGAAAGCGAAGCAAAGTGGATTTGAAGAACGTCAAAGTTTAACTGCGGATGGTGACTTTAGTTGGCATCAACTCATTGATGCCACGCAAACTATGTCGCTTTTTTCTGATAAACAATATATCGAACTTACCCTTCCAACAGGAAAGCCCGGTGCTCAAGGTGCTGCCATACTTACAGAGATAGCACAGAACACATCAGACGACGTATTGCTATTGATTCAAGGTCCAAAGATTGGCAAAGATGTACAAAATGCTAAGTGGTTTAAACAACTTCTCAATAATGCATGGTTTTGTCATTGTTATGAACTTCAGGGTAACCAACTGGGTCAATGGATTAAACAACGTGCTCAGACCTTAAACGTCCCGCTTAATAGCGACGGTTGTGCAGTTATTGCCGATATGAGCGAAGGGAATTTGCTCGCAGCCAATCAAGAAATTTTAAAACTTGCACTCATTTATCCGAATGAAACAGTTTTGGACCAACAAAAAGTATCTGCCGCAGTTATTGACCAATCAAGATATACGGTTTTTCAATTTACCGATGAAGTCTTAGCTGCAAATATGTCAAAAGCGATGAAGATGCTTTATCGCCTAGAAAGCGAAGGTATCGAGCCAAATATTGTTTTATGGTCCCTCATTAAAGAAGCTCAACTACTCGAGCAATGTTTGACTTACCACCAACGCTCAGAACAAATTCCTTACGCTAAACTACGGATTTGGCAAAACAAACAATCCTTATATAACAGTGCATTAATGCGACTTTCAGGGGCTCATATTGCGATTTTAATTGAACATTTGCAAAAAGCAGACAGCATGTTGAAATCAGAGTCAGTAGATAAACCCTTTGTACTTATTAGCCACCTAGCGCTACTCTTTTTACCTGCTCCAATTGAACAATATAGCTTAACTACTTATTAAGTCTGAGAATATTGACTGTCACTTATAAGACTCACTATCTTCATACCCTGTTTAAGCGCTATAATAGGTATAGCAGTGCGATTGATTCACTGAAAAACAAACTTATTCAAAAGGCATACGATTGAAAGAACATACAGTTACAGAATTTGTAGTAGAAAAATTTGACGATATGAAAGCTAGAGACATTGTGGTAATCGATGTGTCAGAAAAAAGTAGCGTTACCGATACTTTAGTGATTTGTTCCGGTAACTCGAAACGTCACGTTTCCTCAATAGCAAACAACCTCATAGTAGAAAGCAAAAAAGCCGGCCGCGCTCCTTTAAGTGTCGAGGGTAAAGACGTTGGTGAGTGGGTATTAGTCGATTTAGGTAGTGTTGTAGCCCATGTGATGCAAGACGAGACTCGTGATTTTTATCAGCTCGAAAAGCTTTGGCAGTAATTTAGTTAATTCATGCAGATTCAAGTTGTTGCGGTCGGGAACAAAATGCCTTCTTGGGTAGTCGAAGGTGTGAATGAATATGTGAAGCGCTTTCCGGCAGACTGCAGACTCAGCTTTACTGAAATCGCCCCCGGTAAACGAGGGAAAACTAGCAATGTGCAAAAAGTGGTATTTGATGAGGGACAGAAGTGTTTACAAGCAGTCCCTAAAGGCAATCAGATTATTGCATTGGAAGTATTAGGCAAAGCTTGGACAACCCCAGACTTAGCCAAGCAGTTAGATGCTTGGAAAATGGATGGACGAGATGTTAGCTTACTTATTGGCGGCCCAGAGGGCTTGTCTGATGAGTGTAAAGCTGCGGCTCATAAATACTGGTCATTATCTCCGTTAACATTGCCTCACCCCATGGTGAGGGTAATTGTTGCCGAAGCCTTATATCGGGCTTGGTCAGTAACGCAAAACCATCCCTATCATAGGGAATAATTTGGCAGCATCATGTTAAGAAAACGACAAACCATAAGAGACCATAGCGCAGAGGCAAATTTATTTTCGCGACGCGCATTTATCTCGATGTTTTTTGTTGTTGGGTTTTTAAGCCTAATCATGGTGAACTTGTATCATTTACAGGTTAGACAATTTGAGGATTACCAAACTCGCTCAAATGGTAATCGTATAAAGGTGCTACCTATTGCGCCTAATCGTGGATTAATCTATGACCGCAATGGCGTTATATTAGCCGAAAACCGCCCTGTATTCAGTCTCGAAATCATTCCTGAAGAAGTCGATGACCTTGAGACAACCCTTGAAGCGTTAAGCGAGCTAATGTCATTAAGCGAAGACGAACTTTATGATTTCACCAAAGAACGTAAACGTCAGCGCAGGTTTAAACCTGTAGCGTTGCGCAATCAATTAAGTGAAAACGATGTTGCTTTATTTTCTGCCAACCAGCATAAGTTCGCGGGAGTTAGCATTCAAGCTCGACTGTCACGCCATTACCCCTTTAAAGACACGCTTACTCACATGCTCGGCTATGTTGCACGGATAAATAAACGTGACGTAGAGCGACTTAGAGAAGGAGGTGAAGAGGCTAATTACGCTGCCACACATGATATTGGGAAACAAGGCGTAGAAAAATTTCATGAAACCTTACTGCACGGCCAAGTTGGCTATCAGCAGGTAGAAGTAAATAATCAGGGCCGCATTATTAGGGTGTTAGATGTTCAACCTCCTACTCCAGGTAGTGATATTGTGTTAAACATCGATATTGAGCTGCAGCAAAAGGCAAAGATTGAACTGGCTGATAGACGCGGTTCTGTAGTGATCACAGATACACGTACAGGCGGAGTACTGGCCTTATATAGCAGTCCTAGTTATGACCCTAACTTATTTGTGCATGGCATTAGCCAAAAAGAATATTCGAAGCTCCTTAATTCTCAATATAGTCCTTTACTTAACCGCGCCACCCAGGGTCGCTATCCACCGGCATCTACAATTAAGCCTCATCTAGCATTGGTCGGCTTAGAAGACGGCGTTATTACTACTGATACTGTAATTAAGGATACGGGTACTTACCGCTTACAAAACGTCGCACATGTTTGGCGAGACTGGAAACGCTGGGGCCACGGCGAAGTTGATGTGACCAAGTCAGTAGAGGTTTCATGCGACGTATTTTATTACGATTTAGCGTTTAAGCTCGGTATCGATCGAATTCAAGAGTCAATGACCGAATTCGGCTTTGGTCAATTTACCGGAATAGATTTGCACGAAGAGTCTAGAGCGATTTTACCCTCTCGCGGCTGGAAACGCGCTCGGTTTAATGAACCTTGGTATATTGGCGATACCATTTCAGTCGGCATTGGACAAGGCTATTGGAATGCAACGCCTCTGCAACTGGTGCAATCACTCAACTTTTTAATCAACAAAGGTGAGCGACACGTTCCACGATTGATGAAAGGCTATATGGTCGAGAATGAAATTCAAGATATTCCAGTAGAAATGAAGTCTCCGATTCCCATCATAAATGAAGAAAATTGGGACATCATATTAGATTCCCTTTACGGTACCTTAAACAGGGAGCATGGCACCGGTCGCACAGCATTTGCTGGCACAGACTACACCGCTGCTGGGAAGACCGGTACTGCGCAGCTATTTACCGTTGCACAAGATGCAGAATATGATGAAGATGCCATATCGGAATATTTGCGCGATAACGCAATGTATATTGGCTACGCGCCATATGAAAACCCAGAGATCAGTATCTCGGTGACAATTGAGAATGCAGGTGGTGGTGGATCTAATGCCGCCCCTTTAGCTCGAGAGGTAATGGACTTTTACTTTGAACGTAGCGGCTATAAAAAAGTAGTTTCAAGGGATTCAGATTCTACCGACGCTTTAACACTTACGTCAGCATCAGCAGTAGCTGAGGATGCAAATGAATAAAGCGTTTACCCCGGCACAAACGACCTTTTTACAAAAAATTCATATTGATGGCTTTTTATTATTTTCTTTGCTTTCTTTGATGCTTATAGGTTTATTGACTATTTTTTCTTCGGGTGGGCAAGATTGGGATTTGGTTTATAGGCAGCTAGTACGTTTGGGCTTAGCTATAGCCGTCATGGCATTTTTGGCGCAAGTGCCGGTAATGCTATACCAGCGTTTTGCTATTTATTTTTATATTATTGGCGTTTTATTATTAGTTGGCGTTTTACTATTTGGTGATGTAGGTAAAGGCGCTCAGCGTTGGTTAGATTTTGGGTTTATCCGCTTTCAACCCTCTGAAATTATGAAACTTGCGGTCCCGCTAATGGTTGCATGGTACATCAGTCGTGCAAGTTTACCCCCGCGTAATCGCGACATCATTGTCGGCTTTATATTGGTATGTATTCCCACCTTACTCATTGCTAAACAGCCAGATCTTGGCACATCATTGTTGATTGCGAGTTCTGGTATTTTCGTATTGTTCTTGTCAGGTATGGCATGGCGCTTAATAAGCTATATTACGATTCTTGGTGGTGCATTCGCCCCCATTATGTGGTTTTTCTTAATGGAAGAATATCAAAAGCAACGTGTTACCACGTTTCTAAACCCTGAAAGCGATCCGCTCGGCTCTGGCTATCATATTATTCAATCTAAGATTGCAATAGGCTCAGGTGGGGTTGAAGGCAAAGGCTGGTTACAAGGCACGCAATCGCAGTTAGAATTTTTACCTGAGCGACACACTGACTTCATTTTTGCAGTATACAGTGAAGAATTTGGTTTAATTGGTGTCCTTGGTCTTCTGGTCATGTATCTGTGTATAATTTTACGCGGATTATATATTGCCAATCGCGCTCAAGATGCTTTTAGCAAATTGCTAGCTGGCAGTATTACCTTGACCTTTTTTGTTTACGTATTCGTTAACATGGGTATGGTTTCGGGTCTTTTACCTGTAGTAGGCGTGCCATTGCCACTGATAAGCTACGGAGGTACATCGATGGTGACACTGCTTGCTGGTTTTGGTATTTTAATGTCGATTAGTACTCAAAAAAGGCTTTTATCGCGATAGCTAGGTTCTGTTTATAATAATAAGGATGCTTAAAAAGCATGAATAATTCACGCAGATATTTCTATTTACTCATGCTCAGTATGTTTTTGTTACAAGGCTGTAGTGGTTTAAACACCAGTCGATATTCGATAAAACAAGATTCTGCACCTCAATTCTCTTATGGCGATATTGAGTTTATTGAACCCACTCCTATTTTCGAGCCTTATAACGTTTGGACTAGCCGCCCGTATGAAGTATTAGGTGGATACTATACTCCCATGCAAGAGGCCAAAGGCCACGTCGATGTTGGATATGCATCATGGTATGGGCAAAAATTTCATGGTCACAACACCGCTAATGGTGAAATTTTTGATATGTTTTCACTTACAGCAGCGCACAAAACACTTCCTTTGCCATCTTTTCTTAGAGTCACTAATTTAGAAAATAATCGAGTTACCACAGTGCGCGTAAATGACCGAGGTCCTTTTCACGACAACCGTATATTAGACTTGTCTTATGGCGCGGCTAAAAAATTAGGCTTTCATAGCAACGGGGTGGCAAAGGTAAAAATAGAAGTGATTCACGTTAGTCCAACGGGGGTGGTGACAATTGGCGATAAACAACAACGAGAACAGCTTGCACAAGTCAAAGTAGAACTAGCACCGGCTAAGCCCATACTTGCTGAAATGGCATCTTCAGTAGCGCCAAGTAATACCTCGAAGGGGCAAAGCACCACCGATATCAGGCGTACTCAGGGCCTCAGCGCAGACGACGACTTAGGTAGATTGAATGAAGCACTTGTATTCGTACAAGTTGCGGCCACTTCAGATGAATTAAAAGCAAGAGAACTCGCCACCGGTTTATCAAACCTGTTACAAGTGCCCAACAGCATTCCAAAAGTCAATAATATCTATCGTTTGCATTTAGGACCATTAGAAAATGAACAAACGGCACTAAAACTCATCCAAGACTTAAAGAACATAGGATTTGAAAGTGCATTTAGGGTTGAATTTAGCCCACAGTGACCTGATTGTAATGGAGGCTAAAGGAAAAGACTCTTGCCTCTTGTTAAAGCTAAGCAAATTCTATTAAACAGACCCTAAAACACTGTCGTTTGCGTGCGCAATGCGTTAACATTACGCGCTTTCGACGGCCTAAAATAATATCAATGTGGTCTATTCATCATCAAACTAACTTTATAAAAAGGTAGCAAAAACCACCATGCGCTTTATTACCCTGTTATTTACAGCTGTGTTGACCATATTTACTGTGGCTCAAGCTTCTATCGTTATTCCGCCAGTGCCCCAAGTAGATGCAGGCGGTTTTTTATTGATGGACCATAAAACTGGTCATATCATCGCAGAGAAGAATATTGATCAACGCCTAGCACCAGCCAGCTTGACCAAGATAATGACGGTTTATGCCGTGGGTAAAGAGATTGAAGCCGGCAATATCAGTATGCAGGACGAAGTGACTGTTTCTGAAAATGCATGGGCTAAAAACTTTCCAGACTCGTCTAAAATGTTTATTGAAGTTGGCACAAAAGTTACGGTTAATGAACTTATGCAAGGCATTATGGTGCAATCAGGAAACGACGCATGCGTTGCAATAGCAGAGCACATTGCAGGCTCTGAAGCTGCTTTTGCTAGCATGATGAATGCGCATGCTGCAAACCTGGGTATGACCGCTACAAATTTCGTAAATAGTCACGGCTTACATGATGCCGACCATTACACTTCACCACGAGATATGGCACTTCTATCGGCCGCTTTAATTCGCGAGCTTCCAGAGCTGTATGGGCTCTATAGCCAAAGAGAATTTACTTATAATGGCATTAAACAATTTAACCGCAATAGTCTGTTGTGGGATCAAAGCCTTAACGTTGATGGCATCAAAACAGGCCATACATCAGATGCTGGCTATAGCCTAATTACTTCTGCCACCCAGGATGATATGCGATTAATTTCGGTAGTAATGGGGACTGACAGCGAGCGCGCTAGAAAAGCAGAAAACAAAAAGCTTCTTCGTTACGGCTTTCGCTTTTTTGAATCAGTCACACCTTATAAAGCCGGGCAAAGTTTTGTAGCACATCGCATCTTCATGGGTGATAAAGATACTGTGGAACTTGGTATTAATGTAGATACACCTATTACCCTGCCACGCGGCCAATCAGATAAGCTAAAAGCTCATTTTGAGCTTTCACAAAAACTAGAAGCACCCATCTCCAAGGGCCAAGAAGTGGGTCAGTTGTTCTTAAAACTTGAAGACGATGTTATTGCTACCTACCCGCTTGTAACACTTGAAGATGTTAATGAAGGTGGTTTATTTGATAAAGCGAAAGACTGGGTCAGTTTACAATTAGGACTTGAAGAATAATGGAAACACGTTTTGATGAGTTATTAGATTTTCCATGTGTGCAAACCTTTAAGGTTATGGGATTGGCTCACGATAGCTTACCAGACCAAGTTATAGCATGTTTGCAAGAGCACGCACCTGGTGATTACTCGCCGAGCGTTAAGCCAAGCAGCAAAGGTACTTATCATGCTGTCTCTGTTGGCGTGACGGTAACCAGCAAAGAGCATATGGAAACTATTTATACAGAGCTCGCAAGCATCGAAATCGTAAAAGTGGTGCTTTAATTTGTCAACCAAAAGCCCTGCTAATGGCGTGGATATAAGTGTGGGTATTTTGCCGACGATTGTGCGTGACTTAGGTGAACAGGCATATTTTCCGATTTGGCAAAAAATGCAACGCTTTACCGATGAACGAGATTCTTCAACCCATGACGAAATATGGCTAACTGAGCACTCTGCGGTATTTACCCAAGGTCAGGCTGGAAAGGCTGAGCACATATTAAACGCGGGCGATATTCCTATTGTCGAAGTTGACCGAGGTGGGCAAGTTACCTATCACGGGCCAGGACAGTTAATGATGTACATCTTACTGGACATTAGACGCGCTAAATGGGGAGTCCGTGATTTGGTTTCTGCATTAGAAAGCTGTATCGTTTCAACATTAAAAGACTTTGGCACAGAGGCCTACGCAAAAAAAGATGCACCTGGCGTGTATGTGGCTGAAAAAAAGATTTGCTCAGTAGGATTACGCATACGAAAAGGCGCATCTTTTCATGGTCTAGCCTTTAATGTAGATATGGATTTATCACCCTTTCAACGCATTAATCCTTGTGGATATGCGGGACTGGAAATGATAGATTGCACGCAAATTTCAGGCCCAAAAAGTATGAATGAAGCAAAACAAAAAGTCGTACATCACTTTTGTAAGGCACTCGGTATTCAACAAACAGTAAGTAAAGTAGGTTTTAATGAGTAATTCACGTGCACAAGCAGGCGTCAAACTGAGAGATGAGGATAAGGTCAAACATATCCCTATCACCATTGTTCCGACTGAAAAAGCGGAGATGTTGCGCAAACCTTCATGGATAAAGATTAAGCTTCCGCGCACTACTGACCGCATAGATCATATCAAACAAACCTTACGCAAAAATAAACTTCATTCTGTTTGCGAAGAGGCCAGCTGCCCTAATCTAGCAGAGTGTTTCAATAAAGGTACTGCTACCTTTATGATTTTAGGTGATATTTGTACTCGTCGCTGTCCCTTTTGCGATGTGGCACACGGAAAACCGCTTCCTCCTAGTGCTGAAGAACCTATCAAGCTAGCCAAAACCATTGCAGAAATGGGACTCAACTATGTAGTTATTACCTCAGTTGACCGTGATGATTTGCGTGATGGCGGAGCTCAACATTTTGTAGATTGCATTAATGCCATTCGTGAGCATAGCCCCGATACCACTATAGAAGTGCTCGTTCCTGACTTTAGAGGACGGATGGACCGCGCCTTAGAAATTTTCAAACAAGGCGTGCCAGATGTATTTAATCACAACCTTGAAACTATTCCGCGTTTGTATCGCGAATGTCGTCCAGGTGCTAACTATAAATGGTCTTTAGAACTACTTCGTAAGTTTAAAGAGCAACATCCCCAGATCCCAACAAAATCAGGTTTAATGATGGGTATGGGCGAAACTAATGAAGAAATGCAGGTGGTACTCAGTGATTTGCGTGAGCATGATGTAAATATGCTGACGCTTGGCCAATATTTACAGCCAAGCAGGCATCACTTCCCAGTTAAACGTTATGTGCCGCCAATAGAGTTTGATGCCCTGGGCGATTATGCAAAAGAAATTGGCTTTACCCACGCAGCATGCGGTCCAATGGTACGTTCTAGTTACCACGCTGATAAACAAGCATTAGGCGAAGAGGTTAAGTAAAATCTACCGGATTATTAAAAGGCGCTCTTGCGCCTTTTTTGATATTTAGCCTTGCGATCTTCTCACTGAAACTTTTCATTAGTACTTTCATAATGAAGTTCAATAAACTGGTCACATAAGCTGTGCTTATGACGTGTATATTGCTCTTTTCACTTAAATACACCGATTTGGCAACTTTAACAGTGGAGAGCGCAGACAAAATTCTTTAGACTATAAAGAAAATGGCCTGCGAACAAAGAGAACCCTAAGTGAACTTGATCAACTCATTGAAAAGTTACAATATCAATACAGAATCCGAAATTCTGCACAACCCTAGCTACGAAACTTTATTTACCGAAACCACTGACCCAAGTCTTGAAGGTTATGACCGAGGAATTTTAACCGAGTCAGGGGCAGTCTGTGTTAATACGGGTAAATTTACAGGGCGCTCACCAAAAGATAAGTACATAGTCAAAGACAGCGTTACGCAAGATACTTTATGGTGGTCTGATCAAGGAAAAAATGATAACAAGGCGATTGACCAAACAACGTGGGAACACTTAAAAGGCTTAGTCACCCAGCAATTAAGTGGTAAACGCTTATTTGTGGTAGATGCCTTTTGTGGTGCGAATCAAGACACACGCATGTCGGTTCGTTTTGTTACTGAAGTTGCGTGGCAAGCCCATTTTGTTACCAATATGTTTATTACCCCTAGCACGGAAGAGCTCGCTTGTTTTGAGCCAGACTTTGTGGTCATGAACGGCGCTAAGACTACAAACCCAAATTGGCAAGAGCAGGGTTTAAACTCCGAAAACTTCGTTGCTTTTAATCTAAAAGAGCGTATCCAGCTCATCGGCGGCACCTGGTATGGTGGCGAAATGAAGAAAGGCATGTTTGCAATGATGAACTACTACCTGCCGCTTCAGGGAGTCGCATCTATGCACTGCAGTGCAAACGTGGGTAAAGAAGGTGATGTCGCGGTCTTTTTTGGATTATCGGGTACAGGTAAAACCACCTTATCGACGGATCCTAAACGACAGCTAATCGGTGATGATGAGCATGGCTGGGACGACAATGGCATATTTAATTTTGAAGGTGGATGCTATGCAAAAACCATTAACCTTAGCCAAGAAAATGAACCTGATATCCATGCTGCGATTAGACGTGATGCACTGTTAGAGAATGTTACGCACGACGATAAGGGCATAATTGACTATGATGATAACTCCATCACCGAAAATACGCGTGTCTCGTATCCAATCAATCACATAGAAAATATTGTTAAGCCCATCTCAAAAGCAGGTCATGCAAATAAAGTTATCTTTTTGACCGCTGATGCCTTTGGCGTATTGCCAGCAGTTTCTAAGTTAACGCCAGAGCAAGCTCAGTATTATTTACTTTCTGGCTTTACCGCAAAGCTTGCAGGCACTGAGCGCGGTATTACCGAACCTACGCCTGCCTTTTCTAGTTGTTTTGGAGCCGCGTTTTTAACCCTGCATCCAACAAAATATGCTGATGTACTAGAAAAACGTATGCAAGCAGCAAATGCTCAAGCCTATTTGGTCAATACCGGATGGAATGGCACTGGCAAGCGTATTTCAATCAAAGCTACTCGCGCCATCATTGATGCAATTTTAGACGGCAGCATTGATTCAGCGCCGTGTAAAGTGTTGCCTATATTCAACTTATCTATTCCAGAGACTTTGCACGACGTAGATGCAAATATTCTTGACCCAAGAGATACCTATACAGACGCTATGCAGTGGAATGAAAAAGCTGAAAACCTTGCTGGCTTATTTGTGGATAATTTTGAGAAATTTACAGATACGGAGCACGGTAAAGGTTTAGTAGCTGCTGGGCCAACGCTTAAGGTGTTGGTATAGATAACAGCCAGAAAGGCTAAATTTACCCCAGCCGAGCCTATTTGTACTCGGCTTTATTTAAATAGCCAATCGAATAGTTCTGAAATAAGAAAATAGGTGCCTACAGCGCCTAATATGCTTGTAACAATAGAAGATGTGGTAGATGACTTGAGGTCCTCATCATTATTTTGTTTATCCTCTTCTCTTTGCTGTTCTGGAGTATTGTATTCATCAACAATACCCTCTTCAAACTGTTCATCCAGCGAAATATAAGCGGTGTCGACCAGTTTATCTTCAAAGTAAAGCGAAGCCGATATGTCGCCCTTCAACAAACTCTTGATATTAATGACGACAAGATAGCGAGCATCAGCAATTTCAAAGTAATGCTTGCTAGTTTTGCTTAGCAAATTACGTCCTTTAATTGTTAGCTCGCCGTTTATATAGATTCGTTCAGCTCCAGACCAAGAGGATATATTTACGCATATACGATTATTATTATGCGTTAAATATAAATCAATACCTTCTTTGAAGCTAAAGGAGCTTTGTGGCTTTACGACAGGACTTTGTGGTCTAGGTTCTTCTTCCATGGGCATTCTTACACATTTAAGTGTTACTGTTACTTTGTATATTTTGATTCGATGCAAGGTACTCAGCACCCGGGTCTACTATAAACACGCCGCTTAAAGCTTCTCGTCCAAGTAACATAAGATGTGTCATCGATGAACGGTCTGTTAGGGTCAGTTCAATGTCCCAAGCAATGGTGCTCATCAACGCGCTCGCTTTTATCACATAGCGGCGCTCACGCTCACCGTTAGATGACTTAATCCAGCGTCTATCATGTATGGGAGCGTTGCATCGAATCGTTTTATCAATATCATGGAAGTCTGGATGAAACTCGAAGCTCACCCGTTTTTCCGCTTTATGAACTACAATATGGTCAACATGGAGCGCAGACGTTTGCGCTCCCGTGTCTATGCGTGTATTGATTTGCGTTAGGCCAAGTTCAGGCAAGTCGATGCTCTCTACCACACCAACAATGACTTTCTCATTCAGGTACTGTAAGTCATTTTTATTCATGCTGTTTGCGTCTCAAATCTATCGTCAGAAGAATCAAAGTTATCTTGCAACTGTTCAATATGCTCTCGTACATCTGTTGGCTCTTCAAAGTTAGCCACATGATACATAGCATCACCCTCTTGTACTAAAGGAATATTTTGCTTACCAATAATTACACCTGATTTAGGCGCAATTAATCGTTCTACAAAGCTACCCGTTGGGCTACAAATTTCCGCCATGACCTCGCCTCGCTTTACGTGGTCACCCAACATTTTTACATCTCGCACCATTCCGCTGACGGTGGCTCTGACCCAGCTGGAATGATTCGCAATAAAGGGGTCGACGGCTCTGGTTTTAGAGCTGCGTTTACGAATTAACCCAAGATGCCCTAACACATTCAGAATACCGCGATGACCGGCTCTGATAGATAGCTCATCAAAACGCAAGGCTTGGCCTGCTTCATACAACAATACTTTAGCACCAAGCTCTGAAGCCGCTTCTCGCAAAGAACCATCGCGAAGACTTGAGTTTAATAAAACAGGGACGCCAAAGGTAAGCGCCATGTCCTTGGTTTCTGGATCTTCAAGGTTTGCTCGCACCTGCGGAAAGTTACTGCGATGAATCGCCCCAGTGTGCAGATCAATGCCATAGTCACATTTACTCACAATTTGATCCAAAAATAAATGTGCCACTCGGCCTGCGAGAGAGCCTTTTGGCGAGCCTGGAAAACAACGATTAAGGTCTCGCCTGTCGGGCATATACCTCGACTGATTTAAGACACCATAGACATTCACGATAGGCACCGCAATTAAAGTCCCTTTGAGCAGCTTAAATGATTTCATCGCAAGTAAGCGACGAATAATTTCAATACCGTTTAGTTCATCACCATGAATAGCCGCACTTATAAATACAACCGGACCGGGCTTTTTTGCTCTAATCACTTCAACGGGAATAGATACTTCCGTGTCGGTGTATAAACTAGCCATAGGAAGGTTTAATTTAACACGACTACCAGGTTTTATGACCGTATCGCCGATACTCAAAGTCGTTGACATTTGGGCTATCCTTGGCCTTTAGTACGATTATTGTGAGGACGCGTAGTTTTTTCAATAAACTGAAAAATCATACTGGCAACGTCTTTACCTGTAGCATTCTCGATGCCCTCAAGACCCGGAGATGAATTCACCTCCATTACTACTGGTCCACGATTAGAACGCAACAAATCTACGCCACAAACGTTCAAGCCCATTGCTTTGGCCGCTGCCACTGCAGTCGCTCGCTCGTCTGCTGAAATTTTAGTAATTTGCGCACTCCCGCCTCTGTGCAAATTAGAGCGAAACTCGCCTTCTTGACCTTGGCGTTTCATTGCAGCAACGACTTTACCGCCTACGACTAAACAACGGATGTCTGAGCCGCCCGCTTCTTTAATAAACTCTTGCACCAAAATGTTCGTGTTGATGCCCATAAATGCCTCAATAACGCTCTCTGCAGCTTTACTTGTTTCTGCTAATACGACGCCAACGCCTTGAGTACCCTCGAGTAATTTAATAACAAGCGGTGCACCGCCTACATTTTTAATCAAATCTTTAATATTGTCTGGGCTATGAGCAAAGCCAGTGCGCGGCAAACCAATGCCCTTGCGTGATAATAATTGAAGCGAGCGTAATTTATCTCTGGAGCGTGAAATTGCTACCGACTCATTTACGCTAAATGCACCTGTCATTTCAAACTGACGCACAACGGCGGTGCCATAAAAAGAGATAGAGGCGCCAATACGAGGGATCACAGCATCGTAATGCGGTAATGGTTCACCTTTAAAGCGCACTACAGGATTAGACTTAGTAATGTCCATATAGCAATGAAGTGTGTCAATCACGTCAACTTCATGCCCTAACGCTTCCCCTGCCTCTTTTAGACGGCGGGTTGAATATAGTCTCTTGTTCCGTGACAGAATCGCAATTTTCATAAAATTTGGCCTTTTATTTTCAGATAGCATTCGCTACTGAGTTACATTTAAGTAAACGTATATTTATCAATTATTTTTTATTGTCTTCGCCCATACCCTAACAAAGCACAAACGTTTTAACGACTTTGATAATTAATTATTCAGCAGGTCTAAACGCAATCACTGCTATCTAGATAAAAGCCTTGGGTGTAAAACTGTATGGCTTTTTACTTGAATTTGTTCAATAGATAAACAAATATTTTCACTAGATGAATATTTATTTTCAACTATTACACGACTATCAATTACTAAGCCTTGAATAGACCACCATATTGTATCATCCTAACATCGTTGTTTGAGTCAAAAGGAAATACCATGTCGGAACATTTGCCTGATTTAATTGAAGAAATTGTTTCTGCACCCGACGCCCAGAGTGTAGACGCAGTTATTAGTGTGATCGTCGCAAAAGACGAAGACGACATTGCCTTATTACTGGAATCTATACCCCTAGAGCAACGCTTAGCTTTATGGAAAGATATCCCAACACATAAAAAACTCGATGTTCTCGTTGAGATGCGCGCTGACGCACGCGAAACTATTATTAAAGATAGTGAGCCGCAGGAATGGGCGACTTTATTTAGTGATGTTGATGCCGAACAGTTATTAGAGCTTGCCGACACATTACCCAATGATCTTGTTGATAAAGCCTTTGCTGCAATGGATAAACAGCAGCGCCAATACTTTAAAGACGCGAGCCAGTATAGCGATTCACAAATTGGACATTGGCTAAGTCATGAACTCTTGATTTTACCGCTTAATGCTAAAGTGCGCGACGCTTTGCGTTTAATTCGAAGAGACGTACCGAACTATACCGACTGTATATTTTTGCTGAATCGAGCCGGACAATTTTCAGAGGCGGTCAAAATAACCAAGCTTTTTAGTGCGCCGGAACATTTGCCATTAGTCGATTTAAGCGAAGATGAAATCGATATTCTTAAAGCTGACGATGACTGCACCATTGCAGCACGTACGGTGCAGCGTTCGGGACTCGCCGCCCTTCCTGTGATTGACGAGAACAATAAACTTCTTGGCTGTGTTGACATGTTAATTGCCAGTGAACTAGTAAATGAATATTACGAACGTCAAGTAATGTCTAGCGCTGGTATGGATGAAGAAGAAGATTTATTTTCGCCAGTGCGCAAAAGCGCAAAAAATCGAGCGCTGTGGCTTGGCATAAACCTTATCACTGCTTTCTTAGCATCTTGGTTTATTGGCTTGTTTGAGGCTACCTTGCAACAAGTTGTCGCACTTGCCGTGCTCATGCCTGTAGTTGCCAGTATGGGTGGTATTGCTGGCTCACAAACGCTCACTCTGATTGTGAGAGGTCTTGCGCTTGGTCAGGTGACCAACGCTAACCGAAAAGCGCTATTAGACAAAGAGCTACGCGTAGGGGGCTTAAATGGTGTGGTATGGGCAGTGGTCATTGGTGTAGTCGCTTTCTTTTGGTTCTCTAACCCTATGTTGGGCGTAGTTATTGCCTTGGCTATTTTAGTAAATATTGTCGTTGCTGCGATTGCAGGTGTTAGCTTACCGGTAATATTACATAAGCTGAAAATTGATCCGGCCTTGGCAGGCTCAGTAATTTTGACTACCGTAACTGACATTGTTGGCTTTGTCGCCTTCTTAGGATTAGGAACCTTATTACTGTTATAGCCCACGATATCTAACAAAATAAGCAAATCATAAAAACTATATTTATCGATAAAACATTGGCTTACAAAATTTCAGTGTACACGTGTACGCTGAACCTGTAAATTGTGCAAATTCTATCCAAAGCGATCTAGTTATTTTATTATGTTGCCCCAAAAATCATTGTCCATGGACAAAAATACATACTCAGTAAGAGAAGAGTGGCTGAACGCGATTACCCACGGCTTCGGTGCAGCATTATCAATTGTTGGCATGTTGTTTTTAGTGCTTAAAAGCGAGGTGATTGCAGAGCTCAGCAGCGCTTATATTTATGGGGCAAGCTTAGTATTTCTATTCAGCTCATCGTGCATCTATCATTTAGCCAAGGATCCAGGAAAAAAGGCGTGGTTACGCAAAGTTGACCATATCGCCATTTATTTTTTAATTGCCGGCTCCTATACCCCGTTTTTAGCATTAGCATTAGACGGAACCTTAGCCGCCGTAGGCTTAGTGGTAATATGGGTGATTGCATTTGCTGGGGTACTTTTTAAACTCACTTTAGGCCACAATCACCCCAAGATCAGTATTTCCACTTATGCGATTATGGGCTGGCTCGCTTTATTTCTTATCTATCCAATTTACCAAGCGCTGCCGCTAAGTGGGTTTTTATGGTTGATAATTGGTGGCTTGTGTTACAGCGCCGGTATTCCACTTTACCTACTTAAAAGTCACCACTACACTCATGCGTTGTGGCACTTATGCGTAGTGGCTGGCGCCGCCTGTCATTTTGTAGCTATTTATTGGTTTGTCTTTTAAAGATAATCAAATTAAGCACTGTTTAACTGCGCCTAATCTATTAATGCTTGATAGACCGTGTTCCTCAAATCATCCGTGTAAGGATGAAAGCTAGATGGTAAAAACTGTGTCATCGATATTATTATCATATTCTCTTCTGGCGCTATTCTAAAATACGTTGATGCGGCCCCGCCCCAACCATAATCGCCTTCAGAGCCCATATACATTAACTGATTAGCGTCCACAGTAATCGACATTGCCAAAGCATAGCCTTCGCCCGGAGCACCATCTCTGTAAGGCATCAAATTCGCTGGTAAATGATTATTAGTTAAGTACTCAACGGTTTTACGACCCAAGACTCTGACACCTTTATACTCACCACCATTTAGTAGCATTTGCGAGAATACATAAAAGTCATTAATAGATGAGACTAAACCACCCCCTCCGTTATGGACTGCCGGTTCGGATAAGAAGTCGCCCAAGGGCTCTTGCTCAACCACAACTGTTTGGCCCTCACGATTAGGGCCATAAATTTGCGCAAGCCTGTGCGCTTGTTCAGCTGGCACATAAAAGCCCGTGTCATTCATTTCAAGCGGGTCAAAAATAGTCTCTTGCATATACTCTCCTAGCTTTTTGCCAGTAATACGCTCAACAATAAACCCCAAAATATCGGTATTTATACCATAATGCCATTGCGTTCCGGGTTGATGATTTAATGGCAGCTTTGCGATTCTACTTAACTGTAAAGCTAGGGTGTCAGTGCTCGCAGGTTGAGGTAAGGCCCGATAGAGCTTATCTATTTCGCTGCCTGTAAATCCGTAAGAGAAACCTGCAGTATGTAAAAACAAATCAATAATACGAATAGGGCTCTTCGCTTCTTCGAGTACCATTGCTTCCCCTTCTCCGCTTACATATACCTGAAGGTTTGCTAACTCAGGTAAGTATTTATCAATCGGATCATTCATGTGGAATTTGCCTTGCTCCCAAAGCGTCAATGCTGCTACTGCGGTAATAGGTTTGGTCATCGAATAAATACGAAAGAGCGAATCGGTTCGCATGGCTTCACCTGCTTCTCTGTCTTTCATGCCATTAGCTGACAAATGCACAATTTCGCCATTGCGCGCGACCAAAGTTACCGTGCCCGCTAACTTATCTTCGTCTATATATTTTTGCATAGCAGCATCTATGCGCGTTAATCGTGTTTTGGAGAGACCTTGGATATTGTCACTGGAGATACCTAACGCAGGGGCTGAGCTTTGACTTGTTGCCGTGCAGGCTACAAACAAAAGACTGCAAACAAGTAAAAAATATGATTTCAAAATAACACCTAAATAAGAAAAACTAGTGATTCGAGTCTAATTAACAAACTAATAACAAGCAAATTATTGATTAAACTTAAGTCATAGAAAATTTAAGCTAAGCGACATAAAAGATTTTGGTACATATATATCTTTTGATCCATACGGCTTGCTTCAGCGTTTGAATTTTTTAATAATGTTAAGGGTTTCAAATCGAACTATAAGAAAATATGGAAGACTAAATTTTAGTGAAATTCTCAATAAATATTCGGAGAACTGTGTGAAAACAAGTGTAGAACTTTCATTATATCCACTGGACGACAACTTCACTCCTATCGTTTTGTCGTTTATTGAACGCATAAGTGACGACCCTGAACTTGAAGTGAAAACCACATCCTCCAGCACTTTTATTACGGGTGAGCATTATAATCTGATGTCTACGCTAGCGGCGGAGTTTGAAATCACCTATAAACAAGTTGGTCAGGCCGTGTTTGTTTGTAAGTTTATGAACGCCGATGCTATGATGCTGTAACAGGGAGTAATTTCCACACCATCCTACGGTTCACACTTCCCTATTACAAAGCATATAAGAATTCGCAAATGCTAGCCCATAATAAGGAGAAACCATGATTCGCTTCCAATATTTACTATCCATTATGATAGCCACTTTATTTTTGCTAGTGCTACCTTCACACGCCATCAGCCAAGAAGATAAAGCCACTACAACAAAATCTATTTTAATTACAGGAGCAAGCACCGGCATTGGTCGCCACTTAGCAGAAGCACTTGCAAGTGAGGGATACCACGTATATGCCGGCGCCCGTAAAGATAAGGATTTAGCCTCTCTCAACGCTATTGAAAACATAACGGCCATCCGATTAGATGTCACCATACAAGATGAGGTCGACGCTGCTGTCGATTTGGTTAAAGGAAAAGGTACTGGACTTTACGCTCTAGTTAACAATGCTGGGATTGGCGGCGGCGGATTAGTTGGCACCTCCGATATTGCAGACCAAAGCATCTTGTTTAAGGTGAATGTTGAAGGTGTATATCGCATCACTAAAGCCTTTATGCCATTAATTGTAGAGTCTGAAGGTCGCATTACTACCACCGGCTCTATTGCTGGCACCGTCACACGAGCGGGCATGAGCGCCTACAGCGGCAGCAAACATTGGATAGAAGCCTTCACTGACTCGTTAGCAGCAGAAATGACGCCGCAAAATGTATTAGTCAGTGTCATTGAACCAGGCAACTATCAATCTTTTATCCGTCGTAACAGCGTATTACGGGCCTACGAAAAAATTGAGGCCGCGGGTGGCGAAATCACCGATGAAATGAAAGCTAGCTTCGAGACCACTGCCGCATACGAGCAGTCACTTAAACAACCCGACGAGGTCACAGCAGCATTTATGCATGCCTTATTTGACCCGAATCCTTTGCGCAGATATGTTGTTACCCCAAATCAAGACGAACAGGCTTTTACAATTGGCGATAAAATACGCCAATTAGTCGAACTCAACCAATGGGGACCGCATAGCTATAGTCGCGATCAACTAGTTGAAATGTTAGATAAAACGATTGCGGATAAACAGCAATGATAAAACGTCAGTAAGCTAAGATACTATCAAAGGGCTGATAGCGTAGATGTATAAAAAAAGCCGCGTTTTGATGAAAAACGCGGCTTTTGATTATTCGTGATACTTTACTTTACTCGGATATTTGGCGGTAACGGTGGCATAAAAGTCGTAAACGCGACGCATGTCTTGCTCCGCATTAGCTGTGGTTTCTAGAGTGGGCCCTATAATGACGGCCTTACGAGCAAAGTCGAATGCAATCATCACAACAGGTACTTTGGCTTGATAAGCAATTGATAAAAAACCTGTCTTCCATGGATAGATAATCTTGCGGGTCCCCTCAGGAGCGATGGCGAGAATCATTTTATCTTGCTGCTCAAACCTTTTGACTATTTGCCCCACAACACCGTGCTTTGTGCGACGGTCGACTGGAATACCGCCTATCCACTCCAATAAAGGCTTAAACACCGGAATAAAAATACTGTGTTTACCCAAAAAATTAATTTTAATGCGCAAGGCAAATAATACGGCGACGCCTAGAAAGAAATCCCAGTTAGAGGTGTGTGGCGCAACCGTGATAACAAATTTGCGAAGTTTAGGCAGCTCACCTTCAATCTTCCAAGCGCTAAGCTTCAATAAACTTCGCCCCAACCACCCGCTAAAACGATTACCACCTCGAGGAGGACTATTTTCAGCGTCTATGATATTTGTTTGCATGCAATGTTTCCGTTACTTAATCAATCTGCTCTAAGCGCCGCTGAATTTGTTTCAACACTCTGGTATTGCCAAATGCAAAACAATGCCCTGCCATGGGCTCAAACTCTATCACGGCATTTGACGCTGGGCTTTGAGCCTCTTGCAAGAATGTATCAAATTGGCGCATCGCGGGGTTTAGGAAAAAGTTGTCCATGTCCCCCATCCACACATAAATTTTATCTTGTAAATTAGGGCCCAAAGTCTCCCAGTTATTTTCAGCATACATTTTTAAGTCATACTTTTGCCAAGCTTGCGCAACTTCAGAATCTATCTCGCCAGTTGTTGGATCAAACAGTGGCTTGGGCAATCCATCTTCACCTTTTGGACTAAAAAGTGCGGTGTGTGCGCCAAACTGACCACCAGATAAGAGGTAGTTATTGCTCGCACCCAATACATTTTCAACTTGTACAAAGTCTTTCATGGTAACGATAGGATCTCCGCTCAAATCTCTTGCAACAGGCCTTAAGTTGTTCCATTCATTCACGAAAGCATTGCTATCTTCATAAATATTAATTAATTGGTAAGCAGAAAAGTCGACCGCATCAGCACTATATGAAAATGCGCCATTAAAGCTATCTGGATAAAAAATTTGCAGCGCCAACGACACCCAACCGCCGGTAGAGCAACCGTCTGTAAAACGATATTTAGCCTCGCCTTTAGCCCTAAATTGTTGTTCAACGCTTGGGATAAGCTCGTTTATTAAGGAACTACCAAATGGGCCGCTATTATCAGAGTCAAGCTGATAACTGTCACCAAAAGGCCCCTCGCCGTCTAAATAAACGGTGATAATTTGAGGCGCTTCGTCACTCATCCACCACAGCATAAATTCTTCTGAGTCAAGGAGTCGATTAACACGGTTATAGCGACCTCCGTATCCAGCAACATTGTAGCGAATGGGATAAGTCATTTGGTCATTTTCAAGATACGTTGCGGGCAACAACACCGACGCTTTTACAAAGTACGGACGTCCCCAAAACTCACTTAATAATGCGCTTTGTATTTCTACCTCTTTTACCAAGGGGTGACTCACTAATTCTCTGGGGGCGATTTGCTGGCTAAGTACCACATTTTCAACAAAGCCTTTATTCACTTCAATGAGCTTTGCTTCACTATACAAATTACCCGGTGCATTAATATTAGATTCAGAGATATTACTATCCCACAATACTTGCAGGGTATATTGGCCATCGGGAATGTTACTTAAATCAAATGAGGCGGTTGAAATAAGCGCTGAGTTGCTGCTCAGTTCAATTTTACCCTGACTTGGAAAGTTAGCTATATTGGTCGCAAAAATATGGTTTGGCTGAGTGCTTAATGGCCACAGTTGTTGCCTCGGCTCACCATCGCTTTCACTCAAAAATAAGAAAACCCGACCTCTAGGCTCGAAGTTTTCAGTAAACTCATCTGACACTGAAATGTTAAACGAAGCCTGATTAGTATTTGAAGTTTTTGCACTAGGTGTTGAAGTCGTTTTTGTTGCAGGTGTGACAGAGCAAGCACTGAGGACCAAAACGGCGACAGAGGACAAAATAATGAGTCGAATCGACATGTCTTTTCTCAAAGTATGATTGTTTGTCTAGTCTACGCCCAAGTCAGACCATACTGCAAATTCATTACCGCTGGGTTCATGAAAATGGAATCGACGCCCGCCTGGAAAAGCAAATATTTGCTTAGTTATCTTACCACCGGCCTCTTCCACTTTCTTAAGAGAGCTCTCAAGATCCTTTGAATAAAAAATGAGCAAGGCACCACCATCAGCCTCTCGAGTTTTCAAGTCAGCTTGATAAAATCCACCGTCTAAGCCTTGATTTGAAAACGAAACGTAGTCATCCCCATACCACGTAAAAATCCAAGCAAAAGCATCAGTAAAAAAGCTGCTTGTAGCTTTTAGGTCTTTGGCAGCAAACTCAACATAATTGAGCTTTTCGTGTTGCGGCGCGAGCACTGTCTCATCGAGCATTGTATTGACTCCCATAACGTTAGGCTCATACTGGCATTTTTTAATGGTGATTAATACTCTCACTCAGTAGATTGGACAATAAAATGGAAAACATGAAAACACCTGGTGTATACATTGTTGAAAAAAATGCTTTCCCCAACTCTGTAGTAGCAGTTGCAACTGCGATACCGGCGTTTATAGGATATACCCAAAAAGCCATCATTAATGGTCGGGCAGCTCTGAAAAAGCCAGTTCGAATAAGATCACTGAAGGAATTTCAAACTGTCTTTGGCGGGTCTTCACAAGCTGAATTTGACCTAAAAATAAGCACCGCCCCTAATGTTTACGACTTAGCATTTGATAATGTCGCTTATGAACTGAAGCGTTCAAATCCTGCATTTATATTGTATCAAAGTGTGCAATTATTTTTTTTGAACGGCGGCGGTGCCTGTTATATTGTTTCAGTAGGCGATTACTCATCGAAACCTCAAAAACTGCAGATTTTAGATGGCATTTCTTCATTAGAAAAAGAACAAGAGCCCACCTTACTTGTTATACCAGATGCCATGAGCCTCACCGCGACAGAATGTTACGCTGTTCAAGAGCAAATGATTCTTCATTGCGGCACTGTAATGAAGAATCGTTTTGCGATATTGGACATTTACAATGGATATCAAAATAAAGTCGATAGTGTGGCTAAATTTCGCAAGGCAATCAACAATACCGCCAATGCTTCATATTCTGCAGCTTATTACCCTTGGTTAAACACCGCAGTATTGAATGACGACAATGTCAGTTTAAACAATATTAGCGCGGTTAGTAGAAAAACACTTATCTCTATTGTTGAAAAAGAGCGAGCAGATTTGCGCGAGGATACCTCAATAATCATTTCAGGTATTGCTGACTCTATTGATAATGCAAATCAGGAGTATTCTGGGCATAAAGTCAATAAAATGCTGAAAGCATCAAGTACACAATACGTCAAAATTCTCCAAGCAATTAAACAGAAACTCAACTTGTTACCACCATCAGGTGCCATGGCGGGTCTGTATACGATGACTGATATTACAAGAGGGGTTTGGAAAGCTCCAGCAAACATTAGCATAGCAAGCGTCATCTCGCCCGTAATTGAAATCTCCTCAGAGGAACAAGTTACACTGAATGTGGATGTAAACGGTAAATCAATCAACGCGATTCGTTCATTTCCTGGCGAGGGCACTTTAGTTTGGGGAGCCCGAACACTCGAGAGCAATAGTTTAGATTGGCGGTACGTAAGTGTGCTAAGAACTATAATTATGCTCGAGCAGTCAATAAAGCTTGCAACTAAAGCTTATGTATTTGAGCCAAACGATAGTAATACTTGGGTAACAATTAAAGGTATGATCACTAATTTTTTGACTAGCATATGGAAGCAAGGAGGTCTTGCGGGGTCTTCGCCATCAGATGCGTTTTCTATTTCGATTGGCTTAGGCGAAACCATGACAAGTCAGGATGTTTTGAATGGGCTTCTAATTGTTAGTGTAGGAGTGGCGATTACCCGTCCGGCTGAGTTCATTTTAGTTACCTTCACACAGCAAATGCAAAAATCGTAACTAGTCACGTATACAAACATAAATTAATTGGTCGGTGTGATAGGATTCGAACCTACGACCCCTTCACCCCCAGCGAAGTGCGCTACCAAGCTGCGCCACACACCGACCGAAGTGGGGCATTATATTGATTCTATTTGTTAATGCCACTATTTTTAGCCATTAAGTCCACTAGTGCACAATTATTCATCAGTATTTGAATACAAAATAATTTATTTGATTGTACAAACCCACAAATTAGCGTAGAAAGCTTACAAGCAAATCGCTTCTAAACTTTTACGTGAGTAAACCCGTGCAACCATTTTCGGCTTCTTCCACATTTAGCACTGGGTCAGGTCTTTCAGATAGTCTATTTGAATCTATCGCAACAGATCTCATCAGCAAAGGCTTCAGTGTTCAGCACAAAGCATTGCCCTTGGAAATTGCTGACATCCTTCACTACCACATAGATAATATGCCTGCGCATAAGTTTGCTGAGGCCAGTATTGGTCGTCAACAAAGTCAGCAGCTCAACGACAGCGTGCGTCGTGACGAAATAGTGTGGATAAATGGAGAAAGCCCAGCCGGTATAAAGTGGTTACAGTGGACGCAAGACTTACAAAGCTACTTGAATCGCCGCTTGTTTTTAGGACTGTTCTCTTTTGAAAGTCACTTCGCACATTATGCCAAGGGAAATTTTTATAAGCGACATTTAGATTCGTTTAAAGGTGAAGCGAACCGAGTGCTTTCTTTGGTCTTGTATCTCAATCCTGATTGGGTAAGCGAAGATGGCGGTGAGCTAATTATCTATCAAGACTCTGAAGATCAAAGGGGAGTTTGTGTCAATCCAGAGTATGCGACATTGACCGTGTTTTTGAGTGAAGAATTTGAGCACGAGGTAAAACCAACACACAATGACCGTTATTCAGTTGCAGGTTGGTTTAGAGTAAATACCAGTAAAGCGGATAAGGTCGACCCGCCGCGATAGGCGAGTCAGCTACGCTTCATTGTTTTAGCTAGCATCTAGTGTCTAGCCATTATCAGGGTCGTCGCCGCTTATGCGACTGGCAATAGCGCCGTCTTGATTGCGATATTTTGCATCTTCTCTTGCATTATAAGGCCGTTGTGCTGGACCACTCAGCATTTCAAAACTAATTGCCCCAATTTTCATACCTGGTTTTAGCGCTAGCGGTAATTTGCCAGAGTTGAAAAACTCGAGCACAATCTTACCCGACCAACCTGGGTCTATTCTATGCGCTGTCACATGCACCATCAAACCAAGCCGAGCAAGCGATGAACGCCCGTCAAGCCACCCTACAATATCGTTCGGCAAGCTTATAGATTCTAAAGTAACCGCAATCGCCAGCTCACCAGGATGCAAAAAGAATGAATCGTCTTCATCAATAGAGATTTCGTCACTCATCACTCTATCAAGCGCTTTTTGCACCTGAACTTTAGGACCACTTAAGTCAATATAAGGAGCAGCATGCGCTTGAAATACTCTAAATTTGTTTCCTAATCTTACATCAACGGTAACGCCGCTAATTTGTTCAGACACTGGCGCAGGCTCAATAACGATCGCGCCCTTTTCTAAATATTTAATAATGTCTGTGTCACATAATCGCATGAAAGCGTCATCCTCGTGTGCGGTAGATTTGTATATGCTAGTAAATCGCCTAGTTATTGGCTAACGAGGCACGGTGCGTGAATTATGCTTACTCTTTGAATCGGGCGCAACAGCAAATGTTGATGAGGGCCCTTAATGCATTTACGTTAACTCCGTATTTACGTTAACTCCGTATTTAAGTTAACTCCGTATTTACGTTAACTCCGTAATATCAATCTTATTAAGCATATCGCTAGCCGCTTCAGAAACTGACAACTGCTGACTCATTTGTATCGACATACGCAATGCGGCTTGTATATATATCTGAGAAATATCTTGCTCAGGCAGTTCATCTATCAAAGAATTACCGCTGTCAGCATACTCGCGCACCAGAGTGTTAAGCGGAACTTCGGCAAGCATCGGGAGTTTGTATTTCTTAGACAAACGATGTGCGCCGTGACTGGCAAAAATGGGTGTTTGATGATGGCATTGCGGGCATTCAAAATAACTCATATTCTCAACCATGCCTATTACTGGGAGTTCGAGTTTGTTGTACATCGCTATGCCCTTTTCAGCATCTGATAACGCGATATCTTGTGGGGTTGTCACAATTACCGCAGCGGTAAGCGGTAACTGCTGCGCCATTGTTAGCTGTATATCCCCCGTACCTGGCGGCATATCAACAATCAAGTAATCTAATAATGGCCATCGCGTCTCTTTTGCCAGTTGCGTTAATGCTTTACTAGCCATTGGCCCACGCCAAATAGAGGCATGGTCGTTTTTGACTAGATAGCCGATCGAGTTAGAAACCAAGCCATGAGCGCTGATGGGGACCATATGCTTGTTGTCAGGACTCGCAGGAGATGCGTCAACCGTACCCAGCATCAAAGGAATAGAAGGCCCATAAATATCAGCATCTAATATGCCCACTCTAGCGCCTTGTGCTTTGAGTGCTAACGCAAGATTTACTGCAGTGGCAGATTTACCCACCCCGCCTTTACCAGAAGACACAGCCACTATGTTTTTAATGTTAGACAAATGAGCAGTCTTACTCGAAAAAATAGGAACGTTATGCTCAATCACAAATTCCAGCGTCGCCATTGATGGCTGTTGCTTTAAGTATTCAATAAGCTGGCTATGCATGCTTTTACACACAAAAGGCGTTTTAATAATGTACTGCCCAGGTTTGCCAGCTAAAACTGCAATCGAAGAATCATCGCTATGTGTAAAAAACTTAGCGGTATGGGATGCAATTTGTGACGCTAGTGGGTCATCGACGCTGTTTTTTTTCGAACCAAAGAACATATCACTCCTAAAATCTTTGAATTATCGCGTTTAGCGGCGATTTGCGGGTGCAAATATTGCCGGTTTGGGCTAACATCTGCGCCCTATTATTCTATTCATTCAACAAAGGTTACGCTCTACATGTCACAACGTCCGCGCCGTATTTTGGTGACCAGTGCTCTGCCATATGCCAATGGCTCAATTCACTTAGGTCACTTGCTTGAACATATTCAAACCGACATATGGGTGCGCTTCCAGCGCCTGCGCGGTAACTTATGCTACAGCGTATGTGCAGACGATGCCCACGGCACCCCGGTGATGCTTAAAGCGCAAGAGCTTGGCATTACGCCTGAGCAAATGGTCGAACAAACCCGTACTGAGCACCACCAAGACTTGCTGGACTTCCATGTTGAGTATAACAACTATTATGTGACTCATTCACAAGAAAACAAGGAACTTTGTGAACTGATTTATAAACGCTTAGACAACAGTGGTTATATTTCAAAGCGTTCTATTGATCAGCTTTTTGATCCTGAAAAACAAATGTTTTTACCCGATCGTTTTGTCAAGGGCACCTGCCCAAGCTGCGGCGCAGAAGACCAAAACGGGGACAGTTGCGATGTGTGCGGAGCAACCTACTCCCCGACCGAACTAAAAAATCCAAAATCGGTTGTCTCCGGTGCAGAGCCGATAATGAAAGAATCGGAACACTACTTTTTTGACCTACCTCAGTTTGAAAGCATGCTCAAAACCTGGATTAACTCTGGTGTTGTGCAAAAAGAAATGGCTAACAAATTTAATGAGTGGTTTGATCAAGGTCTTCAGCAGTGGGACATAAGCCGCGACGCACCTTACTTTGGCTTTGAAATACCCGGCGCTCCAAACAAGTTTTTTTACGTCTGGGTAGATGCCCCTGTTGGCTATATGGCCAGCTTTAAAAACTACTGCGACGCAAATGGAATAGACGGCTCTATTTATTGGGAAACCGGTAATGACACCGAGCTTTATCACTTTATTGGCAAGGACATTAGCTATTTTCACTGCTTATTTTGGCCCGCTATGCTTGAAGGAGCGGGCTTTAGAAAACCAACAGCGGTAAACATTCATGGCTTTGTAACGGTAAATGGTTCAAAAATGTCTAAGTCTCGTGGCACCTTCATAAAAGCCCGTACTTACCTTGACTACCTAAACCCCGAATATTTACGTTATTACTACGCCAGTAAGCTTAATGAGAGCGTTGCTGACATCGACTTAAACTTGCCCGATTTAGCGCAAAAAGTAAATGCCGATTTAGTCGGTAAAGTGGTCAATATTGCCTCGCGCTGCGCTGGATTTATCACCAAGAAGTTTGATGGCAAGTTGTCACAGAATATTGAAAACCCAAGCCTACTGGAAGAATTTCAAAAAGCAGAAGACGAAATTGCTCACTGCTTTGAATCACGTCAATATCACAAGGCTATTCGAGAAATAATGGGCCTTGCAGACAAAGCGAATCAGTACATTGATGCCCAAGCACCTTGGGTTACTATCAAAGATGCAGACAAACAGGCGTTTACTCATGACGTTTGCTCTATGGGCATTCACTTATTTCGCGTACTAATGATTTATTTAACGCCCGTGCTACCTAAGCTCTCTGAGCAAGCACAAAGCTTCTTAAATGATGAGTTTACTTGGTTAGGTGCAAAAGAAGTCAAATTAGGCCATAGCATTAACAAGTTCAAAGCAATGATTTCACGCGTTGATACCGACCAGATTGAAGCGATGGTGGATGCCAGCAAAGAAAACCTGCAAGAAACTAAAAAAGCGATTGCGCCTGCGGCAAACAAAGAAGCGCCTGCGGCTAACAAGAAAACACCCGCAGTTGACTCCAACAGCACAAAATCACCTTTAGAAAGCGATCCTATCAGCGAAACGATTAGCTTTGACGATTTTGCAAAAATAGACCTACGCATTGTGACTATTGTGCATGCTGAAGCCGTTGAAAAAGCAGATAAGTTACTTCGCTTAGAGCTAGACTTGGACGGCGAAACTCGTCAGGTTTTTGCAGGTATAAAATCAGCATACAACCCAAATGATTTAATTGGCAAACAAACCGTCATGGTAGCTAATCTTGCACCGCGCAAAATGCGTTTTGGTATGTCAGAGGGTATGGTCTTAGCGGCTGGCCCTGGTGGTCAGGACTTGTATATCTTAAGCCCCGATGATGGCGCTAAAGCGGGAATGCGTGTCAAGTAAATAGTCTTATAGGTTAAGACTGGTCAAAAGTAAAACAGGGTCGGTGAGTAAGGTAGACAATTAAGTCTTGCTACTCACCCGCTCGCTTTCTTCTCGCAAACTGGTTTCACGAATACTGGCACCTGCAGTACTAGATGAAAACTTAGGCTTGGCCTTCCACGATGGCCTGATCGCAGACAATGGCACTTCGCGTTTTCTTGCCACAATTACATACATTGACGAAAACCATGGTAAAAAACGTTTACTGTAATCTTGAAACCGACTGCCTTGGTTGAGACTATTGCGCATGAATAAAGCAGAATAAATAACCTGCTCCTGCTGAATAATCTCAAAATCTAGTAGCTGCAACCAATCTTTTATCCGCGCGGCGGTGAAAAATCGCCCTTCATGTAAGATATTTTTACGATTAATCGGTAAATACTTCATTACACCAGCTAGGCTAAAGGGGTTGAAACCGGCAATTACCACATGGCCATTTGAGGTAATAGCCCTGTCTATTTCGCGGATAATTTGATGTGGGTCTTGGGCAAAGTCTAACTCAGCAGCCAATAGAAAAGCATCTACACTGTTATTCTGAAGCGGTAATACAGAAGACTTAGCATTTACATTTGATTGCGAAATTGTCGTTTTCGAGAGGTGAAATTGGTTTCTAATCGGGCATGCGCTAGTGTCCATTTCACAGCTTAAATTGCCCAGTTTTACAAGGTAATACCCAAATATACGTTCAAGTATAGGCGCAAGCGCTTTTTCTAGCTCTTGCTGTACATTACTGCCTTGACTCAATAAGTCCCAGTGCTTTGGATAATCTGGGCGCCCTTTGCTTCGGGCTTCGCGCATTAACATAAATTGGTGCCCAATAATTCTTTACTACTCATTAACCTCAACTTATCTGAAAGCGGGCAAAGGTCAACCCTTTTCGGCGCTGAAGTAAAGCATTGTTGATTGAATGCTAAACGAAATGCCTATTTAAATCGACATTACAAATGATCTCAGAAAGGTTAACATTACGCCAATGTCAGCTTAAAGCAGAGGGAAAATTTTATGGCCATACAGGTTAGCGCAATCAAAGCCTTCAGTGACAACTACATTTGGTGTATTCACGATTCGCAATACGCCGTGGTGGTTGATCCCGGCGACGCCGCTCCGGTAAAAGATTTTATAAAGGCGCAAGGGCTTACGCTCACTGACATCCTAGTCACGCATCACCACTTTGATCACACCGGCGGTATTGCAGATTTGCAGGACGCCTTTGACAACCTTCATGTTACTGGCCCAACTAATCCGAAAATTAAAGGCCTGACCAAAACGGTAGTCGAGGGCGATAAAATCAGTGTGCTAAATCAACAGCTAAGCTTTGAGATACTAGAAACCCCTGGTCATACTCTCGATCACATCGTATTTTTCAATGGCCAGTGGTTATTTTGCGGCGACACTTTGTTCTCGGCCGGTTGCGGTAGAATGTTTGAAGGGACTCCCGAGGTTTTCCTTACATCTTTAGATAAGCTTGCTCATCTGCCAGGGCACTTAAAAGTATTTTGCACTCATGAATATACGCTTGCTAATCTTAAGTTTGCGCGGCATTTATTGCCTAAGCATACTGAATTAGCAGATTATGAGGCTTGGGCACAACAGCAGCGTCACGAAGATAAAATAACGCTCCCTTCGACTATTGACCAACAGCGCGCAATCAACCCATTTTTGATGTGTCAGCAAGCAAATTTTCAAAGACAAATGAAAGAAAAATTGCAACAAAACTTAAATAACGCTGTCGATACATTCGCGGCGATTAGGTCGGCCAAGGACAATTTTTAAAACCGAGGAGGATCGCGTACAATTACCACCGGTCCGCTTGAACAATAATAATTAGGATTTGATGAAGTACTTATTTATTACATTTTCAG
>Ga0307981_1000398_pt1 | contig 43621 bp, 76 predicted proteins | sample OrgLakmetagen987_FD_201849 | JGI IMG/M metagenome (GOLD analysis project Ga0307981, IMG submission 201849) | Saline water microbial communities from Organic Lake, Antarctica - #987 | ecosystem: Environmental > Aquatic > Non-marine Saline and Alkaline > Saline | place: Antarctica: Organic Lake... | reverse complement strand
AGGTCGAAAGCACTTTGCCCGCAATACTTGATCAGTGCAACTTGACCGCCACCGAGCGCAGGGTGTGCGATATTGTTTTGCGCAAACCCAACTTGAGCCGCGTCGAGTTGTCGAATCTCATGTACGAAGATCACGCAGATGGCGGGCCTGACTTTGCCGAGTACGCGGCGCGCCACCACATTCACTCGATCACCAAAAAGCTGCGACCGCTTGGCTGGGAGTTGACGGGCCTACGCGGGCAGAACGGCTACCGCTTCTTGCGCGTGCCGGAGTAACGACCCAGCGGCGGGGCACGTCGCATACTCAAACTAAAGAAAGGTCCATTACTTAGCGTTACATACCTTTGCTGACGTTTGCCTGTACGCAAAGCACTTGCCCGCCCCGTTAATCGGTGGCGGGCTTTTTTGTGTTCACGGCTGGCTCATTCCAATAGCGGCCATGAGCGTGGCGCGGTTGTGAGCGTTGGCGGCGGCTTTTGCAGCTTCTATGGTTACATGTACTGTTTCACCATTTCGACTGCCGTTAGTACGCAGCAGGCCCATATCGTCAAGTCGGTGGAGGACGCGGTAAAATATACCTGTTCCCTGTGCGTCCTCACATGTTGGGTTTCCGTCTTCTGCCTCCCATACCAGATCAGGTATCCCCGCCTCGATCATCGCGGGCAGGGCGGTAATAATAGCGTCTGCTGCGCTGTTGAGTTTGCAGCCATTTTCCCCATCGTGCAGATGGTCCCAGATTATGTCTTGAATTTCACTTCGCATCGGGTGTCTCCTTGGATAGGGCGCGGAGGAAGCCACTTACAGCGCAAAAGCCGCTTTGTCGAAATGTCTCATGCCAGACATGCTCAATTTTATCTCCTGATATTGGCGCAATCTCTGAAGGTGTTTCAAGAAGGTCCAGCAACACCTTCGCCGCCTCCGCAACGCTGGGCTGCATGGCGGCTATGCGTTTCTCAAGGTCAGCAACACGAAAAGCCTGCCGTGCAATCATCACATGGGCATCGTCCGCAATCTGCTGAAAGCCTTCTGGGAACGGCGTTGAACCTATGCGCTTTTGCATGATACGGGCATCCTCCGCCAGTCCCGTCTTGTGCTGTGTGAGGCCCGCAAGAGTGCGCAGAATGTCGGCAATCTCACAGCGGTACGGCATGGATAGTTCGCCAGTGTGCTCAAGATCACGCGCCACCCGCTCCACGTCTGTCTGTGCGGGGGTCATTGGTAAAGCCAATCAAAAACTGACAGAAGTTCACACCCGAAATAAGTGCAGGCGTTATAACCTTGCTCGCCCTTCATGCTGACTTTTACGCAAGCCCCAACTTGCAAAAGCGTGTTTCTCTCTGATTTTGAGACGACATCACCGTCCCAGATCGGACCCTGTTTCAGTTGCGCCAGAGATTCATGCAGAACCTTGTTTCGGTGGGCAAAATCAATCATCCTAATAAGACGAACATTTTCTTCGTTGTCATTAAGGTCTGGTCTATCATTGATGGGGATAGAACATTCATAATCTTCTAGGTGCTGTTTCAGGCCAGTCATTTTATTCCTCCTTTGCCGCATCGGGGCGGTCTGTTGTGGGCTGGATCAGGCCGCGCAGTTTATTTTCCTGCCCTCCTGTGGCTTGGTAGGCGGCGATGGTCTTAAATGCGTCGTTTAGAGTGCGGCTTTCATCTGGACATATTGCGACGTTTTGCGGCCCCGTAGGTTTGAGTGAATCCGCAATCATCTGCGCCATCATCTGCGCATCCAATTGCAACCTATCCGCCGCCTTCACGCGCGCCTCTAGGGCTGCGATCTGCTCACGCTGGGCGATGATGTGCGCGGCCATTTCGGGGGCGAAGGCGATCAATCGGGCGTTGGAAAATCGCGCAGGCTCACGTTCGGGCGTATCATAGTCGTTGCCTACTAATGCCACGAAGTTAGCGCCGCCTTCTGGGAGGGATTGCGCTATGATACCGTGACAGCCTCTTTCTAAAGCAGCAGTCCACGGCCCTGCCATAGCACCAGCAAGCGCCGCTTCCATTTCTTCAATCTGTTCCGGTGTCATATCAGTCTCCAAATTACCAAAAGCCAAAAGACTAGGCCAAGTGCCGCAGCGGGCACAATCCACCATGATGGTTTCATTTCAATGCCCTTTCAATTCAGTCGGCAGTACGCCCGCGTTGGCTACGTAGATCATCGCGCCGATCACGGTCAGGGCCAGCGCGAAATTCCAGATGCGGTGCGCAATTATTAGGCGGCGGTCGGGGGTGGTCATGATTTTTCACCGTGCATCGCGGCCCATGCTGTAAGCATTGCTCCAACGGCAGCGGCATCTTGTGGCGAAAAATACAGCCAATAATCTTCTTTGTGGTCTTTTCCGTTAACCGATATGTTTCGATTGTATACGACCTGCAAAGAAGGATCGCCCGGCCCCTCGTCATCAAAGGTCCATTGCGCCTCAACATCCGCAGAATAGTATTGTATGCTGTACGTCTCTAGACCGCCTGCCTGTATCAGTTTTGTAAGCTGCTTTCTCATATTATTCTCCGTTCATATCGCGGCGCATACGGGCCAGCTTTTCAGGGTGTGGTTCGTGCAGCAGGTCGGCTATCTCGTCTCGGTTGCTGCGGTAGGTTATCGGCGCTTCGGATAGGTGCGCTAGGCAGTCGGACACGGGGACTTTGCCGAGGGGTGGCTGTGGGCGCCTTAGGATACGCCATGGGGTGCAGACCATATCAATGCCCTTTCATTTCAGTCGGTAGTACGCCCGCGCTACCGATCAAGGTACGCGGGCTTTTTTCGGATTAACTGCCTTCCGTGCCTTCGGATACGATTTTGCCCGTATCTTGATCGACAAGATCGTTACCCTCCTTTTTGAAGTTAGCACCGCTCACGGAACGCTTGAACTCGACCACCGCCGGGGCACCGAACGCCAATTCAAGATCATCCGCCTGCGGCTCCTTTGGCGGGATTTTCACTTTTGTTTGCGGCCCGAATACGGCGACGGTTTTGCCGCTATTAAGCGCCAGCCCGGCGGCGTGTCGCTCAGCATCGGCGGCGTGGTCCTCCCCGGTGAAAACCTCAATGTTGTTACGCGTTTCGGTCTGGTACATCGTGATAGAAATCGGCTTGGTGAAGTCGATTAGGTCTACGGTGCGCTTGGGCGCGGCCTTCTGTTCGGCGGCTTTTGTCTTTTCGTCGGTCATTTTTGTTTCTTTCTAAATGGGGGCGGTGATTTTGTGCCGTGACGATTGCCCAACCCGTCACGGCTTGTTCACCGCGGATTCCTTGATTGCTGACCTTTTGGCCTTCCAGCGGGGCAAGGTCAGGGGCGTTGATGTGGTGCTGGAATCTCTAATCCGTCACGCTGCCTTCATCGTTTGCCTTTTCGGCAATCGCTTTGCAGAGGTCGTGCACGGTTTTCATTTTTTCGAAGTCGTCTGGGTCCGGGCGCTCGGTTGAGGTCAGGACCAGCTTTTCAGGCTTGGAAAGCCCTACGATATCATCACGGTTGCCCGCGAAAAAAGTCTGGTATGAAATCATCCCTTGCGTCGCCTTAAAAAGCGCGGCCTCGATCAGCTCGATCTTTTGTTCTTCCGTCAAATCAGGCGTCTCGTCTTGCCCACGGGCGTTGGCCGGCGCACTGGTCTTCAGAGGTTGAACCACCCATGGCGCCCGGACCGATCTGCTCACGGTCAGGACAATTTCAAAAGGCCCGGACAGGCCGCTTGCGTGGCTGATGCGGATACCGCCCACCTTGACCTTGCCGAAGGTCACTGAGGGGTCAGTGTAGAGGCGCACGGTCTTGCCGATGTAGTTGCGCCCTTGATCCCCCCACAACCCCACGAGAACGCGGCGCATGGACTTGCAGGGCTTGTATGGCCGCCCATCATCGCCCTCAAAACTCAGGCTCACGGGCTGGACGTCACTTTTGCCCCCGGTTTTCTTGAACCCGGTGAAGGTCACATCACGCGGCCCGGTCAAAAGATCGTCGGCGTTGAGCTGGTCAGATTTGGGCGCGATTGTGTCGCCCATCATGTCATTTTGCTGGTTCATTTTATGTCCCCATCGTTAAAGTTTGGATCGAGCCAGAACGGATTGAACGAGTCGTCGTCAATCTCAAATTCCGGTTCCAGCGGGCGCCATTTTTCATCCGGCGCGTAAGTCTCATCGCAATCCAAAAACAGGTTCACGGCGGCCTCTATTTCTGAACTGGCCTTTCGTGAGAGCTGAGTCGGGATTGAGTAGCATCCCGCCAAAAACTCTATGGTTTTTTCATCCGCCCCGGATGATGCAGCATCCATGCCCGGCGCGAGGGTGTCGAGCCTCACGATCCCCGCCATGACGTTCGGCACCCCCTCTTTCTGCTGGAACAGGTAGACACAAAGCAGCGGATAGGGGCGGTTCACGATCTGATCTATGATTGCCGTTTCTTCGTCTGTCAGGGCGTCGATAAGGGTCAAATTCCCGGCGCGTATCTGGTCAACTGCCTCACGGTACACTTGGGCTTGGATGAAATAGCCGTTGTATCGAAAGGCGTCTGTCAGGCACTCCCTCACGGCCTTGCCGCGCTGGTTTACGAAGGTCTTGGCGTCGGTAAAGATATCCGGGCGCAGATAGTCAATGCGGGACTTCCAGCGAACGCCACGATCATCGGTCCAAAGAACGCTAACTTCAGCCAGACCGCCCGTAAGGTATTTTTGGGCCAGCTCGGTCCCGTGCATTTCAGCAACGTCCGACACGATTTGATCCCAGACCTTTGCGGGCAATGCCACGCGGTCGCCGCGCTCTTTGTCGGCATTTTCCTTCTCAATCGCCCATATTTTCCCGGTGTAGCCATAGGCTTGCAGACGATAGGCACGGTCGAGGGTGTTTTCCCCGGCGGGACCACTGATCGGCCCGTTTTCGTTTTCAAATTCGGCCACGATATCGGACCAAAACAAAACGCCGGCACTTGCAGCGCGTAGGCGATCCTTGCGGTCTTCAGCGGTTTCGCCCGTCACAGTCTTGGCCTGTCCACATTCCGCCAGAGCGGCCTTTACGTCCGTATCCGTCCGCAGGGCGTCCGGGTGATCTTCGGGCTTGGGCGCCAGCTCCTTCAGCGCGGCCTTTACGTCCGTGTCATTGAACAGGCAGCCATCGGGCATGTCTTGCGTATCAAGATCACGCACGAACAGGTTTTTGAACTTCGAGGGCTCAAGTCGCGCGGTGTGAAACGCCCGACCGAAAGTCATAGCGTCGGTGGTCTTTTCTTCCTTGTCGGGGTTCAGCCAAGAGCTGACCCAAAAATCAGCCTCACTGACGCGCAGCTTGTTCACTCCGCTTGCCGATAAGCGCGGCTGCGCGTGGTACTCCGATTCATCAAGGTGCAGGTATATCCCATCGGGCAGGAGGTCGCCCGGCATACGCCCTACGGGTTTCGTTTCATCGTCAATCAGATCATCCATGGTCGTGGTCCTTTAGATTTCGCTTTGCGGTTTCGTGGTTTTCTGGCCCGGCACATATCCGCGATTGCGCTCAAAACTGCGGTCTCGCAGCTCACGATTGAACACGCGGTACAGGGCCGTTTTGTAAGCCTTCATGGTATGGGTCCATCCGCCCCCATCTTGCTCCCACCAACGCTGGCTGGCTTGCTTGAATGCCGCTCCCCCTTGGGGGTCTCTGGCGATCCCGTCTAGGAATGCGCGTTCCGCGTCGGTGCAAGCCTCGCCAACCTCACGCGCTACCTCGCGCAATTCGGCAAGGGTCATGTCTTTGAATTTCTTCCGGGTCATTGGTCGTGGCTCCTTTTGCTCCCCTTCTTTTTGGCACAATTGCAAAGCCTGCGCAACAGAAAACTTGCGCAAGTCTTTCGATTTATCGTATGGACATTTCAACCCGGTGCGCGGTATCTTACGGAGGTTCACCCCGGATTTTTGCGTAAATGCTGGAATCGAAAGAAGTCGAAAACATAGAGGCGCGGCTTAAGGTTTTGCGCGTCACGAAGCACGAATTCCTGAAGCGTGCAAGCGTCGCGGCATCGACATTGCAGCGCATTCGGAATGGCGGTGTTCCTAACGGAAAGACGATGCGCCGTCTGCGTGAGGCTATGGCGGAATTTGAAAGGGAAGCGGGATCAGATGCGAGCGCCACGACCGATCAGAGTTAGCGGCCCGGCGCTGGTCGGCGCGCGCAAGAAGACACGCAAAAAGCCCGTTGAACACGAGTTGCCGATTCACAAGGCTTGCCTTCGGTGTTTGGAAACGTCGCTTTTGATCGGGTCGATTGTGCACCACAGCCCAAACGAGCTGGGCGTCGGACTTGAAACGCATGTGGCACGAAAGCTTATCGCCAAGCAGAAAGCCATGGGTATGAAACCCGGCTGGCCTGATCTTGAAGCGATAGCTTTGCAGCGTGACGGCACGTTTATTTTCTTCGTTGTCGAGATCAAAGCTGACACCGGGGAGCTGAGCGAAACACAGATCGACGTCAGAAAACGGATGCAAGCCATGGGCGTCAAACACTGCGTCGCCCGTAGCGTAAACGACGTGATGGACTTCCTATTTTGGGAAGCGATCGACAACCGCCTTGTGCGATATAAACCGAAAGGACCACGACCAAATGACTGACCTACCCAAACCGCCAAAGCGGCCTTGCGGATCGTGCCCGTATCGGCGCGATGTTCCGTCTGGTATCTGGGACGCCAGCGAATACGAAAAACTCCCTCAGTATGATGGCGAGATAATCGCGCAATTTATGAAGGGGGGCACGGCGCTCTTCATGTGCCACCAGCAGGACGGCTGTTTATGCGGCGGCTGGCTTCAAACGCATGGCGCTGACGACCTTGCCGCGCTCAGGCTTTGTGCAGTGGATGAAGCTGCATACGGCTACACGTCCGACGTCGAGGTTTTTGCGACCGGGGCGGAGGCGGCGGCTCATGGCATGGCTGAAATAGACGCGCCGGGGCTTGAGGCTGACAAGATGCGCCAAGGGATCACGAAAAAGAGGGCAAGGCGGGCATGACTGATCTTTTGAAGCTTACGGACCTGATCGAGCCGACGGAGCCGGGGGATTTCCCGCACCCGCTGGAGAAGAAGATCAAGGACGCGCTCTATGCTTGCCAGTCTATCGAGGAAGTAAACACGACCGCCCGGCACTTTGCGCGCGAGGTCAGTTTAATGGAGCTGAAGGGCGGTTATTTCAAGATTACGGCGATCCACATCAAGAATCTCGCCAAGTATAGGCGGGATCAACTGCCGATGGTTCTACGAAAAAAGTAAGGATGAACCGACATTGGCGACCACGACCAAGCTTAGCCAACGTCGGTTCAAAAGCGCCGAAATCCAAAACAACGCTAAGCGATTGCTATATCAGTTTGAAACGCTGCGCAAGAATGCGCTTGCATTCAACGCATAGCGCCTATTATGGTCAAAATGTAAACAATGGGAGGGCATCAGGTGACGCCACAAAAAAGCATTGGCGAGCTTCAGGCACAGCGCGGCCTTGCGACGCGCGAACGACTCTATTTTTGGTTTGCAGAAAACCCTTGCAGCGCACAGCAGGAAGCGTGCGATGCGCTTGGTCTGAGCCGGGCCACAGTGGGTAAGCATGTTGCAGCAATACGCGATGGATGGCGCCCGGTGGCGGAAGAATGAGGATATTCTCGAAGATCAGCACAACGATCTGGAACAGTCAGAAATTCGGCAAAATTGCGGATGCGCCTCGGCTTTTATACTTCTACCTGCACACTTGCCCGCACGTAAATTCTGCGGGGTGTTTTGTGATGAAAGAGGGCTACGCCTGCACCGATTTGGGGTGGTCGCCGGAAGGCTATCGAAAGGCTATCGAAACCCTCTGCGAAGCCGATCTGATAGGTTACGATAGCCATGAACAGGTCGTGCGCTTATCCAACTTTTTCACATTCGACCCGTTCACCAATATCAACCACGCAAAAGGCACGATCAAGATCGCCTTATCACTGCCCGATTGCTTGCAGAAGTCGTTGATGTTGAACGAACTTTATCAACAAAAGTTTGTCTACGATTCACCCGCTTTGTGGGAGGCTATCGAAAGGCTATCGAAAGCCTATCGAACCCCAGAGCCAGAAAGAGAGAGAGAAAGAGAGACAGAGAGAGAAAGAGATAAAGACTCTTCCCCCGCGCCCCTTTCAGGTGCGCTACCCCCCACAAAGGGAAAACGTCAAAAAAAACAACAACCTAACGAAAGATCAACCCAAATTCCAAAGGGCTGGACCTTAACCGACGAATACGAAAGCGCAGCTTTTGAGATCGGGATCACAGACAAGGAACTACAAAATGAAGCAAAAAAGTTTCACGAATACTGGAGCGGAAGTGGCGCAAAAAAATCAAGCTGGCTTGCCTCTTGGAAATCGTGGTGCACCCGAACAGTCGAATATCGCACCAAAAATCAGCGCGACGGAGCTGGACGAAGCGAAAGAGTTTCTAAGGCTGTTCGCGCAGCGGGCCTTCAAGGGCGAGACGAACCTTGATCTTGCACGGGCCAAAAAAACGCTCGCGCTTGTCGAGGGAGGGTGCGACTGGAACAAAGCTGGTGACCATCTCGGCGAAATGATCGACGCCTACGCTCGGAACGACACCAGCGAAACTTTCCTGACCATTCGGGCAAACGACTTCATGCGAGACTTGGATCAATACCCGACTTGGGCAGTTATCCGATCAATTCGGTGGTGGAAGGGGCACGAAAACGAATTCCGGTTCAGAAGCCCATTCCCCGGCGATCTTGTCGAACGGTGTCGGCTCGAAACAACATTTCAGCGGGTCGCAAGAACCCAACTCACAAAACTCAGCAGCAAAAAATAGGATCACGGCCAATGTCAAAAAAAACAAAACCACAGCTCGACCTTCTGGCGCTCATGGCGCGTAAAGCACCGCCAATGCCAACGGAGTGGTACGACAAGCAATTTCCCATGAGCCTCTTAGATTCCCAAGCACTTTGGTCCTCACAGTGGGCAATCAAAGTCATGGACGATCTGCAAAAACCTCAAACGCCAACCGGGGCACCACAGACAGACCCCGTGCAAGAGGGCTTCACGGACAAAAAGGCGAGCGCAGCGCGTGAAAATGAGCAGGGGGGGTGGGTCAGTGACGTAACGGCCATGACGACTGGTCGATATATGGGGGCGTCTGAGCGGCTGCACGACCCCAAGCTACCTGTGCCGCCCAAAGGTGCGACTCACGCAGGTAACGCCCCGCAGATCGAGCAGGACGGGCATTCAGCCGATGATTTGTATCTGATATTTTCAGTTCGGGACGGACTTTGGCTAAATGGGCACGGAAAGCCCATCACTCATTATGCGCGTTACGCCTACCGCTACCGTCGCAAAGATGCTTTGGAAACAATGGGAGAGGGCTTAAACGACAATCCAAAACTTCAACTGAAGTTTTTGGCTATTCGCGTGCGGGATTTGGAGGACGATATCTTCCAAAGAAAAATTGAACGCGACATTTCTTTGGAAGGGGGCGCATGATGCAAGATTTTTGCCCATTCTGCGGGTCTGACAAAACGGATATTAAACTCACGGGCGCTGGAACGTGCCTAGATTGCGGCGCGAAATGTGACCAGTGGGCGCGAAGGGCGATCCCTAACGCGTCTGAATTGGTGTGCCACGCGGCGACCGCGACCGACGACGGCGGGGTTGTGATTAACGGGGTCTTTATCGGGCTACTTCTCGACGGTGAGCATATCGGGGCGATGCTTATGCGGATCGAGGAGGCTGAAGACTTGCGCGAACGGTTAAACGGGCAGATAACCGACGCCAAACTTGGAGTAGGCCCGTTCCTGCCCAAAGTTGGGGAGCGGATGAATTGACTAAGGGAGCATATCACGTCTGGAATGATTGGCGCGGCACTCGCGACGTTTTCCTGAACGGTGTCGAGGCGCAGGACGTGGTGGCCTGCCATGAGGCAAACGGCTGGATCATTCAATGTGTACGCAACAGCGCCGGGCGCTGGATACTCGACCGTAGGAAGGGCGAAATTGTCACGAAGAAACGGCGGGGCCACGTCAAAGTTGTTTTCCGCCATTGCGAATCAAAGCCCGCATGATGCAGGGTTAAAAGAAAGGACCATGACCAATGACTAAATTTGACACGACCGGAACCAATGGAAAAACCAAACCATCCTACGGAACTGGTGATGGTGAGATGAGGGCCAGTACCACAAGGATACACAATCAAATGGCCGCGCACGGCTTTTTGGATAGTCGCCCTGCCTGCGGGCAATATGCCCATATTTCAGACTACAAGAGGTTTTATAAATTCTGCATTGAGGTGCTTCCTGCCGATCCTAGCGGGGGGATGTACGCTCATGGGTCTGTACCATCCGGGCCGCGATGGAGGCGGATTTATAACTTTGGCAACAAGGCATTTGCAGACCTGTGCAAAATAGTCGGGAAGCCTGATGTCGCGGAAGCCAAAGGCTGCTTTGGGGTTATGGTCCCTGCCGAATTATACGAAAAATTGGAACGTATGGCCAAAAAGGGTCAAATCAAACCCTAAACCACCCCAGCAATTCAACGAAACGCCGCATCCGTGCGGCCTAAGCGCGCGGAAGGAACCACCATGAGCAACCCAACAAGAAATGCCGCAATAAACGGCGCGAAAACCACACAATAGAAACGCGACCAAAATCAAAGGACCATGACCAATGAAATCAACCAACAAATACTACACGCCAAACCATCACCCGATCCACTTCAAGGCCGGAATGCTCAAGGCAATCATCGACGGGACCAAGACAGAAACGCGGCGCTTGGTTAAGCCTCAACCGACGTTCCCCGGTGGTGTCGCTGCTATCCCGGTCGGACGCGGCACGCACTCTTGCGCGATCTATCCGTCAGAAATTGGCGGGGCCGGGGGGCATTTCTTCAAGGCACGATGTCAGCCCGGCGACCTGTTTTGGGTCAAGGAGAGAAAACGCCAGCGCAAAGACGACAGCCCGATCACCTTGCGCGTCACCAGATACAGCATTGAACGGCTGCACGACATTGACGAGGCGGGGGCCGTTGCTGAAGGATACCCGATTGCCGAAGGTCTGGACGACAACGGAAACCCGGCAACGTGGTCAAAGGAAATGCCCCACGAAAGCGGCATTGGCTTTGTGGCGTGGGAGTGCGGCCTCGATTGGTATGTAGACCTTTGGAACAATATCTATGGCCCGGACGCATGGGATAAAAACCCGTGGGTCGAAGTGATCAAATTCGATGTGATCAAACGCAACATTTTGGAGGTCGAGGCATGAATTTCAGCAGGTACAACCCATCAAGCCGGAACGCGCGCAAGCCCGTGCCCATGATCCCGCGATCAGAGGATATCATCGTTCTGGAAATGCTACACATGCGAGACGCGGAGGGCATGACGGCCAAGCAAATCGGCGCAAAGTTCGGCAAGACGAAAAACTCAGTGATCGGCCTGTTCAGCCGGATCAGCAAACACGAGGAATCGGGTCAAAACTTCGTCAGAAAGAAAGAGAACAAGGATGGCGCTATGGGCGCGCGTTGGTGGTTTCAGCCGGGGGATAAGGCATGAGCGGGACGGGACGGCTACCCATAGGGAAACAGGGCGCCCATAAAAAAACGCCAAGCATGAGGCTGTGGAACCCAACGACAAGAATGTGGCTTCACTTATCAGGGCAAGGCGAGACTAAGGATCGAAGCTACGCTTGGAGCGGGTACGGATATCAGGCCCGCGCTTTGAGGGCGCAAGCAGAAAGCTGGCCCTATGTACGCGCCGAAATGAGCGAGGGCGCACAGTCAATTGAGAACGACATATGACCAGCCAAGACAAAGACGACGAGATCGCGCGGCATGTCCAAAAATGTCGATCGCTCACTACGCTGGTGGTGGACGAGCCTGCCTTAAGTGGCACCGTATTGCGGCGCGTCTGGACACGGCGCTTTGTCTTCGGGGTGCTGATCTTTGACCGGGTGCAGATCGTAAACCCCGATCTCGGATTGGCCACGACGGTCGACCATGATTGGAAGGCATAAAAAAACCGCGCCCTGTTATGGGCGCGGTGTTTGGTGCTGGCGTCTGGCCCGGCTTATGCCACTGACTTAGACCAGTTATTCGCACGTAATCAGCCGCCAGCTTGCCGGAAAATAGGGGCTGGCGGCTTGCGGTCAAGGTCTATTTGAGCTGGTACATCACACCCTCCCCCGGTCAATGCAGCCTGACATAGCCAGACAATCATCGGCCAGCGCCCGGACATAGCCCAAAACAGAAAAGCCGTGATCGCCGATAGGCCCGGTGCGCGCCATCGCGCGCGGCATAATTGAGAATTGCGAGGGGACCGGGGCAAGGTAATTGTCTGTAAGGCATGCTGATGCGCGGGCAAAGCTTGCGGCCTCTTGCGGGGTGGTCTGGTCGTGGTCGTTCATTGGTCGTGGTCCTTTCGTGGGTGGCGCCGGGCAATGCGCCCGGCGTTCGTTTCATCCGATCTGGTCAGTGATCCAGTCGCGGGCAACATCGGCGGCGTTCGTTTCATTGCTGGAAGTGAATGGCCCGAGCAAGTCTCTTATTTCGTCAAGGTCGCCAACATTGGCGCGGCCCTCAAGAAACCAAACAACTTCTTCTTTGGAGTAATCTTTTTGCATCGCGATGATCTGGTCGGCAATTTTTTCTGCGGCGGTGGTCATGGTCGTGGCCTTTCAAAATGGCGGGGCAACATCGCCCCCCTTGCCAATAGATATATAGAGCTGCGCAATGTTGCGCAACTCTTATTCAGTACAGCCGTTCAATTATTTTAGATTTCTATCAACTCGATATTGTGGTTCGGGGCTTTGCGGATTTCAAAAGCGCGCCCATCGAGCTGTATCGTGTCGCCTATGACATGGCCCGGCCTGATTGCGTGTTCCTGCGCGGTGTCGCTGATCATGGTCGACCGAATAAAGCCCCATGCCGGCACATGGCCCATATGCGGAAATTTATTGCGGGTTTCTTCAAACTTTGATCGAGCTTGCGCCGGGTCTTCTCCGTTCGAGGTCGCCAACCCCTCAATCGTTCCGAGCTGATGGAAGCGGTACAGGGTGCCATGGCGGGGCGAATCAAAGGGCAGTGCAATCACATCGCCCGTCTTATATTCGTGGCCGTCTGCGGGCGTCGCGATTGAGTAGGCGGGGAATTCTGCAATAAAATTGTTCATGGCCGTGGTCCTTTTGATTCGCGGGCAAGATCGCCCTGCCCCTCATATATAGGACCATGCGCAACCATGCGCAAGTGCAATTGACAAAAGAAAACCGCGCAAAAGGGAAAGCCCCCGGCGCGGTCTGGTCCGTCTCGATCTGGTCGCCCGGTCAGCCGGGCATCACCTATCGCGCAAGGCTTGGGCAACATCGTAAGGCTCGCCCAAGTCGCCGCCCAAGCACCTCACGCGGGCGCGGTTGATCTGGTTGCGGCGGGCCTGAAGGTCGCTCAATTCCTCAGGCTCATAGCCCACGTCTTCAAGCTGCAATATCACCTGATCAAGCGCGGCCACGGCAATTGTCAAAGCCTCATAACGCCCGTTCATGCTCGACCCCCTGCATCCGGCACCAGCTCAGGCTTTAACGCAACATAAGTCAGCTCGACACCCAGCGCCTTGCACAGCAATGCGGCCAGCTCCGCGCCCGGCTCGACGGTCAAACTATCCAGCAGATCGCCGCTCCCATTCCATGCGCGAATTTCGACACACTGCGCCCCAAATATCGTGCGGCCACGCTTAGCCTGCGCGCGCTTCTTTCGGATCACCAAAGCGGCTTCAAGAATTTCATCATCCGTCATTTACGATACCTCAATCCTTCGTGCTCAATCTCCGGGAACAGGTCACGCGCCTCAGCTTCGCCAACCTTATCGCCACCCGCGCGGATATCCTCATGCACCGCCTCGGCGTCCGCTTTGGTTAGCCGGCTCATGTCGCCAGTGACCCCACGATACGCGCGGCAATCAATGCCCGGCGTGATCGAAAGCACGGTGACAACGGCAATCTGGCCTTGCTGCGCGATCCCGGCTATGCGGAATGCGGGAAGTGTTTTCGTGTGGGAAAGCAAACGTCGTGTCATTGGTCGCGGTCCTTTGAGTAAATGGATGGGACGCCGCGAGTGCTGAGCGACTTCAGAACGTAGTCTGTCGGCGCGCCATCGTCGGCGGTCGTTTCTGTGGGATTTCTCGACGGGTAGCCCGCCCTGTCATAGCCAGCCTGTCCGGGCTGAATTCCATGGCGCCTACACGAAAAGACGCCGGGCGCTTTGCGGCTCGTCTTGCCGCCACATTTGGCACATTTGGGCATTGGTCACGGTCCTTTTGGGAAACCGGGTATCAGGTGGCGCGTACTTCGCCTTAGAAGCCCCACGCACTAACCCACCGTCAACCCGCTTCGCTAGATGAAATGACTCATCAACATAAGTTAGACCCGCATGGGGCTAACTTCGACGCTCCTATGGGGCTTAGGGCACTAGGTTACGTCTATCGTTTAGCACGCCGTTATTCCGGGCGCGCGGCTGGTTCTACAAGATCATCGTCGCCGCGATACGCCAGCTTCAACGCGTCCACCTTGTCGTGATCGCTGCCGAACATTGTCTTCCGCAGCTCGGCCTTTTTACGGGCACGCTCAGCAGCTTGAACGGTCGCGATAGCTTCGTTTTCGTCCTCAATGCGCCGATCAAATGCAGCGGCGTCAATCTTCGACACGATCCACTTGATTTCGACGGGCGATTCAAGGTCAGGCTCGACGTCAATCTCGCTGATCTTTGCAACGGTCATGCCGTGCCGTGTGCCCGACTGAACCACAACAAGATCGCCGATGCGCAAGTTTTGGTCGAACGTCTTGAACGTGTCAGCCGTGGCCCCGTCCTCGTACCGTGCCTTTACCGCCAACACGCTGTCGTTGATGATAAAGACGATTTTAGATGATTGCATTTGTCTCTGTTCCTTCCTGTTTCAATGTCCGGGCGGTCTGCTCGCGCTGCATCCGCCCGGTGCGCCCCTCGACGCAGTTAGTCAGGATCGACACAGGTTGCCCCGTTACTCTGACCTCAGCCACCCTTCACGATGGGATTTTCCCCGTTGCAAGCACGGATCGACCAGCTTCGCCCCCACCCGTCTTGCACGGGTATAGTTAGGAGCTGAGGTGCCACCAGTTGAACCCGGCGCTTTCCCCTTGAGACGGGCCGCACGTCTAACCGCGACAATCCCGCCCCCTGCGACCCGTTCCCGGATCGGTACACCCTCGACACCGCCGATAGGGCTGGATGCTTACACGCCTCCACCACGCTGACAGGGGCTTTGTCGTATCGCTCCCCCGTCGATAGGCCGCTTGCGCTGCACCTCGCCCCGGCCTATTTCTTCCGGGGATGCTCAATACATAGCATAAACAAAAAGACTTGCGCAAGCCCCTTTGTGCAGCTAAACACACTGCACAGACATTTATTTAGGCGGGCCAAATGACAGACGACCTACAACGCCTGTTCAAAGCGGTTCAGGAAAAGGAAAAGCGCGATGCGGACCGAATCAAACAGATATCCGACCAGATCGGACACAATGGCGGCCCAAAGATCGCGGACCCGTTCGGAATTCGCGCCGCTTGGTTCAAATTCGCCGATGAACACGACGCCCGGCGACTCGCCAAGCTGCACCTGCGGATCGAGCGGAAAAAGGCTGGCCTGCGCGAGCTGACCCGCGAACGGACAACGATAATGATGCGCTGTATTCGACGGATGCGACGCGCGGAAGGGAAAGAATGATGAATAATGCTAAGCCGCGCAGGAAGTACACGCAGGACCAAATTGATCGCGCTCTTGATCTGCGGGAGAGCGGCCTGACGTTCGCCCGGATCGAAGCTTTAACGGGCATGTGCGCAAAGTCGGCTCAGCGGTATTGCCTCTTGAAAAACGCACAACCACCAAATCCCCCGGCGGCGGGCAAGCGTCCTGTCAGCTACCTCAGAAACGGGGTTCTTGTCAGGCATTACACCGGGGCAGAGGATCGCCAGCTTTTAGAGTGGGACCGCACGGGCGTTTCGCGGCGCGCAATGGCCAGACGGCTTGGCCGGAACCCGAATTCAGTCACAAACCGATTGGCCGCGCTGGAACGCCGGGCGATCATATTGGAAGAACAGCAGGGGGGGGCGGCATGACGCGCACGGAATACGAAGGAGACGAAGCAGGCCGTTGCGGAGGGTGCGGATCGCGAAACATGCTTGTTACGCGACCACCAGACTGCGACACGCTGCACGCCGTTTGCAAGGACTGCCTGCGCCTTCAGGAGATCGAAACGCGCGACTGGCCGCTCTCCGAAATGTGCGACAATTGCGCCTTTCGCAAAGGATCACCCGAACGCGCTGATCCCTACCGATGGGCCGAAGTGCAGGAAACGCTCGCCAACGGCAGCGCCTTCCACTGCCACAAGGGGCTGAACATGACGATCAAAGGCACAGACTGCGCGTTTGACCCGCCGGAAGCCAGCAAGGGGCACGTGACGATCTGCGCGGGCTGGTTTGCGACGTATGCAAAGAGCTTTGGAAAAAGACAAGAAGGGACCACGACCGATGCCATTGCCACAGAATAAAAACCGACCGACCAAAGACTTGCCCTATCGCGTCTGGCGCTATCGCTGGCAACTTCACGGTGGCCATGTTCACGTCGGCGTGTTCGTCGCAAACCATCCCAAGGTCACGTTTGCAAAGTGCGGTGATCTGGTCATGTCTCCCGACGACTTCAGCGCGTTTCGGGCGGTGTTCAAAGGGTGCCAGAAAACCGCGTTTATTGAGGGAGGAGGCGCGGTATGATCGAATGGTTCAGAGTTTTGTTGGGCGGTTGCGTTCACGAATACCCGGATTATCTCGAAGGGGTTTTTATCATAGGCCGCTATCCAAACATCGAATACGCTGCTCGTTACCGGGAATGCTTGTACTGTAGGAAACGGGTGGCAAAGCGATAAATGACATTACGCCGATCAGCTCGCGCGCGCCGTGAGCTGTCCCGTGCAATGCCGCACGACAAGGAGAAAAACATGATCAAGATCACGACCGCAATCACCGTCGCCGCAATGCTTGCCGGGTGCGCAACGCAGCCCGAACAGATTCCGGCGGCATATGTCAGCCCGGCGATTTATCAGGATATGAACTGCCGAATGCTCAACGCTGAAGCCCAGCGCGTCAACGGCGCACTTGTTCAGGCGACGGGCCAACAGAAGGCCGCAGCCGACTCTGACGCTGGCATGACGGCTGTTGCGCTGGTCCTGTTTTGGCCGGCTGCTTTCTTCATCAACGGCAAGGGCGACGACGCAACACTGGCCCGGCTCAAGGGTGAGGCTCAGGCGATCCAAGGGGCGGCGGTACGCAAATCCTGCTCTTGATTTTGCAGCGCAACCGCGCATAGTCACAACACGCCCCCGGACCCGCGCCTTCACTCCTCCCGAGGTAAGCAAAGCGGCGATCAGGGGCGACACGGCGGCTGTCTTGCAGGGTGGCCCCCATGTGAGACGGTCGCCACCATCCACACTTGCGGAAAAGATTTACCATTTCAGGCTGTACCTGATATAGTTGAAACGTTCCTGTTGTAACTCAAACGGGCGCTAGGGTGATTCCGGCGCCCGTTTTTTTTGTCCGCTATTTGATCCGGTGGATACTATCGCCCCCCTTTAATCTCGCGGCCTTTGCCAGTGCCTTTTTTTTGCCATGGGGCAAGATAAGCGGCGCGCGCCTTCAAAGCCCCGGCCCCCGGCCCCCGGCCCGTCATTGCATTGGCGTCGCGCCAAGCTTGCCAGCGGGCAACATCGGAATCAGACCAAACCGGGAATGGGAAGTTTTCGGGCGCGTGGCGTGGCGTGGCGTCCAGTTGAGCGGCGCGGGCGAGGGCGCGCGCGGTGGCGGCCTTGCTAGGTGCCCTGTGGTTGTATTCCGGCCCATATATCGGGCGCGGCGTGCGGCGCGCGCCCGGCGCTTTTTGGGGCGTCCGGGAAAGATCAGCAGCGGACCAAATAGGGGCAGGAAAGCCCGGCGGTGAGTATCGCGGTACACCGTGCCCCGGCCCGGCGTCATGGCATTGCAGCCCCCTTGCCAGCCATTGCGCGCGGCTATCGTCCGGGGTTGCATCGGGCGCGGCCTTGCGTGGCGTGGCGCGTGGCTTAGGGGTGATCGGCGCGGTCGTGGCGCGTGATCCGGTAAGGCGGGCGATCAAGCTTGCGAATTTCACAGCGCGCCGCAATTCTCAGCGGCCATCCGGTAGGCGTGAGCGGCCCCGGCCCGGTGGAAGTTTGCGGCCCTTGCATCCCGGCGGCGTTCCGCGCGCGCGGCGCGTTCAAGGTATTCGCGCGCCATCGCGCGCCATTGGTTATAGGTCAATTTTTGCATCGGTCGTGGTTCCTTTTTTAGGTTGCAAAGAATTCCGCCCCGGTTAGGGGGCGGCGATCATTGCGGCCTATTCGTAATAGGGGCGGGATTCCGGGTAGTGATCGGGCGGGCTGCCTTCGTACACTTGCGCGTGAAAGCGGCCCCCGGCGTATAGAATCGAGCTAACAGACCGCCCCCGGCGTTGCAGGTGATCAAGCAAGCGGTTTGCGCGATCTGCGGCGGCGTATGCGGCGGACTCGCTCTTGCAGACCTTAAATAGTCGCTTAAGGGTGCCTGTATCATACCACCAGCCCCCCTCTTCACCGCCCCCATATTCGCGGTCTATTTCGTAAAATGCGACTGTATAGGTTGCCATTTTAAGCCCTCCCCGTGCGGTTCAGATCGTTTAGTGCGTCTACATCGCGGGCAAGCCCCATAAGCGCGTCAAAGGCCATCTTGTGCCCCTCTGGCGAACCACCTTGCAGGACCGCTATCAGTGCGGGCATAACCCCGGACCAAGTAGGGGTTGCGTCGATTGTTTCCGGGGTTGCGTCGATCAAATCAGGATCAAGGGCCAAGCCTTGCCCGATTGCCTGAGACCTTGCGACTCGGTGCCAGTAGGGTGTCGAGTGCCCGTCATATTCGCCCCGTCGTGGCCCGACAGTGACCATGCGTATATCATCGCCAAACTGGCCAAGCGATTGTCCGGCATATGTGACTAAAACTTCGCCTTGCGTGGTGCTGAATCGCTTGCGCTCAATAGTGACCAGATCGGCGTCAAAGTATTTAAGAGTCTGTTTCATGCGTCAATGCTCCCCTTTTCGCGCGCGGCGTCTGCATATTCTTTGATCGGCCCGGTCGCGGTGAAGTGCAGATCCCGCTCGATACCGATACCAAAGCGCCCTTTGTGGTTTTGCAGCTCTGGCAAGTAAACTGTGCCCAGCTCTGGCGATCCTAGACCAAGATCACAAAGGCCAAAGGCAAGATCATGGTTTTCCGGGTCGATATCGGTTAGAAGCCAAGTCGCGGCCCCGTCTGGATTGAAAAGCTTTACAACCGGGCGGTGATTACCCTCCCCGGTCGCGGCGGTTTTCGCGCCGTTAGCTGTCAATTTTGCCAATTCGGCTTTTGTAAATTTAAACATCGCTGTGGTTCCTTTTTTGTTGGATTAAAGCGCGCGGGCGCGGGCGTCGATATCGGCGACAGAATCAATGCAATCCAGCATCCGGCGGCGCGCGGGCGTAGGGTTTTCGCCAAACCCGGCCCGGATAGCGCGGGCAAGGTTTTTGCGCTGGAAGGGCTGGACCTCAAAAGCGCGCGCGGCGGCGGGGTCGAAATCGCGTATCATCGCGGCGGTGTCTCTGATCAGCATATCATGGGGCGTTTTCATGGGTCGCGGTTCCTTTTGTGGGTTTGTGGGTGGCGGTGCCGGGCGTTATGCCCGGACCATGTGAAACTTACAGCGGAGGTTTGCCGAGAAATGCTCCGAAGGTGTCGCCCCGGCTGGATAGGACTGATCAAAAATCAGGCCATCCCAGACCACAACCGCGTGGCCCTGTACCGTCACAAAATGGGTTCCTTTTTTGCCTTTTGTTGTTTCGGCAAATTCGCCAAGCGTCATTTTTGGCGCTGGCATTTCGGTCACTGTAAATCCAAGATCATTGGCGCAAGGCTGGTATTGGTGAATATAGGTGCCCCCGGTGGCGCGTTCCCGGCCTTTCAAGAGGATTGGCGCGGCGTCGCTATATGGGCGGTCAGTAAACATACACATTGCCACAATACCGCAGTTAGGCTGGCGCAATGGCGCGTCATGGGGAAAGATCGGCGCGTTTGGGTCGCGCAGGATGCGGTCGAGTGTTTCGCCAAGCCAAACCAGTGTTTTGACCTTCCAGCCTTGCCCGGCCATCTCTTGCCCGTATGTCACAGCGCCAATGGCGTGACCGATTGTGCATTTCTTGGCGGTTTTTTTGGCTGTCATGGTCATGGTCTGAAATCCTATCAAGTGGCGTTGTGCCCGTTTCCTTGATTCTCAATCTAGAGGGGTGCGCAAGGTTGCGCAAGTGCAAAGTGAGCAAGAAAGAAAGAACTTGCGCAATAGTGCGCAAATCCCTATCTGGTAAGCATGGAAAATAACAACATTGATCAAACCCGACTCAATGTCCCTATGCAAAAAGCATTCAGGGACCGCATAGAAAACCATTGGCGAACATTGCCCGGCGTCACAAGCGCCGCTGACTACATGCGCCAGCTTGCAGAAAAGGATATGACCCAAAATGTCGAATCTACCGCCCCCCGGCCCTGAAATTGTAAAACAGGTGCGAAAAGAAACCGGGCGATCTACCTTGATCGGGTTCTCAGGCGGCAAGGATTCAATTTGCGCGGCTTTGGCGGTTCGGGATGAATTCGAAGAAACCGTGCCATTTTTCCTGTACCTTGTGCCCGGCCTTGAGTTTGTCGATGAGCATCTGGACCGATGCGAAAAAACCATTTTTCGCGGCGCAAAAATCGAAAGGTTCCCGCACCCCGGCCTTTATATGTGGCTCAACTCTGGAATCTTCCAGCCCCCGGACCGCTGGCCAGTAATTAAGGCGGCGCGACTCCCTGAATTTGAGTACAGCGATGTGCACAGCCTAATCCGGCAAAAATACAACTGCCCTAAGGCGTTCAATGCGACAGGCGTCATGGCGGCGGATAGCCCGGTTAGGCGAATCTCCATTGTGCAGCATGGCGCTATCCTGAAAGGGCGTAAGGAGTATTTCCCGGTTTGGGATTACAAAAAGCGCGATATCATGGCGGCCCTGCAAAGCAACAAGATCACCTTGCCCGTCGACTATCGAATTTTCGGGCGTTCGTTTGATGGTCTGGATGCGCGTTTCATCCTGCCCATAAAGAAACACTTCCCGGCGGATTACTCTAAGATTCTGGAATGGTTCCCACTAATAGAGGCGGAAGTTTTCCGCGCGGAAAGGATGATGCAATGAAGCGACCAACTTTTACCCGGCCAAAATTCAAAAGCCCCGGCGCAAAGCTTGCCCATGAAGGGACCGTAAAAGACCCATTAAAGGGCTTGCCGGATATAGAAGACCCGGCGGGCGCGGCTGAGCAAGAGCTGTCCCAAGTCGCAAAAAGCTTCAGGGAAAGAGCGGCGCAAGAGCAAGCCCGTTTTGGCGATGTGACCGCTTGCGGGTATTACATCGTTTTGGTGTTTCAAAATGAAGATCAGTGCGATGCCTTTGCCGATGCGTCCGGGGTCGATCACAAGGGCGAAGCCTTTGTTGATGGGCGCGAGCTTGCAAAGGTGATGGGCATTGAACTTCCAAAAGCCGAAACCAAAATCTCGAAACCAAATATAAACCGGGATTATGCGTCGCTAACTAAGGGTTAAAGACAGGCGGCAAGAAAAAAGAGCCGGGCGCGCGATGGCGTTGCCCGGCTTCTTCACGTCTGATCGACGGCGAAAATCCAGCATATAGACCGACACGCGCAAATCGCGTATCCAAGGGGGGCTTAAGCACAAACAAAGGAGCTTCTACTATGCGCAACGTTCTTCGCCGTGTACGCAACGGGATCGGTCGGGGCATTCGTGCCGTAGGTGGCGCGATCCGACGCCGCTTCGGTGCCGCGCCGTACCGTCGGTAATTTATGACAGACGAAAAAGACAACGGCGAGGGGGAGGACTTCCCCCTTTCCGACCCCGGCCCTACGGCTGATGATATCGTTGGGTACAACGTGGATCAGCTCTTTGCGATTGGTATGGGCGAGGAAGAATGCGACGATGATCGGGTCAGGCGTGAGGCTCAGACCTTCGTTTCAACGTACATGCGTTCGCAGGGCCACAGCTACCAGATGATCGCAAACGAAATGAAATGCTCAATCGGCTGGTGTCATAGGCTTGTTCAACGCGGCCTGAAGCGCATATACAAAAAGACACAGGAAAGCGCCGAAACGATCCGGCAGCTTCAGCTTGAACGACTGAATAAAATGCTCGCAGGTGTAATGGAACGCGCGGAAACTGGCGACAGCTTCGCGATTCAATCCGCCCTGCAAGTCATGGACCGGATAGACAAAGCGTGGGGGCTTGAACCGCCAAAACGTGTCGAACACACGTTCACTGAGGACGCCCGCAATGAAGCCCTTGATCAGCTCTCTAAGAACATCGCTGCGCTCGCTCACGAGCGAACAGATCAAGACGGTTCTGGCGACCCTCCCGACCGACTTAATTGATGTACTGAAGTACGAGTGGCGGCTTTTCGGACGTGAGAAGCAGCTACCGCCCCCCGGCCTTTGGCGGACGTGGATGCCGCTTGCCGGGAGGGGTTGGGGTAAGACCCGAACGGGGTCCGAGTGGATCAGATCAAAGGTCGAGGGGAAAACCCCGCTGGCAAAGGGGAAGGCCCGACGCATTGCATTGATTGCGGAGACGGCAGCCGACGCCCGTGACGTCATGGTAAACGGCGATTCCGGCATTCTCGCTTGCAGCCCCAAAGACTTCCGCCCGACATACGTTGCCAACCGCCGGGCGCTGGTCTGGCCGAACGGCGTTGAGGCTTTGATCTTCTCAGCGATCGAACCCGATCAGCTACGCGGTCCGCAGTTTGACACGGCTTGGTGCGACGAGCTGGCGAAGTGGCGTTATGCGGAATACGCTTGGGACATGCTGCAAATGGGTCTGCGCCTCGGCAACCCGTCGCAAGCCCTCGTCACGACCACACCCCGGCCCATTCAGGTGATCAAAGACATTCTGAATGATCCCATGACGGTATCCTCTACCAGCTCGACGTATGAGAATGTGGGCAACCTCGACCCCGGCCTGCGCGCGGTGCTGGAGCGCAAGTATTCGGGCACGCGGCTTGGACGGCAAGAGATTGAAGCGGCGATTCTGGATGATGTGCCGGGCGCTCTGTGGACACGCAGCAACATCGACGCCAACCGCGTCTATGATCCCCGCAAGATTACCGATCCCGAATGGATCATCGGACGCAGGCCCATGCCAAACCTTGAACGTGTCGTGGTGGCTGTCGACCCTCCCACGACCAGCGGCGAGAACGCGGACGAGTGCGGAATAATTGCGGCTGGGCAGATCGGCAGTGTCCTTGACGACCGGGCGCACGGCTATGTTCTCGAAGACTGTTCCGCGCAAGGTAAGACGCCGCGAGAATGGGCACAGATCGCAGTCGCTGCCTATCACCGACACGGCGCGTCCTGCATGGTGGCTGAAGGCAACCAAGGGGGCGAAATGGTATCGACCGTGATCAGGACGGTTGACCCGACGATCAAGGTCAAGTTGATCCATGCCAGAAAGGGAAAGTTTGCCCGTGCTGAACCGATTGAGGCGCTTTATTCTCAGAACCGCGTGCACCATGTCGGGACGCACGCGACGCTTGAAGATCAGATGGTGCAGTTTGCAATCGACGGCCTGCCAGACAAAAACAAAAGCCCTGACCGTGTTGACGCTTTGGTGTATGCGTTAGACGAATTGCTGGTCGCGGGCGACACATACAACACAATGGGGATGATGTGATGGAAGAATTGAAGACGCTGTATGTCAGTAGGAAAGTGACCAACGCGGTCGAGATTGCCAAGCACTTCCGGGCACAAGGCGTGAACGTCATGCCCGCGAGTGAGCTGCACGTCACGATCATTTATAGCCGCCAGCCCGTCGATTGGTTTGCGGTGCCTCAGACGTGGCAAGAAACGGTTGAATACCCCGAAGGCGGCGCGCGCGCGATGGAGAATTTCGGTCGTGACGCGTTCGTTCTGCGCATACCGCCCGGCGAATTAGGCTGGCGCCACGACCAGTTGAAAGAGGCCGGGGCATCATCCGACTATCCAGATTTCAAGCCCCATATCACCATTTCAAACACCTTTGACGGCGACCCCGGCGACGTCGAGCCATGGACGGGCCGCATCATGCTCGGCCCGGAGATATTTGAGGAAATTGAAGACGAAACGGCAAGGAGCTTGATCTGATGGCAAACTTTTTCATGGATAGCCTGCGGAGCCTACAGACACGCCTTGGCGGTCCGCAGGATAAGGGCCGGGGGGCAGAGTACCTTTTCGTTCCTTACACGGATCAACAGATCGAAATGGCCTATCGGTCGAGCTGGATCATGCGCAAAGCGATTGATATCCCGGTGGACGATGCAACCCGCAAGTGGCGCAAGTTCACCGATGAAGACGGCAAGACGATGGACGAGGTAACCAAGCTGGAAAAGCGGCTCGCGGTTCAAAGCAAGGTCAAGAGCGCCAAGATCAACGCGCGGCTCTTCGGGGGGGCCGCTCTCCTGATCGGTGTGAGGGGTCAAGAGGACTTTGAAATCCCGCTCGATCCTGACCGGGTAGGGCCGGGCGACCTGCGGTTTCTGACAAAGCTGGAACGGTACAACCTGATTGAGCTTGCCCCCGTGACTGACCCGCGAAGCCCGCGCTATGGCCGATCCATCTACTATCAGGTCACGACGGGTTCAGGGGAGTTTTTGAGGGTCCACTATTCGCACCTTGTCGAATTCGATGGAGAAGAAAAGCCGACCGGAACGACGATCAGCGACCTCAACGTATCTCAGCGCGGGGATAGCTTGCTGCAAGTTCTCATGGAGCCTTTGCGCAACGTCGATAATGTCATGGCGAACATGGCGACGCTTGTTGCGGACGCCAAGACGGACGTGATCAAAATTCCGGGCCTGTCGCAGAACATTACCAATCCGGCATACGAAGAGGGGCTTATGACCCGTTTCGGCGCCGCCCGGATGGTCAAGGGCAACCACGGCGTTTTGATCCTCGACAAAGAAGAGGAATATCAGTCGGTCATTTATGGTCTGGACGGCCTGCCCCCGGCTGCACAGCAATTCATGCAGGTTGCGGCGGCGGCGGCTGATATCCCCATGACGCGATTCATGTCTCAGTCGCCGGGCGGTATGAATGCGACCGGAGACAGCGACCTCAACAATTATCACGACGCGCTTTCTGCGATGCAGGAAAATGAGCTGACCCCGGCGCTTGAATCATTTGACCGGGTTTTGATCAGAAGCGCGGGGTACGATCCGGCACGGGTCATTTCCGCTTGGGAGCCTCTAAAGCAGGTGTCGACGGCTGAGGCGGCTGATTTGCAGTCTAAGGTTGCCGCTATGGTTGCAGCCCTTGCAGGGACGCAGATTTTTTCTGATACCCAGATTGAAGCTGTTGCGATAGAAGCAATGGGTAAGGCGGGCTTGAAGGGTCTTGAGACGGACCAAGCTTCAGAAGTCACGGGTACAACGAAAGGTGACGAAGATGGCGGATTTTAAGTTTCAGGATCGCGGCGAGGTTTCGAACCTTCAGATCAGCGACGACGGGTATTTGAGCGCCAACGTGGCCTGCGCGCGGACAGGTTGCCAGATTTACACCGCCGATCAAATCGGCATGGAGGGCGATCACCTTGTCACGGTCTACCGCCCCCCTGAAGCTGTTTTCAACCGCGACAGCATGGCGACATTTGCGGGCAAGCCCGTCACGATGGGCCATCCGTCCGAGGCGGTGACGTCTGAAAACTGGAAAACCCTTTCTATCGGTGATATCCGGGACGATATCACCCGCGACGGCGAAACGATCCGGGTCGGCATTCACATCAAGGATGCGGCGGCGGTCAAAATGATTGCTGACGGCATTCGCGAGCTGAGTCCCGGATATACCTCCCCGATCAAAATGGAGGACGGAATTGCCCCGGACGGCACGCCTTATCAGGCGATCCAGACCGGACCGATCAAAATCAACCATCTTGCAGTTGTTTTGAAGGCCAGAGGCGGGCATAACATGCGTATCGGTGACGATGCGGCGCACCGGGGCGCTTACGCCCTTCCACAAGTGAAACTGGAGGACACCATGTCTGACGCACTCAAGAAAATCCTTTTCGACGGCATGACTATTTCAGTCACCGATCAGGCCGAATCGGCCATCCAAAAGCTGCAAACGCAGATCGTGGACGCCGCAACCACCACAGCTAAGGCCATTGCCGATGCTCAGGCCGAAACCGCCACAGCCGTTAAAGCTGTCGAAACGCGCGACGGCGAAATCACCGCACTGAAGAAGCAGTTGGCAGATGCAGCCATAACGCCTCAGAAGCTTTCCGACATGATGCGCAAGCGGAAGAAGTACGAGAAGGCGGGCAAAAAATCCGGCATGACTGAAGAAGAGATGGCCAAAATGTCAGACGAGGACATCACGCGCGCCGTTGTTTCGAAGTCGCTTTCCGACGAGGACTTCAAAACCCTCACGGACGAAGGCATCGCCGGGGCGTTCAGCATTCTCTCGATGCAGGATGCGGCGACCGAACCCACCCACCCGCAGTTTAACGACGGCCTTGCACGGCCATCCGAAAACGGCACTGGCTTCAACGACAGCGTGATCACCGCTGCATTTGGCAAGAAAGAGGCGTAAATCATGGCTACCAAAACACTCCCCCCGCGCACGGGCGATTATGTCCGTTGGGAAGGCGACGCGAGCTATTCCCGCGATACTGAGATTGTGGACGCTTCAGGCGGCGCGCTTGTAGCGGGTACGGTCTTGGGCCGCGTCACATCGGGCGGCGCGCTGGTCGCGCACACCACAGCGGCGTCAGACGGCAGTGAAGACGCCGTTGCCATCCTGTTCGCGGGGGTCGAGGCCGTCGAGGGTCCAGCCGTTGTGACGGCTCGTCTCACTGAGGTTGATGCGGCATCACTGACCTATCACGCTGGCGCCACTGGCCCCAACATCACCGCAATCAATGCCGCGCTTAAGGCGCAAGGCATTCTGGTACGCTAAGGAGCAACCACCATGACTTCTATGAACGCATTTTCAGGCAACGCCTTTGAGGTTGTTAGCCTGTCCAACGCGATTACCAATGCGCCTTTCGTGCCGGGTTTCCTTGGTTCTCTGAACCTGTTTACGCCCGTTCCCGAAACGTCGCACAACATCTTGGTGGATCGCCAAAACACGGAATTCACGCTGATTCCGACAACCCCGATCAATGGTCCGATCCCCGCGCGCCAGCAGCAAGGCCGGAACACGGTCAACCTGCAAATGGTGCACCTTGGCAAGTCGTTCACGCTCATGGCGTCTTCGGTGCAAGGCATCCGCGCGCATGGCCGCTCGTCCGAGCTTGAAAGCGCGGCAGTCAAGTTCCTGCAAGAGCTTGCATTGGTTCGCCGTGACGTCGAGCTGACCGAAGAATATCACCGCCTTGGTGCTATTCAGGGCATTCTGCTGGATGCTGACGGAACGACGGTGATCTACGATTATTTCACTGAAATGGGCGAGGCTGCACCTGTCGCGGTCAACTTTGCGCTGAACGTGTCGACCACTGACGTTTATGGCATCGGTCGCGAAGTTGCCCGGTCCATGGGCCGCAGTGCTGGCGGTGCCTTCACGCCAAACACCACCATTAACGCGCTCTGCGGCGACCAGTTCTATGACGATCTGATCGGGCATTCGAACGTGAAGGAGTTTTACCTTAACTCCGTGCGGTCCCGTGAGCTGGAAGCGGCGTCTGGTGCGATCTTTGAATCGCTCAAAGTCGGCGCGATCACGTACCACAACTATCGCGGCTCCGACGACAATTCTGCGGTGGCTGTTCCCACGGATGAGTGCAGAATCTTCCCGCGCAATGCCGAAGGCGTGTTTTCTAAGGTGCAGGGTCCACATACGACCTTCTCCACGGTCAACACTCCCGGCCTGCCCCTCTATGCGGAGCGCACTTTCGAAAACCCGGTCAACCCCGGCGAATCGAAGTGGGTCAAGGGCGAGGTCCACGCATATAACTTGCATATGTGCATGAAACCCCGCGTCCTGCGGAAAGGTACGGCCTCCTAATGGCAAAGGTGAAAATAACCAATCGTTCAGGCGTCACCAAAGCATTTCCGATGCACGGTGACGTCAAGATGATCAAGGCCGGGGCGAGCGCGGCTGTCGAGCTGCGCCCCGGTTGGCTGACGCGGCCAATCTTTGACGGTCTGAAAGCGCAAAATGTGGATATCGAGTTGCCTGAAGGTCACGACCTTGAGAGCTATTCGGCTGAAGCGGAAAAGGCGGAAAAGGACCAGAAGAAGAAGAACGTAAAGGCCCGTGCCGATGCGGAAAAGGCGACCAAGGCCGAGCGCGACGAGCTGGAAAAGGAAATGGCGGAGCTTGGCGTCCCCTTCAACAAAAACCACAGCAACGCCAATCTGAAGTCGATGATTGCAGACACGAAGTTTGAAACACACTTGCGAGCAGCGGCCACCGAGGCCAAGATTGAAGACGCGGAAACCATGCCCGTCGCTGATCTGAAAAAGCTGTTGCCTGATGTGAAGTTGCCCGCCTAATACGATAGAGGCAGTGTTGCAGGCGCAAGGGGGCGGGGCTGATGGTCCTGCCCCTTTTTTAATTCAGGAGTATGCCAATGACCTACAGTAACGCGACGGACGCCCGAACGGCATGGACAAGACGAGGCTATGATCACTCCACATTGACGGACGAAGAGGTTCAGCAGCTTTTGCTTGCCGGGTCCGAGTTCTGCGATGGCATGGGCGCGCGCGAGACGTCTCCGGGCATCTACATCACGCTGTTACCCGGCTACCCCACAGGCGGGCGGGCACAAGAGCGGCAGTGGCCGCGCACCGGGGCTGCGGACTCCTACGGCACGCCATACGAGGAAGACGAAATCCCCCCGGCCTTGATCCGTGCAGTTCATGCGGCTGCATGGTACGCCAAACAAAACGCGGGTGGCCTGAACGTTGTCTTCAAGCGCGATCAGATCGTCCAGAGCAGAAGGGTCGAGACGATTGCCCGGACGTTCTTTGAGCCAAAGTCGGTCAATGGCCTATCGCCAACGCGGCCCCAAATACCTGAAGTCGATGCAAACATGGCTTTGGTGCTGTCGGGCGTAGCGGGCAACCCCTACGGGATCACGGGGGTGGTCGCGTAATGGCTGGTAATTTCTTTGCCGATGATATTGATGGAGCTTACGAGGATATCCTTGAGGCCGGGGCGCTGGGTCAGATCATTGTCGCGGGTCCAGATACCGGGCCTGAGAACGACCCGACGCCGGGCCAACCTGTCCCATATGACACCCCGGCCTTGCTTTCCAACTGGAACAGAATGGAGCGGGAAAACGCGGCGATCCTCACCACGGACCGCAAGTTTTTGATCCCGGCGAAGGGTCTGGCCATCACCCCTGAGCCGGGCAACAAATTCTCTTTCATGGGCGGGGCTGAGGCGCGCATCGAAGACGTCAGGACGGTTCAGCCGAACGGCATCCCGATCATCCATATCTTGCAGGTCAGAGGGTAATATGCCCCGCGACACGCCAGCGGCATTCATGCGCGAATTTGCCCGGATCGCCCCGGCGTTGCAGTCAGCTTTCAAGCAGGCAATGCAGGACGTCGCCTCGTCAACGGACCTTGCCCTAATCATTGGGGCGATCAATGCGGGCGATGTGGCGGCGGTGGTTGAAATGCTCAACCTCGATCAAAGCTACACCGGGCCGATATCGCGGGCCATTGACGGGGCTTTCTACGCTGGCGGCGCGTACACCATGGCAACCTTGCCCCGTGGCCGTGTGGGTGGCGCTGGGCGCGGCCTGAGCGTTCCGGCAGCCTCACCTACGCCACGCCCCGGCGCACCCGTCCTGCGGGTCCGATTTGACGGCAGGCACCTACGCGCGGAATCGTGGGTCAGGGATCGGGCAGGCGATCTTATTCGCGAGATAACCGAGCAGCAGAGACGGGCAATCGTCAATGTGGTCGAGGCGGGCATTCGGGAAGGCCGCAACCCAAAGAGCGTTGCGCTTGATCTAGTAGGCCGCATTCGAGGCAACGAACGTGTTGGCGGAATGGTCGGGCTGACAGACTATCAGAGCAATATCCTCATCCGACGCCGGGCGAAGCTTTTGGCTGATGGAGTCGCGGCGGCAGAGGTACAGGCGCGGATCGAGCGCGACACGCAGCGCGCCCTTTTGCGCCGGGGTGAGACAATCGCGAGAACCGAGACAATCAGCGCCCTTAATGCCGGCCGATACGAGGCAATCGCACAGCTTGTCGATTCCGGACGGGTGGATGCGTCTCTGGTCAAGCTCAGGTGGTCCGCGACCATGGACAAGCGCACACGGCATTTGCACGTTTCTATGAACGGTCAGGTCGTGACCTTTGGCGAGGCGTTCATAAGCCCGACAGGCGCGCGGCTACGGTTCCCCGGCGACCGGACGCTTGGCGCCTATGCTGAAGACGTCATAAATTGCCGTTGCTATGCCTACATTGAAATCAATTTTCTGGCGATGGCAGCATGACCGAGACGATTAGAGCGCAAATCCGATTCAGGACCGACAAGGCTTGGCGCAATGCGGAGCTGATCATGCGGCAGACGATACAGGATACGATTGGTGATGCTCAGACACCAACCGCCCAAGGTGGCCGGATGCGCGTCGATACGGGCTTTCTGCGCAATAGCCTGAACACCAGCTTGATGGGGTCCACGTCAATAAGTGGCGCGGACGCTTATGTTCTGGTAATAGCGGGGATGAAGATCACCGATACGCTCGTTGCGGGCTGGACGGCGAGTTACGCGGCGCCGCGCGAATACGGGGCAAGAGGGCAAGCGCCAGATTACTTTATGAGGGGCGCGGCGATGAAGTTTCAGGCGTTCGGACGCGCCAATTTAGCAAAGGTGACGTAATGTCGGAGACAGCCGCACAAGAAGCCCTAGAGCAGCACTTGATTACGCTCGCCAACCGACCAACGACGGTATGGGTAAACAAGCAGGGCGAGGGTGTGCCACGCTTGGAGCTGAACCACGGCCCGGTTGCCAACACGGCATTGACCCATAGAGGCGGCGGCCAATCCGCGCTTTTATCTCAGATTGATATTGTGGTGGCGGCGGGCACCGGGGCCGACGCTGGCGCAGGGAACGATAAAGCAGGAATGCGGACATACGCGCAAGCGGTGATCGACCATTTCCCTTTCAATTTTAAGCTTGCGGGCGCTAAGGTTCTGGCGCGGCCTAGCATGTCTGGAATGCGCAAAGACGGCGAAGAATTCCGGGTTTCCGTAACGATAAGATACAAACTCAATGAGTAAGGAGGCATGAAATGCCAGACGATCAAGAGACGGAAAAGAAGCCCAAAGAGAAGGCCGAAAAGAGCGGACCCCACCTTTATCTTGAGGGGCGATTTGTTCGCGTTACGCTAGGGTCGCTTCAACGCGTGCATTTCATTGGCAGGTCGCGCCATGTCGTGGAGCCGGGTGAAATCGTCCACATGAAGATGAAAAACGAGATCACATATACCGGAACGGTTGAGGAATGTGTTAAGGCTGATGGCGAGGTCTGCATTTCGTTCATCAACGACGACTTGGCACCCCTGAAGACGGAATAAAGAATTTTGCGCTTGCGCAAATAACCCGCCCCTATCACGGGGCATTTTGAAGACAAAAGGAGAATTTTTCATGTCTTTTGATACAGCGGCGGGCGTATCGCTTGCACTGAGCGAAACACTACCAGCGACTTACGACGATACAGGCTACGGCGCGCTTACGGGCACGGTTGTCGGCGAGATTACGAACGTGGGCGAGTTCGGCAAGCAGTTCGCGCTTGTCACACACATGCCACTTGCGACGCGTGGCACGAAGAAGTCCAAGGGCAGCTTTAACAACGGCACGCTTAGCCCACAGCTTGCGCTCGACGAGGCCGACGCGGGCCAGATCATTTTGAAAGCGGCGCTTGAATCGGACAATCCGGTGGTTGCCATCATTACGATGGACAATGGCGATATCTATTACATGGAGGTTCTTGTTATGAGCGCCCCCATCACGATTGGAGGGGTTGACGATGTTGTGACGGCGGCGCCTTCTCTTGAGGTCACTGATAACCCGATTGTGTACGTTGCTGCACCATAAGGTTAAGGTGATGTATGGCCGGGCGTGACGCCGCACACGCCCGGCCATATCTGCGGCAATGCGGCTTTAAGAGTGGATAAAGAAATGAATGACTACGACCCGAACCGACCACAAGAAAACCAGAGCGCCCCGGCCCCTGAACCCGTGGCAAAACCAAAGCCAAGCTATGACCTTGATAATTTTGACACGGTGGCGGCAGCTTCCGTTGGCGCTTGGCTGATCCTTCGCCACCCAAACACGGATGAAAAGCTTGTCGGTGAAAATGGGCCTTGGCGGATACAGTTGCTCGGGAATGACAGCAAGAAGTTCAAGCGGGCAATTTCCTTTGAGCATGAGCAGGCCGCAAAAAGCCGCAAAAAGGTCATGTCGCTGGAAAAGCGTGACGAAAGCGGGATCAACGCCCTTGCCGCGATCACGCTGGAATTTGAAAACATCGTCATGGGCGAAGAAATTGTCTCCTTCTCACGCGAAAATGCGATCATGCTTTATACGCGGTTTCCATGGATCAAGGAGCAGGTTGACGAGTTCACTGCGGAGCGTTCCAATTTTTTGAAGAGCGCGCCGACGAGCTAACACTCTGGGCGCGTCAAAAGGGATGGCTCCTTTCGTATGAGGAAGGGAGCAAATTGTCTCGGTACGAGAAGATGGAGGCGGCGGGGAAGCAAGTTTTCGAGCCGCCTCTGACGTACACAAAGGAAATGTCCGAATATCTCAGCGATCTAGGGTTTGGCCTTCAGTACGGCAACGGATTGTGCCCCCTTACCCCATCCGAGCTTTCGAGTTGGTGTGAGGGAACGGGCTTATGGCTTTCGTCGTGGCAGTTCGAAACGATGCTGCGGGCATCAAGAGCTTTTGTGTCGGAGTACAATTCATCGAACGACGCGAAGACCCCGGCACCATACATTACGGCGGAGTCGATCATCCAAGGGCGAAAGTCAGTATCCGACCAAATGCGTACTTCCCTTAACGCCATGGTCGAGAGGCAGGAAAATAATACTATCAAAAAGGGCGGTCGCTGATGTAGACAAGACGCAGGTTGGCAACGGCTTGCGTCTTTTTTTGGAGCCATAAATGAATGATCTTTTACAGCTTGGCTTCGAGTTTTTCGCCAAAGGCGTAGACGCCACAAAGGCGAAAATGCGGGGCGTCGAGGATGCTGCGGAAGGCGTCGAGAAGAAGCAGGCACGGGTAAAGAAATCAACGGACGCGCTGAGCGCATCGTTTGGCCGGGCCATTGGTGTCGCCGCCCGGATGGCCGGCGCATACCTGTCTGTCACGGCTGCTCTGCGGTCTGCGGAGACGTACACTCAGCTATCAAACAGCCTGAAGGTTCTGGGGTTTAACGGTGATCAGGTTGCGGATACCTTGCGCAATATCGCTAGGGTCGCCAATGAAACACGGTCGCCGCTTGAGTCGATGGCCAGCCTATATCAGAAGGTTTCGATTGCGGGCAAAGACCTGAACACGACCAACGAAACAAACTTGCGCTTTACGAAAAACATCGGCCTTGCGCTGGCTCAACAGGGCGGCAGTGCAGCGGCGGCGTCCGGGGCGCTGATGCAGTTGGGGCAAGCCTTGTCAGGTGGCATTGTACGAGCTGAGGAATTTAACTCAATCCTTGAGGGCGCATTCCCGATCGCTCAAGCAGCGGCTAACGGTATCGACGCGGCGGCGGGGTCTGTCGGCAAGCTGCGCACGATGGTCATTGAAGGGGAGATTTCATCCAAGGAATTCTTTGACGCCATTCTGAGCCAATCAGACGCGCTTGAAGAGGCGTTTGCCAACACTGTGCCGACGATTGGTCAGGCATTCACGGTCCTGAGCAACAAATTCCTGATGTTCATCGGGCAGGCGAACACAGCCGGGGGCGTTACGGCGGAGCTGGCCAAGGCAATCCTTTTTCTGGGAAATAATGTCGAGCAGATCATTGCCTATGCGGCGGCGGCGGCAACGATTTACGGGGTCACGTTCGTTGGTGGCCTAATTGCGGCGGCGGGTGCGACGGGTATCCTATCCGCAGCGATGGTTGTCCTGCGGGCTGCAATCATTGGAACGGGGATCGGGCTTCTGATCGTCGCGCTAGGCCAAGCGTTCCTTCTCTTTGGTGATCTTATCAACATCACGGGCAGCATCGGCGAGGCGTGGGCGGCGCTTGGCCCGGTCGCGTCCGAGGTCTGGGATCGGATCAAGATCGGATTTGTGGGTCTGACCTTCCAAATGAAGGCCGGATGGTATCGCACGAAGGCCGACGCCATGGAAAGCCTGACGGGAATTGCGATCAGTGCGGCTGATAACGTCAACAGCATCATAGGGTTTTTCGTCGGCGCCTATAACGGTATTTTGGCCGCTTGGGGGTTGCTTCCTGAAGCATTCGCGAACCTTGGCGCGCGTGCCATTAACGCCATGATTGCAAAGGTGAGCGAGGGTCTAAAGGCGATGGTTTCGCTTATCAATCTTGCTCTACCGGGCATTATCGAGATTCCTACGCCCGACCTTTCGGGTTGGGAGGTTGTCGTGCCAGCGGCGGCCAACATCGGGGATGCGGTCGCTGCTGAATTCAACAAGGCGCAAGGCGAGGCATACGCAAAAACGACTGAAATGGCCAACGGTCTAGCAAATAGCATCACAGACCTGCGCGCCGGGGCTGACATAGCGGCGGAATTTGGCGACGCGTTTAAGGACGCAGCCACCAAGCCCCTGAATTCCGTTGAGGCACTTCGCAAAGCGGTGGAAGATACGGGCGAGGCATCTGACGATGCAGTGAAGCCCACAACCGATCTGAACAATGCGATTGAGGATACGGGCAAGAAAAGCGGCGGGGCAGCGAAAAAAGTCAAAGAGCTGCTGACCGAAACCGAAGCCTACAACAAAACCCTACAGGACGCCGCTTTCACGGCTGAGGATTTCGGCACCGAAAAAGCCAACATTATGATCAGCGGCATTGATGGGGTATCTGACGCTTTTGCGGATTGGATTGGCGACGGGTTCACAGACTTTAAGAGCTTTGCCAAGGGCATTCTTTCGACGTTTCAGGATATGCTGAAGTCGATGATTTCGATGGCGATAAAAAACAAAATTATGATCGGCATGGGCATTTCAGCCACGGGCGTCGGGGGCGCAGCGGCGGCAGGCCAAGTAGCAGGCGCACCGGGCGGCGGTGGTATCCTTGGCGCAGGCGGCGCTCTGGGCGGGCTTGGCGGTATCGGCAGCGCCCTCGCCGGGGGCTTTATGAACTCGGTCGGCGGGTTTTTGGGCGGTGGCTTGTCTGGCGGGTTTGGTGCGATTGGCGCGCAGGTCGGTACAGCTTTCGCAACGGGAACAGGAACGGCCATCGCGGGCGCAATAGGCGCAATTGCGGCACCACTGCTGGCTGTGGCGGCGGTATTCTCGTTCTTCAAGTCCAAAACCAAAGAGCTGGACGCAGGACTGCGCGTCACTATCGACGGTATGGCCACGCTAGTTGAGACATTCAGCACCATCGAAAAGAAGAAGTTTTGGGGCCTGTCCAAGAAGGTCAGCACGTCATTCACTGCGGCGGAGGCCAGTGTCGCTGATCCTCTCGAAGCTATTGTGGCACAGATGCAGGGCAGCGTTCTTGACGCAGCAGGCTCGCTCGGCGTGGGCGCTGAGGCGTATGAGGCCTTTGCGCATGAGGTCCAGATATCTACGAAGGGCTTGAGCGAAGAAGACGCACAGCGCGCCGTGGTAGAAGCTCTGAACGGCATCGGGAACGCGTTTGCTGCACTGACCCCAGACCTTGAGCAATTCATGCGCGAGGGCGAAGAATCTGGCGATACCCTGACACGGCTCGCAAGTGATCTTGGCGCGGTTAATCTTATGATGGATACGCTTGGCCACACACTGCAAGAAGCTACTGTTATCGGTGCTGGCACGGCTTCCGACTTCGCAGCCATGTTCGGCGGCATTCAGGCGATGAACGCAGCAACCACAGCATTTTTCACAGGCTTCTACAGCGAGGCAGAACGGTTCGCCACAGCACAACGCCAGATCGAAGCACAGTTCTCGGCTTTGGGTGTCACGACGCCACAAACCCGCGACCAGTTCCGCGCAATGGTGGACGCTCTGGATTTGACCACAGAGAGCGGAAGACGCATGTACGCGGCGCTGGTATCCATGTCGAGCGCACTTGATGCCGTCCTGCCCGCCGTATCGAGCTTCACGGCGCAAATTGCGGCGATGGTGGGCACGATCAGCACGGAAATCGACGCAATCATCGGCGAAACGACAACCGCGATGCGCTCAAATGAGCAGGCGGCGGCGCTGTGGTATCGGACAGCCGACACCCTGCGCGGCGTCATCACGGATATGCGCAGTACAGCCGGGGTGCTGATCTCCGGTGTTCAGGCGCGTGAGTTTTCCGAAGCGCGGTTTCAGACGCTTCTTGCGTCGGCTATGGCGGGGGATAGCGGCGCGGCGGCAGGTTTGGGCGCGGCGGCTCGCACGCTGCTGGACAACACCAAGGCCACCGCGACCAGTGCGCTGGAAGTCGCTCGGGCGGAGGCGCGCGTGATCTCGGACTTGCAACTGGCGGGCGGTGTGTCGGATATCGAGGGCGCGCGGCATGACGTGATCGCTGGACTGATGGGTCAGCAGGTAGAGCTGCTTGAGGGTGTGCGCGATGCAATCAACAGCGGTGATCTGTCTGCCGATGATATTGACGGGCTTAACGCGCAGATGGGCGCGCTTGAGGATGCGATCAAAGCCGCCGAAATGATCAATTATGCGTTCCTGAAAGAGCGCCTAGATGTGGCTGTGGACCTCATTGCGACCTCAGACATCCCGCAGCCGATCCGCGACCTTCTGGCCAATACTGCCACGGGGATCACCGCGACCATCGACTACATCGTGCGGGCACCTGACCTTACGCCTGATCTGCGGTGGCTGGCTTTGACGGCATCGTCCGAGCACATCAAGACGATCACGATGGCGGCGGAGGATAATCTGCACCCGTGGACCCGATGGATCGCGGTGACGCAGGTAAGCGAGCTGGATAAGACGGTGAACCTTGTCCTTGGATCGGACCTTGCGCCCGACATCAAGCGGATCGCGCTGGCCGGATCGTCCGAGCTGTCGCGCACTGTGAATGCTGTTCTGGGATCGTCCATGAGCGAGGATGCCAAGCGTATGGCGCTGATGCGCAACGAGTGGGTGGCAAAGACCATTCAGGGAGTGGTTGACACATCGAGCCTTGAGCCTTGGCAGCTTCGGTTCTTGCAGTCCGTCACGGGTAGCGCGGCGGGCACGCTGACACTCGGCGGGGCGTTTTCGTTTGACCCAACTAGCGGCTTCACCGCTTTGTTCGGGAGCATCACGCAGACGAATATCAGCGCACCCATGACTGCGCTGCGCGCCAGCCTCACGGCGCTGACAGACCAAATCCGCGCGGACATGGCCGACCGCGCAGCAGCAGCCGCGCGCGCCCAGTATCTTGCGGGGCTTCAGGCGCAACTCGGAACGGTAGCGGGCACACGTCAGACCGCAATTGACGAGGCCGCAGGCGTCATGGGTCAGATTCGTGATCTTGAAGCGCGGACTGGCGTGGATATCCGCAACGGTTCCAGCGATGCGGTGATGGGTTTTCACGCAGGGGGTAACGTCAATTATCGGGCGTCTCACGTCAGCTATGGCAGCGGTTCTGATCTTGCAGGGTTTAATTCCGCGTTCCGAGGCCCGAACGGACTTGAGGCGCAACTGATGGCCCTCGGACAAATTCCAGCGTCGTACAATCAGCAGATTAACGGACTGCGCGCCCAGATCGCGGGAATGGGGGCGGTGCCTGCATTCGCTACGGGCGGAACGCACATGGGCGGTTTGCGCATGGTTGGCGAGAATGGGCCTGAGCTTGAGGTCACAGGGCCGTCCCGCATCTACAGCGCGCCACAGACACGCGCGATGATGTCGGGCGGCGATAACGCTCGCCTTGAAATGCTTGTCGTTAAACTGACGGAAGAGGTTGCACGGATGCGGGACGAAAACACGCAGCTTGCGAAAAACCGAGGCACTGACCTGCGCCGGGTTCGCCTGATCGAAGAGCGCCGCGCTGCCGCCGAGGAGTTGCTATGACCGCAATTATGGTCATTCCCTTTGCTGTGACGGACGGTAACTTCGTGTCCAGCAACGTGCCAGAAACGGACTATCCTGCGTGGTTGGTTGGCACAACATACGCTCAAGGTGATCGGGTTATTTCAACGACAACCCACAAAATCTATGAGAGCGTGTCCGCTGGCAACACGGGCAATGATCCAACTTTGTCTGTCAACGTTCCGACATTTTGGTTGGTGGTCGGCAGCACGAACCGATGGCGCGCTTTTGATACATCTCTGGGCCAAAGCGTCACCAACCCGGATACGATTGAGTACGTTCTGACCACACCTCAGCGGCTCGACAGCGTGGCATTTATTGGATTGGTCGGAACATTTGTTCGGGTGATAGTCAAGGACGGATCGTCAACGGTTCGCTACGACATGACACAAGACCTGCTCGACGTGGGCGGCATTACAAGCTGGCTGGACTTCTTCTCGTATGATGGCAGCTACGATCCCGAAATCGTGTTAAACGACATCGGCGCGCTGTCTGGCTTCACGGTCGAGATCACAATCTCGACAATCGGAGGCACGGCTGAGGTCGCGGAGATCGTCGCAGGAAAAGCCGAGTCGCTCGGGACGATTCTATCTGGAACGCGCAGTGGCTTTACAGACTACAGCCGTAAGGAGATTGACGACTTCGGGAACATTACCATCGTGAAGCGCCCCACGGCACGGCGAGCAGAGTGGGAGTTGTCTTTCGAGACGCGGGCAAACCGCCGTATCCAGCGCGCACTTGAAGACGCTAGAGGCGCTCCCGCTTACTTCTACCCCGGCCCTGAAATGACCGATTTCTATGTCAGCGTATACGGCGTGGTAGATGACTTCTTTCCTGCGCTTGAGGGCGGCGGAACAACACAAGCGACCCTTTCAATAACAGGAGCAACCTAATGCCTCGGCCAGCGACATTTGTATTTCCAAACCCTCCGCCTGTTTTAGGCGATCCTGACTTTGCGGCAGACGCGCAGGGATACCTTGGGGCGTTCCCCGATCTGTTGACCTACGTCGAGGCTATGGCGGACTTTTTGCAGACGGACTTTGCAACTGAGCTGGCCAACGGTTCGGCGGCATTGCCCTCTATGGCCTTTGCAAGCGACCTGAATACTGGTTTCTATCGCGTGGCAGCGGATCAGATCGGTGCATCGACGGGTGGGGTGCGGCGATGGCTTCTGAGCAATACAGCTTTTCAGGTCGATGTTCCGATTACAGGTACGGCAGTTGTTTCAAGCGACACCGATGTCACCGCTGAGCGACTTCTGAAAACAGGTGCTGGACCAGCACAAGCGTATCGGCGCGGCAATATTCTGGGCACTGTTTCCCAGTCGGCGGGAATCCCGACTGGCTCAATCATCCAGCGTGGCAGCAACGCAAACGGAAACTTTGTTCAATTCGCAGATGGGACACTTATTTGTTATGGAACAGTCACAGCGAGTTCCGCAGACGAAGTGACGCTTACGTTCCCATTCGCCTTCATCAATGCATCCGAAACGTCTGTACAACTGACACCGCAACCTCCCCCCGGTCTGCTTTCGCTTGCGCCCCGAATAATCTCCAAGACAACTACGGATTGTCTTGTTTCCGTCGTTCGACCGAACGACACAAGGATTTCATCCGCAGTCGCGTTCATTGCGACTGGCCGCTGGTTCACTTAAAAGGAAACCCCATGAAAATTCGCACAGTACTTGTGGGTCGTCCGTCCGGATCACCTGAAACAACCATGTCGGTGTCTGCTGACGTAGCGACTGTCAACGGCACAGCTTACGACCTATCCGGCGTTCCGGAGGGCGGCTCTGCCGTGCCCGGTGGCGATCATCCCTTTGTGGGGGCAATTAAGCGCGTCGGCGGGCAGATCGAGGTGTCGGTGCATTGGTCTTATGATACGGCCACCGCCTCACCAGATCAGGGCAGCGACCATCCTGTTTTTGTAACCACGAGCGGCGCGGTTCCCGACCCCGTGCAGCGTTTGGAGGTGCAAGAATGACCTTTTCCCTGACCATCACAACTGCTGCGGAGATTGCTGCCCAAGAACAGCGGGCGCGCAGCGATGCCGTCACGGTTGAGCGCGACCGCAGGCTCGCGGCGGGGGCCGTTGTCGCTGTCACAGGCTACGGCGATATTCCTGTTCAAGGTCGGATGCACGACCAAATCAACCTGATCGCACTTGGAGACACGGCACGCGACTTGATTGAGGCCAGCATCTCCGGCGCGATCATCCCGTTTCGGGACGGTGACAACGTGATGCACATGCTCACGCCTCAGCAGGTCGCGGAACTGGCGCGAAAGGGCAAGGCGGCGGCATCGGCGATCTATGCAGCGGCATGGGCGATCAAAGACAGCGCTGAAATTCCCGCAGACTTTGCAGACGACGCGAACTGGCCTGCCTAAAACCGACACAGAAGGCCATGAGGCCATGTAAAGCCCGAATGTAGTACGGCGTAAGGAAGAATATGACCAGACCGACTTTCGACATGAAAATATCGCTGGGGAACGTGCTATCCATTGGCAGCGTCGTGGTGGGCCTGACTATGGGCTACACGACATTGCGCGCAGACGGCCTTGAGACGCGGCGCATGGTGGCGACCATTGAGACCAGCGCGCTACAGCGGGAAAGCCGTTTGCGTGCGGTAGAAATCCAGCAAGCGGGGCAAAGCTCCGACCTACGGTCCATTCAGGCAGGCATCTTGGAAATAAAGGGGCTAATTAGCTCATTAAATAAAAGCCAACCATGACCTACAAAGTACCGAAAGGATAAATCAATGTACAAGGCAGCATTTTACAAGTCGCTTCGGAGGCGCGAAAGTGGTGTGTTCGGCACAAGACTTTCGCAGTCGCAGGTGAATGGTATCGAGGGCATCCTGACGGCGTTTGAGCAGGTCGGTGATGGCAGGTCCAGCACGTTGGCCTATGCCCTTGCCACAGCTTACCATGAAGTCGGCGGGCGCATGGTTCCAGTGCGTGAGGGCTTTGCCAGCACCGACGCGGGCGCACGGCGGGCCGTAGAGGCTTTGGCGCGCAAGCGTGGGCCTAGCAGCAACGTCGCAAAGTATGCCAAGCCACAGCCGCCCTACGGCCATGTCTATTACGGGCGCGGCCACGTTCAGTTGACTTGGCTGGACAACTACCGCGACAGCAGCACGGATGCGGGCGTGGATCTTGTCAAAACGCCGGACGCCATGCTTGATCCGGCCATAAGCGCCCGCGTGATGATCAAGGGCTTGCTTGATGGCCGCTGGAATGGTCGCGGCCACGGCCTGCGCTATTATTTGGACAAGGGCGATCTGGAAGGCGCGCGGCGCACGGTCAACATCACTGACAAATGGGCGGTTATTGCGGGCTACTACCGCGCGTTTCTGGCTGCTATTGAGGCGGGCGGTGGCGTTTCTGCGAGGCGTCCCGATCCGGTAGCGCCGATCATGCCCGCGCCTGTGGATACTGACGCGCCATTCATCGAGCAAACATCACCGCAGCGCCCTTGGTGGGTCGCGCTGCAAACTCTTTTCGCTGCAATCTTTGGAGGCAACAAATGAACTACGCACCAATCGCGCGCATCGTCGTGCGCTACATCGTCGGGCTTGTGCTCGGCATAGACGCCGCCGACATAATGGCTGGTGATCCAGATATCATCGCGTTTGTCGCGCTGGCAATCGGCGCCGCAACCGAGGCCGCATATGCGCTTGCGGTCAAGAAGGGATGGGCGAAATGAACGATCCAATTGGGACCAGCCTGCTGATCATCATTGTCGCGGTGCTGTGCATCGTCGGCCTGTTCATCTTGCTATGATCCGCCTTGTCTTCATAGCCGTGCTTCTGGCAGGCATTGCCGCCGCAAGTGTGTGGCTCTATTCGCGCGGGGGTGACAACGCCCGCACCGATCAACTCGAAAGGACACTGCAAGATGCTGACACGTTCAACGAAGGCGATGGCACTGGCCCTGAGTGCAGTGGCCTTGACCGGATGCTGGCCCGATGCGGAAGCGCCAACTAAGGGCGTTCCCTGCGTCGTACTTAAACCAAAGACCGACGCGCTGCGGGCGGGCATCATTGCCAACCCAGACACAGCCGAAGCCGTGGCAACCCCGGCGGCTGATATTGTGCTAGGCACAGAAGCCGTCTGCGGAAAAACACAATAGCCCCATCGGGCAAACATCAAAGGAAAGCATTATGGCTTATCTCAACCCAGAAGCACGCGACCAAGGACTTGATTGGATCGACACCAACGGCACCCGCCTCGATGTTTGCTCTCAAGAGCCTGCAACCTACGCTGAGGCGACCAGCACCTATACGCTGCTCACTGCGACCGTCAACACAGGCTCTACGGTGAACAGCGCCACAGGACGCAAGGTCACTGTGCCAGCAGTCTCAGCGGCCACCGCCACAGCGACAGGCACAGGCACGCACTGGGCCTTGACAGACGGCACGGGTGTTCTGGTGGCCACTGGCGCACTTTCAGCGTCTCAGGCGGTGACGTCAGGCAGTGATTACGACCTTGCCGCTTTCGATATCAACTTCCCCGCCGCGACATAAGCCCGCCGTAAATATCTGCGCAAAGGACGTATCATGCCAAGAGCACTTACCATCGAAATCGTCACGGATAAGCCTGTAACGCAGACCATCTCCGTTCGTCGCGCAGAGACCTTGCGGATCACGCTGTCTCAAGAGGTCGCATCAGTTGCGCTGACTATCAGCCCAACGGCTGGGGGCGAACCAATTGTCGAGATTCCCGGCACGGCGGGGTTGATCATAATTTCGCCGTCTCTTGTTTCCAGTCTGACGGAGGGGCAGTCATATCAGATGAACATCTGGAACACGACCAACCTGGCCGATCCGTTGCAACTGGTCAATGGGACGTTCAAAACCGAAAACACGATCCAGCCCGGTTTTGTTGAGTATGCGAGCCAGTATCTCAGTTCCGGCGTAACGATCGTGCATCTGACCCAAGCTGAATATGATGAGATTGTCGAGTTTCCGGCTGATACAATCTACATCATCACGGAGGCAGCGGCATGATGTACTTCGGCGACCGTTACGTGCGCCGCATTTATCTGGGCGGAACTCTGCTCAAGGTATTTCCCGCGCAGGGCAATGCGCCTTTCGGGATGCAGGGGCTTCTGATGACGACTGCGCTTGGCTCTCCAACGCTGTCGGAAGTGGCCGGGGCTGTGCTTATTTCGCCTGCTGGCCTGAGCATGACGCCATTAATGTCGTCAACCGCGCTGACTCTTTCGGGTGTCGCATACGAGGGCGCGGTAGCCCGTTCCTCAATCGGGCAATCGAATGAGGACGGCACCAACTCAATGGCGAACGTGCCAGATGCAACGCAGGGCGTCTATGATCGTGTC
>Ga0307981_1000397_pt1 | contig 43734 bp, 39 predicted proteins | sample OrgLakmetagen987_FD_201849 | JGI IMG/M metagenome (GOLD analysis project Ga0307981, IMG submission 201849) | Saline water microbial communities from Organic Lake, Antarctica - #987 | ecosystem: Environmental > Aquatic > Non-marine Saline and Alkaline > Saline | place: Antarctica: Organic Lake... | reverse complement strand
TGAGCCTTGTGTTCAGCACGATGGAGTTTTTCAAGCTGCATCCCGCGTCAGATTTTTTCTTTGGCACCACATGGTCGCCGTCCTTTGGCGGCGGGTCCGATCTGGGCATCGCCCCGCTTTTGTGGGGCACGCTTTACATTTCGTTCATCGCGCTTCTGGTGGCGGTGCCCATCGGTCTTTTCGCCGCCATATATCTCTCGGAATACGCCTCCCCCAGGGTGCGCGCCTTTGCCAAGCCGATGATCGAGGTGCTGGCGGGAATCCCGACAATCGTCTACGGCCTCTTTGCCCTGCTCACCGTGGGCCCGATGCTGATGTCGGTCTTTGGCCGCGAAGGTCTGGGCTGGATGCAGGCGGGCACGGCGGTGATGACCGCAGGATTGGTCATGGGCATCATGCTGATCCCTTTCGTCAGTTCGCTGAGTGACGACATCATCAACGCGGTCCCGCAGGCGCTGCGCGACGGCAGCTACGGGTTGGGGGCGACGAAATCCGAAACCATCCGTCAGGTCGTCATTCCAGCCGCCCTGCCGGGTATCGTGGGTGCGATCCTGCTGGCGGCCTCCCGCGCCATCGGCGAGACGATGATCGTGGTGCTGGGGGCGGGGGCTGCCGCGCGCCTCTCGCTGAACCCGTTCGAGGCGATGACCACTGTCACCGCCAAGATCGTCAGCCAGCTGACTGGCGACGCCGACTTCGCATCGCCCGAGGCGCTGGTGGCCTTCGCGCTTGGCATGACGCTTTTTGTCATCACGCTCGGGCTCAACGTCATCGCGCTCTATGTCGTGCGCAAATACCGGGAGCAGTATGAATGACCGACGCCACAGCCAACCCGGTCGCGGGCCCGCGCAAGGGCAAATCGCTTACCGACCCGGACGCGCGCACCAAAAAGCGCAATGCCGCCGAGAAACGGTTCAGGGCCTACGGGCTGACGGCTGTCTGCATCGGGCTGGTGTTTCTGGTGGTGCTGGTGACCGCCATCCTCTCGAACGGCGTGGGCGCGTTTCAGCAGACCTTCATCACCGTTCCGGTGGAGCTGGTCGAGGAAAAGCTGGACAAGACCGGCAACCGCGACCCGGCGGATCTGCGCAAAGTGTCGACCTTCGGCTACAACCCCCTGATCCAGCAGGCGGTTCTGGCGCGAGTGCAGGCATTGGGTATCGACACGCCGCTGGCCGATGCCGGCGACATGAAGAACATCATCTCGGCTTCGGCTGCGGCGCAGGTCCGCGACGCGGTGCTGGCCGACCCGTCGCTGATCGGCCAGATTGTCGAATTCCGGTTCCTCGCCTCGTCCCGCGTCGATGGCTATCTCAAGGACCGCGTCAAACGCGCGGACGTGTCGCGCGACAAGAACATCAGCGTCGAACAGCTTGATCTGGTGGATGACCTGCGCGATGCGGGCGTGGTGGCCAAGGGGTTCAACGCCGATTTCATCTTCGGCGCGGACGCGTCCGAAAGCCGCGCAGAGCAGGCCGGCATCGGCGTCGCCATGGTGGGCTCGTTCTTCATGATGCTGGTGGTGCTGCTGCTGTCGCTGCCCATCGGGGTCGCGGCGTCGATCTATCTTGAGGAATTCGCGCCGAAAAACCGCTGGACCGATCTGATCGAGGTGAATATCTCGAACCTCGCCGCGGTGCCCTCCATCGTGTTCGGTATTCTCGGCCTCGCCGCGTTCATCCAGTTCATGCACCTGCCGCAATCGGCTCCTTTGGTGGGTGGTCTGGTGCTGACGCTGATGACGCTGCCCACGATCATCATCTCGACGCGCGCCTCGCTCAAATCCGTCCCGCCAAGCATCCGCGATGCGGCCCTCGGTGTCGGAGCGTCCAAGATGCAATCGGTCTTCCATCACGTGCTGCCGCTGGCGATGCCCGGGATCCTGACCGGGACTATTATTGGCCTTGCGCAGGCCCTGGGAGAGACCGCACCGCTGCTGCTGATCGGCATGATGGGCTATATCGCCACCAATTATCCCGACGGTGTGGCCAGCGGATTTCTCGATCCCAACTCGGCGATGCCCGCGCAGATTTTCGAATGGGCCAAGCGCGCCGACCCGGCCTATTACGAGCGTGCCTGGGGTGGCATCATCATCTTGCTTGTGTTCCTGCTGACCATGAACATCATCGCAATCCTGCTGCGTCGCCGCTTTGAGCGGCGCTGGTAGAAAAGGCTCCGCTTTGAGCGGCGCTGGTAGAAAAGGCTCCGCTTTGAGCGACGCTGGTAGAAAGGGACAATTCCATGTACGACGCGCCGAACCCGACGGAGACCGCCGTGACCCAGACCGATATCAAGATCTCCGCGCGCAACGTGCAGGTGCATTACGGCGATGTGCATGCCATCAAGGATGTGAACGTCGATATCCCCGAAAAGACGGTGACGGCCTTTATCGGTCCGTCGGGCTGCGGCAAGTCGACGTTTCTGCGATGTCTCAACCGGATGAACGACACCATCGACATTTGCCGCGTGACCGGTGACATCCTGATCGACGGCGATAATATCTACGACAAGAAAGTCGATCCGGTGCAGCTGCGCGCCAAGGTTGGCATGGTGTTCCAGAAACCCAACCCGTTTCCGAAATCGATCTACGACAATATTGCTTACGGACCTCGTATTCACGGGCTGGCGCGCTCCAAATCCGATCTCGACGATATCGTCGAGCGGGCGCTGCGCCGCGGTGCCATCTGGAACGAGGTCAAGGACCGGCTGCAATCGCCCGGCACCGGCCTATCGGGCGGGCAGCAACAGCGTCTGTGCATCGCGCGCGCAATCGCGACCGAACCCGAAGTGTTGCTGATGGATGAGCCATGCTCGGCGCTCGACCCTATCGCCACAGCGCAGATCGAAGAGCTGATTGACGAGCTGCGACAGGAATATTCGCTGGTCATCGTCACGCATTCGATGCAGCAGGCCGCGCGGGTCAGCCAGAAGACCGCGTTCTTTCACCTCGGCAATCTTGTGGAATACGGCGAGACGGCCAGGATATTCACCAACCCCGAAGACAAGCGCACCGAAAGCTACATCACAGGACGGATCGGATAATGCCCATGGACGACCGGACGGAACACATCGCCTCGGCGTTTGACCGCGATCTTGAGGGGATTCAGGCCAAGATCATGAAGATGGGCGGGCTGGTCGAGGACGCAATCATCGGCGGCGCGCTGTCCCTGGAAACCCGCGACGAGGAACTGGCAGATAAAGTCCGCCGCGGCGACCGGGCCATCGACGCTCTGGAAGAGCAGATCAACGACGAGGCCGCCCGGGTGATCGCCCTGCGCGCGCCGACGGCGATCGATCTGCGGGTGATCCTGTCGGTGATGAAGATGTCGTCGAACCTTGAACGCATCGGTGATCTGGCCAAGAACATGGCCAAGCGGACCAGCGTTCTGTCGCAGCTCAAACCCATTCAGGGCTCGCCTTCGGCGCTGCGGCGCATGGCGCGCGAGGTGGAATTGATGCTCAAGGACGCGCTCGATGCCTATATCCAGCGCGACGATGCCCTGGCGCGCGACGTGATCGCCCGCGACCGCGACATCGACCAGATGTATAACACGCTGTTTCGTGAATTCCTGACCTTCATGCTCGAGGATCCGCGCAATATCACCGCCTGCATGCATCTGCATTTCATCGCCAAGAATATCGAGAGGATGGGCGACCACGTCACGTCGATCTCGGAGCAGGTGGTGTTTCTGGTCACCGGAGAGATGCCCGACGAGGCGCGGATCAAGGAAGACCGCACCTCGCAGGATCCGCATTACAGCCCCGCCTCGCACCCCGCCACCGACTGATTTCCGAGGGAACGCCTATGTCCGCCGATCAACCGACCGTGCTTGTCGTCGAAGACGAACAAGCCCAACGCGAGGTGCTGAGCTATAACCTCGAGGCCGAAGGCTACCGCGTCAGCCGGGCGTGCAACGGGGAAGAGGCGCTGATGCTGGTGGACGAGGACGCGCCAGACATCATCGTGCTCGACTGGATGCTGCCGAATGTGTCGGGGATCGAGGTGTGCCGTCAGCTGAAAACCCGGACCGCGACGCGCAATGTGCCGGTCATCATGCTGTCGGCCCGCTCAGAAGAGGTCGACCGCGTGCGGGGCCTGGAAACCGGGGCCGATGATTACGTCGTCAAACCCTATTCGGTGATCGAGCTTATGGCCCGCGTGCGCGCGCAGCTGCGCCGGACCCGGCCCGCGACGGTGGGGCAAAGGTTGCATTACGACGATATCGTGCTGGATGCCGAGACCCACAAGGTGTTTCGCGCCGATCAGCCCCTGAAGCTGGGCCCGACCGAGTTTCGGCTGCTCAGCACCTTCATGGAAAAACCCGGCCGCGTCTGGAGCCGCGAACAGCTGCTCAACCGTGTCTGGGGGCGCGACATCTATGTCGATACGCGCACCGTTGACGTGCATATCGGACGCTTGCGCAAGGTGTTGGTGCAGCATGGCGGGTCTGATCCGCTGCGCACCGTGCGCGGCGCGGGGTATGCGTTGGGGTGAGGTTCGTCTTGCGAAAGGTCCGGTGGACCTTTCGAGCACCGAACGCGCGGAGCGCCGGGCAAGGTGCGTCTTGCGAAAGGTCCGGTGGACCTTTCGAGCACCGAACGCGCGGAGCGCCGGGCAGGGTGCGTCTTGCGAAAGCCTCGTTCTGCGCGTCCGCGCATTTCCTCTTTGCCTCAACCGAACTATGTTATATGCAAACGCATAAAATAAGGAGGCCGCCATGAACGAAATGTCCAATCCCAAACCAAGCCTGAAGCCCAAGGACGCGCCCGATCTGGCGCGTTTCAACTGGGAGGATCCGTTCAGGCTTGCCGATCAGCTGAGCGAAGACGAGCGTATGATCGCCGACAGCGCCCGCGCCTATGCCTCTGAAAAGCTGGCACCCCGCATCATCGAGGCCTATGCCGAGGAAAAGACCGACCCCGGCATCTTTGCCGAAATGGGCGAGATGGGCCTCTTGGGCATCACGATCCCAGAGGAATATGGCGGGCTGGGGTCCAGCTATGTCAGCTACGGTCTGGTCGCGCGCGAGATCGAACGCGTCGATTCGGGCTACCGGAGCATGATGTCGGTGCAGTCATCCTTGGTGATGTATCCGATCTATGCTTACGGGTCCGAGGAGCAGCGCAAGAAATATCTGCCCGGTCTGGCGGCTGGCACGCTGATCGGCTGCTTTGGGCTAACCGAACCCGACGCAGGCAGCGACCCGTCCGGCATGAAGACCCGCGCGGTCAAGACCGATGGCGGCTACCGGATTTCCGGCTCCAAGATGTGGATTTCCAACTCGCCCATCGCCGATGTGTTCATCATCTGGGCCAAATCCGACGCGCATGACGGCAAGATCCGCGGCTTTGTGCTGGACAAGGGCATGAAGGGGCTGAGCGCGCCCAAGATCGGCGGTAAGCTGTCGCTGCGTGCGTCCATCACCGGCGAGATCGTCATGGACAATGTCGAGGTTGGTGAGGATGCGTTGCTGCCCAACGTGCAGGGGCTCAAGGGGCCATTCGGCTGTCTGAACCGGGCGCGTTACGGCATTTCTTGGGGCGTTCTGGGCGCGGCAGAGTTCTGCTGGCATTCTGCGCGGCAATACGGGCTGGATCGCAAGCAATTCGACAAGCCGCTGGCGCAGACGCAGCTTTTCCAGAAGAAACTGGCGGATATGCAGACCGAGATCGTGCTTGGTCAGCAGGCATCGCTCCGCGTCGGTCGGTTGCTGGACGAGGCACAAGCGGCACCCGAGATGATCTCGATCGTCAAGCGTAACAATTGTGGCAAGGCGCTGGATATCGCGCGGATGTCGCGGGACATGCACGGCGGCAACGGCATCTCGGGCGAGTATCAGGTGATCCGTCACATGATGAACCTGGAGACGGTGAACACCTACGAGGGCACGCATGATGTGCATGCGCTGATCCTGGGGCGTGCGCAGACCGGCTTGCAGGCGTTTTTCTGATAATTGACAGGCGCTTGAGGTGTAAACCTCAGGTGTTACATTAAGATCAGGTCGATCCGGGCGGTCAGTGTCTCGCCCGGATTAAATGTGTCCGCTCCCTCAAGATTGAGCGCATTCGCAGGTTCCGACGCAGGCTCCACGCAGGTGTGGGTCGGAGGGTCATCGTGCAGCACCAGATGGGCAAGATCGCTGGTGAGGCGTAGCCTGATGGTTGCATTGTGCAGCGTGACGCTGCTCCAATCCGATAGAAACGTCGTTTTGCCAGTCACTTGCGGCACGGTCTTGCTGTAACGTCCCGATGGGAACAATGTGCCGGTTCGCATGGGCCAATGGCTTTGCGCGTCATGCTCCAGCGTCGATTTGGGGAAATATGGATGCCAGCCGAGGCCTGCGGGGGCGGTCGTTTCGGCACGGTTGGTCATCGTCATGTCGATCCGCAAGCCGTTGTCGTTCAACGTGATTTTCTGAGACGCGGCAAAGGCAAACGGCCAATCTGCACCCGCGTCGACCTCCAGATCCATCCGCAGCGCGCCCGCGCTGAGCCGCTCGGCCCGCCACGGCAGCCTCTGCGCAGGTCCGTGCAGCGCGTGACCGTCCGGGCCGGGATGCGGCGTGATCTGATGTCGGGTCCCGTGCCAGTCAAAGCGCGCGGTCTCGATCCGCCCGTGAAAGGGGATCAGTGGAAAGGCCCCTGCTTTGGGCCACGCAAAAGCATCGAACGGCGCATCCTCCATCGGCACCAGCAGCGCGCCCAGATCGGCGTGACCGAACCGGGCCACACGACCACCCTGCGCCGGGGCGGCGACCAGCGAAAAGGGGCCGTGGGCGATCTGCATCAGCGGACCTCGAACCACGGGCCGGAGCCGTCGGGCCAGGGGCTGCGTTTGCGGAAATGCGCGGGGGCCTTGAAGACATACGGATGCTTGCCGGCGGCATCTTCGATCAGGTCAACGCCGAGGCCCGGCGCGTCGGGAATCAGCATGTGGCCATCCTCGATCACCGCATGTTCATGCACCACGTCGCCGCGCCACGGCACGTCGATCATCATCGTTTCCAGATAGGCGAAATTGGGGATCACGGCGGCCAGTTGCAGCGTCATGGCGTTGCCCACGGGGCCCATGGGGTTGTGCGGGGCGAGGGGGCGGAACATGGTTTCGGCCATGATACCAATGGCTTTCATCTCGGCCAGACCGCCGACATGGCAGACGTCGGGCTGCCACCAGTCCAGCGCGTCCTTGCGGGCGATCTCGGCAAAGCGGAAGCGGTCCATGTAGCGTTCGCCCCCCGCGACGGCGACGGGGATGCGGGCCTTGACCTCGGCCAGCACGTCGATGTTGTCGGGGGGCGTGGGTTCCTCGAAGAAGAGCGGTTCATGCTCGGCGATGGCGTTGCCGATTTCGACGGCACTTGGCAGGTCGTGGCGTCCGTGACCTTCGATCAGCAGTTCGACGTCGTCGCCCACGGCGCGACGGACGGCACCGATGTCGTTCACTGCGGCGCGCCGTTCCGCGCGGGTCATGCGCATCCATGCGCTGCCGAAGGGGTCCCATTTCACCGCACCAAAGCCCATGTCGACGGGGCGCATCGCGGCTTCGGCATAGGTGGTGGCCCCTGCGATGCCTTGCGCGGGCGACCAGTTGTTGGCATAGACCGGCACGCGGTCACGGCATTTGCCGCCCATCAGTTCATAGACCGGGACGCCCAATGCCTTGCCTTTGATGTCCCAGAGCGCGGCCTCGATCCCCGACAGGGCCGAGCGATTGACCACCCCGGTGCGCCAATAGCTGTCGCGGGTGATGGTGCGGGCGTGATGTTCGACCGCAAAGGGGTCTTGGCCCAAGAGGTAATGTCCAATGGAGCGCACGGTTTCGACAACAGCCTGCTCGCGGCGCTCCACCGTGGCCTCGCCGATACCGTGGATTCCGGCGTCGGTCTCGATCCTGACGATGACCCAGTTTGTGCGATGGGCGTCGATGACGATGGTGCGGATGTCGGTGATTTTCATCTTGGCCTCCGGCTTGTTCAGATTGGTAAAGCGCGTCTTGACCGATTTTACAAGAGGGACTAGCATCGAACCCATGCAGATTACAGATATCAAAGTCACCCGGTTTACATGGCCGAACAACGTGACATCCGACGCCGATGGGCATGCGCATCCGGGGCCGGAGAAGATGTCAAAAGGGGCGCTGTTGCAGGTGCTGACGGATGAGGGCGTCACAGGCGAGGTGGTAGCACCGGGGGCTGACGCGAGCGTGATTGCCGAATTCATTCTGCCGCGCCTGGTCGGGCAGGATCCGCTGCGCATTCAGGCGCTGTGGCAGAAAATGTATATGGCGCAGCGCGGGTCGGGCGGGCGATTGACGGACCGGATCATCGCGGGCGTCGATCAGGCGCTTTGGGATCTCAAGGGCAAGGCGGCGGGAATGCCGGTGTGGAAGATGCTTGGGGGGTATCGCGACCGCATTCCGGCGTATGGCTCGACCATGTGTGGCGACGATATTGCAGGCGGGCTGTCGACGCCTGCCGAATACGCCGAGTTTGCGCTGAAACTGCGGGCGCGGGGCTATCCGGCGATCAAGCTGCATACCTGGATGCCACCGTTGCCCGGTGCACCTTCGGTCGCGCGGGATCTGGAGGCCTGTGCGGCGGTGCGCGAGGCCGTTGGCCCTGACGTGCCGCTGATGCTGGACCCGGACCATTATTACACGCGCCATGAGGCGATCCGGTTGGGGCAGGGTTTGCAGGCGCTGGGGTTCACCTGGATGGAAGAACCGATGGAGGAGGCCTCGGTCGCGTCATACCGCGCGTTGAAGGACGCCTGTCCGTCGCTGGATATCGTCGGGCCGGAGAGTGCTGCGGGCAAACACTGGACGCGGGCGGAATGGGTTCTGGCGGGGGCGGCTGACCGTTTGCGGGCAGGGGTCTGGGGCGTTGGCGGGATCACGCCGACGTTGAAAATATGCCATCTGGCGGAAAGTTTCGGGATGCTGTGCGAGATGCACGGGACGGGTGCGGGCAATCTGGCTGTTGCCTGCGCGGTGCCCAACACGACCTATTACGAACGCGGCTTGCTGCATCCGATGATCGACTACGAGGTGCCGCGCGCCTATCAGACGCGGCTGGAGGATCCGATGGATTCGGGCGGGTTTGTGAGGCCGTCGTCTGAGCCGGGGTTGGGACTGGGGCTCGATTACGATTGGATCGCGGCGCATCCTGATTGAGGTTTGTGCTGGTTGCGCGTTCGGGACTGGGGTTCTACCCCAGACCCCGGAGGTTTATTTAGCAAGATGAAGCTGGACAAGCTCGCTAGGGCGTGTTGACGTTTGAGGATTCCCAAATCACTTGCTGACTGATTCAAGGTTGCAAACATGGGAGGCAACCTTGATCCGCACTACTTTGACTGATGCCTAGTGGGCAACCATTGCACCACACTGCCTTGGCCGCGAATGCGACCCCAGCCGCACCGGACCCGACCCTCGTCCATTCATTGAGGCAGTGCTTTGGATTGCACGCACGGGCTGTCCCTGGCGCGATCTTCCTGAAGATTTCGGCAAGTGGAATTCAGTATTCAAGCGGTTTCGCAGGTGGGTGAAGGCAGATGCTTTCTACCTCATGTTCAGAGTGTTAGCCGAAGATTCGGACTTCGAATACACCATGATTCCCTCTCGTGCATTTTCAATGCACTGCTGGGCAGTGGATGGAACCATCGTCAAAGTTCACCGTCACGGTCAGGGCGCAAAAGCCCTCTCATCGCTGCAAGCAGCGATTGCCGGGTAACAGGGGACTCAAAGCCAGGCCATCCATTGCCCGGCAGGCGATTGCGCAGCAATCTGCCGGGAGGGGGACTTTCTCGCGGTGGTGTGACCACCAAGATCATGGCGCTGACCCGCTCTCATGGTTTGCTTTGCAAACCACTGCCGGGCAATGGACGCGCTCGGCAACCTGATCGACTTCCGGCTGCTGCCCCCTTCTCGGGCATGTAAACATGCCCTGCCAGGCAACGGGCCAAGCCCACGACCTGCGGGGCACGGCGGCGCTGATCGAAGGGCTGTCCTGCAGGAAGCTTCTCGCGGATCGGGCATTCGACGCGAATTGGCTGCGCGAGGCGCTGGCGGAGGCGAGGATTGAGGCGGTGATCCCGCCCAAATCCAACCGCCGCTTCCCTGCCGAGTTCGACCGCGATACCTACAAGTGGCGGCATCTGATCGAAAACTTCTTCGGGAAGCTGAAGGAATACAGAGGTATCGCCACACGGTGCTGCAAGACCGATACCAGTTTCAGCGCTTTCATCGCCATTGCAGCAACGGTCATCCGACTCCAGCGAACGTCAACAGCCCCTAGTGGATTTCGGGTTCGGGGATTGGGGCGCCGAAACTGGTCTCCAGGTAGTCGAAATCGCAGCCCTGGTCGGCCTGGCTGATGTGTTGCGCTGACATGAAACCGTAGCCGCGGGCGTAGCGCGGTTCGGGTGGGGTGAGGGCGGCGCGGCGTTGTTTTAACTCTTCGGCACTGACGAGCATGTCGATCTTGCGGTCGGGGACGTTGACCGAGATTTGATCGCCGGTTTGCACGAGGGCGAGCGGCCCGCCGACAAAGCTTTCTGGGGACACGTGCAGGATGCAGGCGCCATACGAGGTGCCGGACATGCGGGCGTCCGAGATGCGCAGCATGTCGCGGACGCCTTGTTTGACCAGTGCGAGCGGGATCGGCAGCATACCCCATTCGGGCATTCCGGGGCCGCCTAAAGGACCTGCGTTGCGCAGGATCAGGACGTGGTCTGCGGTGACGTCGAGATCGGGGTCGTCGGTGGCCTTTTTCATCGCGTCGTAGCTGTCGAAGACCATCGCGGGGCCGGTGTGGATTTGCAGATGCGGCGCGCAGGCCGAGGGTTTGATGACGCAACCGTCGGGCGCGAGGTTGCCACGCAGGACCGCCAAAGCGCCTTCGTCGTAGATCGCGTTGGTGATGGGGCGAATGACGTCGTCGTCGTAGATTTCGGCATGGGCGAGGACCTCGCCCAGGGTTTCGCCGCTGACCATGAGGCGGCTCAGGTCGAGGCGGTCTTCGAGACGTTTCCACAGGGCAGGGAGCCCGCCTGCGTAAAAGAAATCCTCCATCAGATATTTGGCTCCCGAAGGGCGGATGTTGGCCAGGACGGGCGTGACGCGGCTGGCGGCGTCGAAATCATCGAGGGTGACGTCGTGACCCGCGCGGCGCGCCATCGCGATCAGGTGGATGATCGCGTTGGTCGAGCAGCCCATGGCCATCGCCACGGTGATCGCGTCGTCGAAGGCGCTGCGGGTGAGGATCCTGTCGGGTGTCATATCCTCCCACACCATGTCGACGATGCGGCGGCCGGCGCTGCTGCTCATGCGTTGGTGGCCTGAATCGGGCGCGGGGATCGACGACGCGCCGGGCAGGCACAGGCCCAGCGTGTCGGCGATGGCGGTCATGGTCGAGGCCGTGCCCATGGTCATGCAATGTCCGTAGGAGCGCGCGATGCCGCCCTCGATGTCCTGCCAGTCGCGATCCGTGATCTTGCCTTCGCGGCGGTCGTCCCAGTATTTCCATGTGTCGGAGCCTGACCCCAGCACCTTGCCCTTCCAGTTGCCGCGCAGCATCGGGCCTGCGGGCAGGAAGAGGAACGGCACGCCTGCGCTGATCGCGCCCATGGTGAGCGCGGGCGTCGTCTTGTCACAGCCGCCCATGAGGACCGCGCCGTCGATCGGGTGCGAGCGGATCAGCTCTTCGGTCTCCATCGCGAGGAAGTTGCGGTAGAGCATGGTCGTGGGTTTGACGTATGATTCTGCCAGGCTCATCGCGGGCAGTTCCAGCGGCATGCCGCCTGATTGCAGCACGCCGCGTTTGACCCAATCGGCACGCTCGCGCAGATGCGCATGGCACGGGTTGATGTCGGACCATGTGTTGATCAGCGCAATAATGGGCCGGTCTTTCCAATCCTCGGGCGCGTAGCCCATCTGCATCGCCCGGCTGCGGTGGCCAAAGCCGCGCAGGTCGTCATGCCCGAACCAGCGGGCGGAGCGCAGATCTTCGGGGCGTTTGCGGGTGGGATGGGACATGGACGGCTCCTGACGCGATGATGCTCGCGCGACATTGGCAAGGTTGGAGCAATTTGTCAAAAGTCGTTCGCGAAAATTGGAGATTATTGACAACTTGAGGGTGGATTTCTACTGTGAGGTTTCTTTGATGTTGAAAACGCCGTGTCCCCGTTCGGGACGTGCGCCCCAGTGAACTGGTGGACCTGTCCCAATGCCCCACCCAATGCCCCACAAAGTGCGTCTGGCCGAGGCGGCAGAGCGCCCCGGGTCGCTGGCCGATCAGGTCTATGAGCAGATTCTGACGCGGATCGTCGACGGGCACTACCCCAAGAACACCAAACTGCCCGCCGAGACCGCGCTGAGCGAGGATCTTGGCGTTTCGCGGCCCGTGTTGCGCGAGGCCTTGCGCCATCTGCGCGAGGATGGCGTGATCACCTCGCGGCAAGGCTCTGGCAGCTATGTGCAGCAGCGCCCCGACAAGGCCATGCTGCAATTCGCGCCCGTGGGCAGCATCGCCGATATCCAGCGCACGTTCGAGTTTCGCGCAATCGTCGAGGCCGAGGCGGCAGCGCTGGCGGCAGAGCGCTGGACCGATTCGACGCTGGCCCGGATCACCGCGGCCAATGATGCGGTCGAGGCCTGTCTGGCCAGCGGCCAACTGGGTGCGGAGGAGGATCAGCGCCTGCATCTGGCGATATGTCACGCGGCTGACAATCATTATTTCGCCGCCACTCTGGCGTCGATGCGGCCGCAGATTCTGGCGGGAATGAACCTCGCGCGGTCCTTGTCGCTTAGCCATTCGGACACACGCACCCGGCTGGTGCAGGATGAACATCGCGCGCTCTTGGCCGCGATTTCCGCGCGCGACGCCAATGGCGCACGCCGCGCCATGCGCGCGCATATCGAGAACGCCCGCGCCCGGGTATTCGAGGGCACGCATGTATCACCGGGCGAGGATGGCACGTTGTCATGAAGATTACAGCGCTAAGCACGATCCGCAACACGACGTGGTCGAACTATACCTGGGTGCAGGTTGAGACCGACTCAGGGCTGGTGGGCTTGGGCGAGACGTTCCGCCACCCCACGCCCATCGTGCGCTATCTGCATGACGTGATCGCACCCTGGCTGCTGGGGCAGGAAGCAGGCGAGGTGGCGCGCATCGCCCACGGGCTGATGCGCCACGGCGGTCTGCGGTTTCTGGGCTATCCCACCCGGTCGGTCGAGATCCGCGCCAATTCCGCCGTCGATATCGCGCTGTGGGATCTCAAGGCCAAGGCGGCGGGCCTGCCGTTGTGCGATCTGTTGGGCGGTCCGGTGCGGCGCGAGATCCCGGTGTATAACACCTGCGCCGGTGCGGGCTACAACATTGCCGCGATGACGGAACGCTCTCGCATGGCGGGGGCCGGCGAGGATGATCTCGATCTGCAACTGAGCGATCCGGCGCGGCTGGCGCAATCGCTGCTGGACGAGGGCATCACTGCGATGAAGATCTGGCCGTTCGACCGCTTTGCCGAAAGCTCTGGCGGACGGCGGATCCGCGCGGATGAACTGGACGCGGGGCTGGATGTTCTGGCCGCCATAAGGGACGCGGTGGGCGGTGAAATGGATATTCTGCTGGAATATCATTCGCTCTGGCACGCCGCCCCGGCCCGGCAAATCCTGCGCGAGGCTGACGCTTACAAGCCGTTCTGGCACGAAGATCCGATTCCTATGGAAAATCTGCGTGATCTCAGCGCCTTGCGGCGCGACGTTGCTACGCCGATCGCAGGCAGTGAAAGCCATGGAACGGCCACCTGGGTCCGCGATGCGCTGGCCGCCGAGGCCGTGGATTACCTGCATTTCGACATTTCCTGGGTCGGCGGGATCTCCGAGGCGCAGCGCGTGGCGCACCTGGCCGCGGCCCACGACCGGATGATCGCGCCGCATGATTGCACCGGTCCGGTCACATGGGTCGCCAATCTGCACCTGTCGCTGGCGCATGTGCATGCGCTTTGGCTCGAATCCGTGCGGGCGTATTACCAAGGGTTCTATCGCCAGCTGGTCACCGAATTGCCCGTGATTTCAAAAGGTCACGCGCAGATGATGACAGGTGCGGGTCTTGGCACGGAACTGTCTGACGAATTGCTGAACCATCCCGACACCATCATCGAAAGGTCCACGCGATGACACAGCCCAACATCATCTTCCTGATGCCCGACCAACTGCGCTGGGATTTCGTCGGTGCCTACGGGGCCGATTGGGCGCAAACTCCGAATATCGACGCGCTGGCGGCCCGCGGCATGGTCTATGAGCAATGTTATTCGCCGTCGCCGGTCTGCATTCCCGCGCGTGCATCCATGCTGACGGGGTGCAATTCGCTGGCCACCGGCGTGCTCAGCAACAATTACTGGCTGCGTCCCGATCACGATGCCTGCGGGATGAAAACCTTTGCCACATTGCTGTCCGAGGCCGGTTACCACACTGAAGCCATTGGAAAGATGCACTTTATCCCGTGGGACGCGTCCGAGGGGTTCGCTCACCGCGTCATCGCGGAGGACAAGCGCCACATCCACATCCGCGACGATTACCACGATTATCTGGCGCGCCACGGGTTGCGCAAATTGCCCGGCGGGGACGAGCCGGGATATGTCGCGGGGCGCATGGCGTCCGTGTCTCCGATGCCGTCCGAACATCAGGTCGATGCCTGGGTCGGCCGCGCATGTGTGTCGTTTCTCAAAGATTACGAGGGTGATGCGCCCTTCATGCTTTGGGGCGCGTTCCCCGGCCCGCACGATCCGTTCAACCCATCACAGAGAATGCTGTATGACGGGACCGTGCCCGATGCGTTCCCTGCGACGCCCGAGTCCGAGACCTTTCGCGCCCCGATGATCGAGATGACCGCCAAAGGGTCGGCTGGGGTGGATATCGCGCTTTTTCCGGATGATGCAAAACGAAATATAAGGCAGCATTATCAGGCGCTTGTCACGTTGATTGACGAACAGGTCGGGGCCATCGTCGCTGCTGCCGACGCGCGCAATGACGGGCGCGAGACGCTGATCGTCTTTTCGTCCGATCATGGCGATTTCCTGGGCGATTTCGACTTTCTGGGAAAGGTGCTGTTCTTCGAATCCTCCATACGCGTGCCGATGATCGCCGCCGGAGCAGGCGTGCCCGCGGGTCGCTCCGACGCGCTGGTGTCGCTCACGGATGTCTTTGCCACCTTCACCGCCGCCGGGGGCCTGAGCCCGCAATGTCAGGATTCCGTGCCGCTGCCCGGCATCGGGCTGGGCGAGTCGCGGCGCGACATGGTGATGGGGGCCACCGACAAAGGGCTGATGGCGAGCGATGGTGTCTGGAAGTTATCACGCTATCGCAATGGCTTGTCGTGCCTTCATAATGTAATGGATGACCCGCAGGAGCAACGCAACCTCTTTGTGACCGAGCCCGCCCACCGTGACCGGCTTGACCGCGCCTTGCAAGACTGGATCATCGCCTCGACCATGGCCGGGCATGGCGACAAAAGCTACCCCTACATGACCATGACGCCCGACCACCCCGGCCACCAGCGCGGCTGGACCCGGACCTATCCGGCAAGAACCATGCTGCCCAAAGGCCTGACCTGATCAGCGCGCCATCGTGTTCGGCAACCCGGTGACACCCGGCACCCTGAGTGCAAAGACACCGCCCGACAGCGGCTCGCCTTCGGTCCGGATCGAGGTGACATAAAGCATGTCCAGATCCGGCCCGCCAAAGGCCGGGCGGGTGGGTCGGCTGACCGGCATGTCGATGGTCAGATCGACCCTGCCTTGCGGCGTGATCCGGTAAAGCTGCCCGCCGCTGACCCCGGCCATCCAGTAGCAACCGTCTGCATCCACTGTCGCGCCATCGGGTCGCCCGGCGACGGTGTTGGTGTCGAAAAACGCGCGCCGATTACTGATCGCGGCATCGTCCGGATCGTAGTCGAAGGCCCAGATCCGACGCACCGCCGGAAAGCTGTCCGAGATATAAAGAACCGTGCCCTCGGGCGATACGGCCATGCCATTGATCGTATGGAACCCATCCATGATTTCAGAGCTTTGCCCACCGTCGTAAATGTAGAGCGTGCCGTCTGTTACATCTTCTTTCGGGCCACTCTGCGGCATGGTTCCAGCGAGAAAGCGGCCCTGACGGTCGGTGGTGCCGTCGTTGAAACGGTGGCCCCTTTCGGCGGACGCAGGGCCGCAGATGCGGGTCTGCGCGCCGGTGATCAGATCGACCTCAAAGAACCCGTCGGTGAGCGCCGCGATCACGCTGCCGCGCGCAGTTTCGGCGACGCAGCCCACGGGACGGTCCAGTGCGATCACGCGATTGTCGCCCGAGGACGGATCGAAGATGTTCAGGTGGCCCGCAGGGATGTCGACCCATAGCAGGCATTGCAACTTCACGGACCAGATCGCGCCTTCACCGACGGTCGCGCGGGCGTCGAGCACGCAATCGACCTTCATCCGCCGGGTTCGCTGTAGCGGTTACGCAGATGCATGCTGCGCGCCTTGGGGTCAGGGTTCGGCACGGCGGACAAAAGCGCCTTCGTATAGGCGTGACGCGGGGTCGAGCAAACCTCGGAGACGGGGCCAAGCTCGACGATCTCGCCTTTGCGCATCACGGCGACACGATCACAGAAATATCTAACGACGCCAATATCATGCGCGATGAAGATAAAGCTGAGGTTTAACTTGTCTTGCAGCTCGATCAGCAGATCGAGCACCTGAGACCGGATGGAGACGTCGAGCGCGCTGGTCGCCTCGTCGCAGATCACCACCTCCGGGTCCAGAGCAATGGCGCGGGCGATGCCGACGCGTTGGCGCTGACCGCCGGAAAAAGCGTGCGGATACCGCTCCATTACGTCGCGGGGCAGGCCGACCTGTTCCAGAAGCTCGGCAACTTTGTCTTGTAACGCATTGCCGGACAACGGCGAATTGTTCCGCAACGGTTCGGCCACGATCTGACCGACGGTCATGCGCGGGTTGAGACTGCCGTAGGGATCCTGAAAGATCATCCGCACCCGGCGGCGGTATTGATTGAGCGTGGCACCCGACAGATCGGCCATGTCGACCTTGATACCATCGGTGCCCTGATACCTCACCTGACCGCTGGAAGGCGGTCGGACAGAGGCGATGGAACGACCCAAAGTGGTCTTGCCCGACCCGGATTCCCCAACGATCCCAAGGCTTTCACCCCGGATCAGCTCGAACGACACATCGCGGACGGCATGCACGCCGGCGGGCGCCTTGCGGAACAGCCCGCGCTTGCCCGGAAAGGTCACATTCAGTGCCTCGACCGACAGGATCGGAGGGGCCTCAAGGTTCAGCACCTCGGCTTCGGGCTTTTTCAAGGCCGAGCGGTTTTCCAGCCGGATCACGGAATCGAGCAGGGCTTGCGTGTAGGGGTGCTGCGGGTTTTCAAACAGCTCGTTGACCTCGCCCGCCTCGACCACCTTGCCGTGGCGCATCACAACGACATCGTCGGCGATCTCGGCCACGACGCCCATATCATGGGTGATGAACATGATCGCCATGCCGTAGCTGGTCTGCAATTCGCGCATCAGATCGAGGATTTCGGCCTGCGTGGTCACATCCAGAGCGGTCGTCGGCTCGTCCGCGATCAGCACTTGCGGATTGCAGGACAGCGCCATGGCGATCATCGCACGTTGCCGCATTCCGCCTGAAAATTCAAATGTATAGCGGTCGATGGCTTTTTCGGGCTCGTGGATTTCGGTGCGGCGGAGCAGTTCGATCGTGCGCTCGCGGGCTTCGGCTTTGGAGACCTTTTCGTGCAGGCGAATGGTCTCGATGATCTGGTCGCCGATGGTGTGCACCGGGCTGAGAGACGACATCGGTTCCTGAAAGATCATCGCGATATCGCGGCCCCGGATCGCGCGGATCGCCTTGCTGCGTGGATGCAGCGCCGTCAGGTCGAGAACGCCGGAATGGCCGCCCGCGCGTGGTGCTGTGCGCAGGCGGATGGTGCCGCCCTTGATCTCGCCCGGCGCGTCGAGGATTTGCAGGATCGACCGCGCGGTGATGGATTTGCCAGACCCGGATTCGCCCACTATACAGGTCGTGCGCCCCCGGCGCAGGGCGAAGGACACGTCGTCGACGGCCTTGACCACATGGGTGCGCAGCGCAAATTGCGTGCGCAGATTGCGGACGTCGAGGATGACATCCTCGGGCAGGGCGGCGGTGATCTTGGCTGTCGCGGTCATGTGCTGTAGGGGTCTGCGGCGTCGCGCAACCCGTCTCCGAGAAAGTTGAAGGCCATGACGGTGAGCACTACCGCACCGCCGGGAATAAAGAGCCAGGGGCCCAGTACGATGGAGCGCACATCCTGCGCCTCTTTCAGCAGAACGCCCCAGCTGATCGCGGGGGGCAAGAGGCCGAGACCGAGGAACGACAGCGCCGTTTCCGCCAATATCATCAAGGGGATGGCGAGTGTCACGGAGGCGATGATGTGCGAGGTCAGCGACGGCAGCATGTGGCGAAAGATGATGCGGCGTTGCGAGGCGTTGTCCAGCTGTGCCGCGATGACGAAATCGTCGTTCTTGAGGCTGAGAAAGCGGCCCCGGACCACGCGGGCAAGCTCGGTCCAGCCCACGAGACTGACGATGAGCGTGATGAAGAAGTATCGCACCTCGATGGACCACGAGGGCGGCAGGGAGGCGGCGAGCGCCAGCCAGACCGGGATCGTGGGAAGCGACAGAACAAGCTCGACGATGCGTTGGATCACCGTGTCGGTGAAGCCGCCGACATAGCCCGCAATGCCCCCGAGTGTGAGGCCAAGAAAGAGAGCGAACCCGACCCCGATCAAGCCGATACTGAGCGACAATCGAGCCCCTTGAATGGTCCGGCTGAGCATGTCACGGCCCAGACGGTCGGCACCGAACAGGTAGAACCGGTCGTCCGGGTCGGCAGGGGCCAGAAAGTGACGATCGCCGGGAATAAAGCCCCACATTTCGTATTCGTCGCCCTTGGCAAAGAATTGCAGGTATTTCTTGGTCTCGAGCTTTTCATAGGTCGTGCGCAGGGTTACGGGATTACGATTGCGTTTGGTTTCATAGACATAGGGGCGGATCTTGATACCCTCTTCGGTCTGGTCGATGAAATGCACCATCTGCGGCGGATGAAACCCGCCGCGCCGGTCGAACGAATTGGGATCGAAGGGCGCGAGGAATTCGGCAAAGAGCGCGATGGTATAGAGCGCGATGATGATGAACAGGCTGAACATCGCCAGCTTGTGCTTGCGGAATTTCCACCACATCAGCCGCCATTGCGAGGCCATCGCGATGTTGGGGTCAGCGGCCAGTGGTGCCGCTTCGATGTCGATGTCGGCATTACTCATAGCGCACCCGTGGGTCCAGAAGCGCCAGAAGGATGTCCGAGACCAGCATGCCGAACACCGTCATCGTGCACAGGATCATCAGGATGCCGCCCGCCAGATACATGTCCTGTGCCAGCAGCGATTGCAGCATCATGGGCCCAAGCGTGGGGTAGCCCAGCACCACGGCCGTCACCACGGCACCCGAGATCAACGCGGGGAAATAGAACCCGATGATCGAGATGAACGGGTTGAGCGCGATGCGGACGGGATATTTGAAGATCAGCCGCCATTCCCCCATGCCCTTGGCGCGGGCGGTGGTGACGTAAGGCTTGCTCAGTTCGTCCAGCAGATTGGCGCGCATGATGCGGATGAGCGAGGCGAGGATGCTGGTGCCCAGCACGATGATGCCGATCCACATGTGCGAATACATGTTCACCACCTTGGCAAAGGACCACGGCTCGCCTTCGAATTCGTCCGAGAAAAGCCCGCCCATGTGGACGCCCCAGACCTTGACCCCGATATAAAGCATCACGAGGGCCAGCAGGAAATTCGGGATGGCGAGACCGACGAAGCCCATCGTGGTGGCGAGGTAGTCACCGATGGAATATTTGCGGACCGCCGAATAGATACCGATGGGCAGCGCGATGCCCCAGGCAAAAACGAACGTGGACCCCATGAGGATCAGCGTCAGCGGTATGCGGCTTTCGATAAGCTCCCAGACCGATTGGTTCCATTCAAAGCTTTGGCCAAAATCGCCGACGGCCAGATGGCTGACCCATTTCCAGTATTGCACCAGAAACGGCTCGTTCAGGCCGTAGCGTTTGCGCAGATTGTCGATGGTGGCCTGATCGACCGACTCGTCGCTTTCGGCCATCTGCGCCACATAGGTCGACAGATAATCGCCTGGCGGGGCCTGAATGAGCGCAAAGACCACGAAGGAGACCGCAAAGAGAAACGGGATCGTCCAGAGCGTGCGGCGGATGATATAGGCAAGAAGCATCGGGTCAGCGCCTTGTGCAGGACGAACAGGTTCAGGGCAAAGAAAGGTGCTGCGGGCCCGGTGTCAGGCCCGCAGCACAGGTTCTGGACGCGCCGCTTACTCGACGTAGTAATATTGCTGCGGCAGCGTCGGGCCGGGATTCGGATACATCCACGCACGCGGCATGGATTCCGGGATATTGCGCAGCTTGACGTTGCGAATACCGATCCGGTCAGGGTCCGTCACGATCCCGATCACTTCGAATTCATCGGCGGCGATCTGGTGGATTTCGGCGAACAGACGCAGCTGCTCGGCCGGATCCGCGGTGCCTTTGTATTGCGCAAAGAGGTCGTAGCGGGCCTTCATGCTGTCGTTGGGCTCCATACCGTTGGCACCCCCCGAAAGATACCATTTGGACCATTCCAGAGCAAAGCGGCTGCCCTGCGGATGCACCGCCATCACGTTGCGCGGCGATTGGAACGGATCGAGACCGCCCGGCGCGCTCCAGATCTGCACGTCGAACTGGTTGCTGTCGCCACGCTCGTAAAAGATCGTGCGTTCCTGCGGATTCGATTGCGCGTCGATGCCCAGATCGCTCCAGTAATCCACGATCAGCTCCATCGCATCGACCCATTCCACGTCAAGCGTCGGAATCATGTCGACCTGAAAGCTGATGCGCCCGGACCCGTCCGGCATCATCCGGTAGCCGTCGTCGTCCTTTTCGGTCAGCCCCATCGCGTCGAGCATGGCGTTCGCCGAATCGGGATCAAACTCGGTGAACTGCCGCGACAGCTGTTCGTTATAAAGCGCATGGCCCGGTTTCGCGCCGATCTGCCACGGCTCACCCTGTCCGACCCAGACCAGGTCGATCAGCTCTTCGCGGTCGATTCCAAGGCTGAGGGCGACGCGGAAGTCCTTTTGGCTGAACAGATCGCGCATGGCCTCGTCCTTGTGGTTGAGGTTCATGTAGATGCCCATCGCGTTCGACGAGGAATTGTCGAGCTTGTAGAAATCATAGCCGCCCGCCTCGCGGTTCTCGTAGAACACCGGCGTGTTCTTGGGCGCGTCCAGATGGCGGGCCTGCATGTCCATCTCGCCCGCGATGACCTGTAGCACAAGGCTTTCTGCATCCTGCTCGACGCCAAAGCGCAGCGTGTCGATATAAGGCAGCTGCTGGCCTTCGGTGTCGACCTGCCAGAAATAGGGGTTGCGCTCGAACACCACGCGGGTGGCGTCGCCGGTATAGGCCTCGTCGGTCACGATCCACGGGTCGAGCGTGGGTCGGTCGGGGTTGCCCCAGCGCGCCGGAATTTCCAGATCGCCGCACTTGCGCTTGAACAGATCAACCCAGTCGGCGGCGCCTTCGGCCTCGACCATCGCGTCAAGATTGTCGGCGTAATCGGGGTGGAACTGCTTGCAATAATGCTTGGCCCAAAGGACCGGCTGCTGTGCCAGCGGCGTGGCGCTTTCGGACAGAAACTGACCGTAGGGACCGGCAAAGATGAACTTGACGGTGTAATCGTCGATCTTTTCAGCCTGCATTGGCTGGCCGTCGATCACGAACCGCTGCGGTGGCGAACCGCCGTAGAATTCTTCGTTGTTCAGCAGATCGTTGACGAAAAACAGAATATCGTCGACGGTGAACGGCTCACCATCGGACCATCTGGTGCCCTCTCGCAGTTTGATCGTGTATTCGGTGGCGTCGTCGCTGACGGTCCAGCTTTCGGCCAGATTGGGCTTGAAGCCCGAAAAGTCCATCTCCCACCGGGTCAGGCCCTGGGGCGACATTATGCGCAGGATGTTGTTGTGGTCCGACGATCCGCGCAGACCGCGCCGGATGACACCGCCATAGGTGCCGACGCTTTCGACGGGGGTGATGACTTCGGGGTTCAGGGGCAGACGTTCGGCCACCGGGGGCAGGGTGCCTGCGGCGACCATCGCAGCCAGCGCTGGCGCCTCTGAATATTCTTGCGCAAAGGCGGCGGTGAAGCTGCCGAGCGTCACGCAAACGGCCAGTGCACTGGCGCTGAATTGCTTGTGATACGTCATCGTGTCTTGTCTCCTCCCAGAGTGTCTAATGATGTCGTCTGCCGGTTGATCTCGGCCTATTGCTTTTGAAAAGCATAGCATGGCAGCGCGCAAAGTTGTCAACTTATTTTACAACTTTGAACGGTACTATACAAGTTCGATCAAGTGATCCGACCTTCGCGCCGGAGCACTTCAAGATGTGCCGCTATATATCCGTAAACAAACGCGAATGCAGTATTTTGCGAATTGCTTCCCGAAACTGTCGGCACGTGATCCGGCATGATCATGTGGCTGTAGCCGACGTCGGCATAGGTCCGCATCGAGCGCGCCATGTCCATATCGCCTTCATCCGGGAAGGTTTCCATGAACGAAAGCTTTTGGCCGCGGATATTGCGGAAATGCACGTTGAAGAGTTTGCCCCGCGTGCCAAACCAGCGGATGACCTCGTCGATTTCGGCGTCGGGGTCGTCGAGCATTTCGCCCACCGTCCCCTGACAGAAGTTCAGCCCGTGCCAGTCGCTCTCGCAGGTCTGCACAAAGCGTTTCAGCCCGTCGACTGTGCCCAGCACCCGTGTCACCCCCATGAAACCCGGCGGCGTGTAGGGGTCATGCGGATGGCAGGCGAGGCGGATTTTATTGCTCTCGGCCACCGGCACCACGGCGCGCAGGAAATATTCGATCCGCGCCCAGTTTTCCTCGGCATCAAGCTCACCGGCGGGGCCGTGGGCGGCGTCCTGATCGGCCTTGTCCCAGCGGAACGACGCGTTCATCGACCCGCCGCGCCCCGGCTCATCGGGGGTGCGGGGGATGCCGATGATGTTCATGTTGTATTTGGCGGCCGGAATCCCGACCTCGGCCAGCCGTTCGATCAGGCGACAGATGCTGTCGATCTGCGCGTCGCGTTCGGGGCCTTTAAGCAAGATGTCGGCGCTTTCGCTCTCGGTGATTGGCCGCGAGTTCAGCGGCAGCTCCACCATATCCAGCGTCATGCCAAAGCCCGAAATATGATCGCGGTGGCGGGCCAGATCGTCGACGGTCCAATCATGCGCGCTGCCTTTGGGGTCGGCGCAGACATGCGTCACACCCAGCTGCGCCATGACGCGAAAATCGTCGTCGTTGCGGGCTCTGACCTGGGTTCCCAGCTTCATGCGGCGTTCCTTTGACCGGCGGTTTCCACCAGTTGCGCCAGCATGTCGCGCTCTTCGCCCGTCAGATCGGTCAGCGGCGCGCGCACGGGGCCTGGGGTGTATCCGGCCAGCGCCACGCCTGCCTTGATCGCAGACACCGCATAGCCCGGTGCGCGGTCACGGATCCGGGCGAAAGGGATGAAGAAATCGGTCAGCAAGCGGTCCAGGTGGGCGGTATCCTTGCGCTTGAGCGCATCGTAGAAATCAATCGCAAGATCAGGCACGAAATTGAACACGGCAGAGCTGTAGGTGGTCACGCCCGCGCCCCAATAGGCCTCGGCGAACAGCTCATGCGTCGGCATGCCCCCGATATGCACCAGCCGGTCGCCCAGCCGCAGCGTCACCTCGCGCACCACGTCGATGTCGCCTGTACCGTCCTTGTAGCCGATCAGGTTGGGGCAGGCATCTGCCAGCCGCATCAGCGTGTCGCTGGTCAGGCGGGAATTGGCGCGGTTGTAGACGATGACACCCAGATCGGTCGCGTCGCAGACCGCTTTGACATGGGCATAAATGCCTTCCTGCGAGGCCCCGATCAGGTAATGCGGCAAGAGCAGCAGACCGTCCGCACCGGCGTTTTCCGCCTCGCGCGTGATCTCATGTGCCAGAGCCGTACCGTAGCCGCAGCCCGAGATGATCGGCGTGTCGCCCGCGACCTCCTTGGCGCGGCGCACGACCTGACCAACCTCCGTTGGGGTCAGGCTGAAGAATTCTCCGGTGCCGCCTGCGGCGAACAGGCCCGCCGCCGGGTGGCGCGACAGGGCGGCGACGTGGCGGCCATAGCTGTCGAGCGCCAGCGCGCCGTCCTTGTCGAAATGGGTGACCGGAAAAGACAGCAGGCCCTGACCGAGATGATGGCGCAGATCGGTGGGTTGCATGGAGGTTCTCCTGACAGGCGCATCTAACCTACGCTAGAATTGGTAGGACCGATCTGTCAAGTGGTTCCGTTCTGAGATTTCGCCCTGGACAGGCTACCCTGCGCCCGCGCCGCCCTGTAGCGGTCCAGAGCATGGGTCAGATGCACGCGCATCGCTTCTTGCGTGCCTGCGCTGTCGCCGATCTCGAGCAGGGCAAAGATCGCGCGGTGTTCGGCCAGCAGACTTTCTTCGCGCTCGCGCAGCGTGACGTCGGGGGCCCTGCGCAAACGCGGGATCGCCTCGGGCCCGAAAGCCTGCATGGTGCGGGGAAAAAACGGGTTGTTCGTGGCCTGTGCGATCGCCAGATGAAAGGCCCAATCCGCAGCTGCCGAGCTTTGACCGTCACGCACCGCAGCCCCCATCGCGGCCAGCGGCTGTGCGATGGCATGCAACTGCGCAGAGCTTGCACGCTTGGCTGCAAGGCCTGCCGCCTCGACCTCGACCGCGCGGCGCAGCTCCAGACAATCGAGAATCTCGGCCTGGGTTTGCGCGGCGATCAGAAGCCCGCCGGTTTGCGGTGCCACGGCGGTCACATAAGCCCCCGAACCCGGACGCGATTCGATCATGCCTTGCGTGCGCAACGTCGCCAGCGCCTCGCGCACCACCACGCGGCTGGCATCAAATTGCTCGGTCAGTGCGCGTTCCGACGGCAATCTGTCGCCCGGAGCCCAGGTGCCCGCCGCAATTTCACTGCGAAGGGCCGACAGAACACGCGTGGCCGCCCCCGGCGGATGGCCAGAACCTTCTGCAGAATGTGGGGCAGGGGGAGTGGTCATGCTGGCCCATGGTAAACGTCAAAACCGGTCCTACAGGATTGCGCGTTTACGCGTGTTGGTCAAGCGGGCCTGTCGGCTTTGTAGGTGCGGGGCCGCGAAAACAGGAGTTCTTGACAAGATTGATTGCGTCACAATATACATATTTTTACAACTTTAGCCATTGCGACAGACGCCATCCAAACGCGCTCAGGGTATCCAAACGACATGACACGTCTGATCGACACGCTTTATCCCAACCTTTCTGCCGCCCGTGCCGCACGCGAGGCGGATGGCGCAACGCTGGCCCGCCGCATCGGTCCGGTGTGCACCGAAACGCCGCTGACCGCCGGGCAGGGGACCGGTTTGCGATTGCTGCCAAAGGATGCCCCGGACGCGGGCACGCGCGACCCTCTGGTCTTTGTGCATGGCGGTGGCTGGGTCTTTGGGTCACCGCGTCAGGCTGTGGCGCTGGCCAGCCAAATCGCCGTTCTGGCGGCCCGTCCCGTGCACTCGGTCGGCTACCGCCGTGCGCCCGAACAGGCCTATCCCGCCGCACATGACGACGTGGTGGCGGGTTTGCGCGATGCTGCCGGGCGATGCGTCACAGGCTTCAGCGCCGGGGCCAATCTGGCGCTGACGGCGACGCTGGAATTGCGCGACGCAAGCGCCGATCTGCCCGGGCGGCTGATCCTGTTCTATCCGGTCGCCGACAGCATCGGCCAGGACTGGAGCCATATCACCTTTGGCCAGCAGCCCGACGCGCTGAGCCAGGCGCGCATGGCGGCTTATGCCGAGGCCTATGCGCCGAGCCCGGATCAGGCCCGCAAGGCGGTGCATCTGATCGGCGCGGATCTGCACGATCTGCCGCCCGTCGATCTGATCTGCGGTGACCGCGACATGCTGCTGTGCGACACGCTCAGCCTCTACCGTGCGCTGATCCTGGCGGGCAATGCCGCCAGCCTGACGATTGTGCCGGGGCAGGGGCATGGATTTGCCAACGACTGGCTGGACGACGCGGCCATCGCTGACCTGCTGACACGCTTCTTCAAGGAGAACTGACATGAGCAATCACGACCTCAGCGACGCTGAACGCGCCGATTTTCAACGCGACGGATATGTGTTGCGCCGCACCGTCTTCTCGCCGGCCGAATTGGCCGCGCTCAACCGGATCGTCAACGACGACCCCGTGATCCAGAAGGCCACCTATGGTCGCAAGGATGCCGGCGGCGCGCTCACCGAACTGGCGCTCTGGCGCGATCTGGGAGACGACATGTTCAGCGATGTGTCGCGGTCAAGGCGGATGGCCGGACCCGTGGCCGATCTGCTGGGCGGAGAGATCGCGTTCTTCCACGCCAAGCTGACGCTCAAACGCCCCAAGGTCGGCGGTGCCTGGGATTGGCATCAGGATTACGGCTATTGGTATCGCAACGGGTTTCTGTTTCCGCATATGGCCAGTGTCTTTGTGGCGCTTGACCCGTCGACGCGCGAAAACGGCTGCCTGCAAGTGCTGCGCGGCTCGCACCATCTGGGGCGGATCGAACATGGCGTGACGGTCGAACAGGTGGGGGCCGATATGACGCGGGTCGAGCAGGCGATGAAGGTCTGCCCGCTGGTGCATGTCGAAATGAACGCCGGCGACACGCTGATCTTTCACGGCAACCTGCTGCACGCCTCGGGTCAGAACACGTCGGATGCGACGCGCAACGTGCTGCTCTGCTGCTACAACCGCGCCGACAACGCGCCGGTGCTGGGCCACGCCACGGCGACGCACACAACGTTCGCCATGCTGCCCGACGACCTTTTGATGCGCCACGCGGACGCGCCGATCTCACGTGAAAAGGCATTTTCAGACGGGGTGCCGGCGGCGTAGTGAGCTTACATGCGCTTTGGGGTGGAGGGCGCTGTAAAGGCTAGGGTTTATGCGATTGATGTGGCGCGGTTTGTTTGTGTGACAGCCGTTGCGTCATGTGGCGTGCGCATATGTAACGATATATTTATAATCAGTATTATGTAAATTAAAGATGCGTGGGAAAACAGCCCCATGACCACCTTTGCTTTGTATCAACGCGCAATGAACAGGCCGCTGGTGTCATCCGTATCGTCCAGCCAATACATATCCCCGGCCTGTGACATCCACAAAGCCCGCTCCAGCGTTCCGGCACCCATCGGGTTGCGCAGCACCGCCGCAGGCCGCGTCGTGGCCATAGCCAATGCTGTCTCGAACGAAACGCCTGCGGACCGGACCTGCGCCAACGCCTGACCAAATGCCAGATCGGCGCCCGCCAGCGTGCCGTCCTCCAGCGTCAGACGTCCGTCACGGCGCAACACCCGGCGGTTTCCCAGCGTGAACCCGGTCTGGTCCGTGCCTGCCGGTGCCATCGCGTCGGTGACCAGGAACATCCCCTCGGGCCGCGCCGCCAGCGCCACCTGCATGGCTGCACAATGCACATGCACGCCGTCGGCGATCAGCCCGCACATCACGCGCGGATCGCTGAGCGCGGCACCGACCAGCCCCGGCGTGCGGTGGCCAAGCCCGCTCATCGCGTTGAAAAGATGCGTGACCAGCCGCGCGCCTGCGTCCATGGCGCGCCTTGCGGTGTCGAAATCGCAATCGGAATGACCCAGAGACACCAGCACACCGGCCTGTGTCAGTGCGCTGATCTGATCGGTTGTCACGGTTTCCGGGGCGAGCGTGACCATCAGATTGGGCAGATCGCGCGCCGCGTTGCACAGCAGCATCAGATCATCCTCATCCATCGGTCGGATCAGCGCTGCGTCATGCGCGCCTTTGCGCGCCACCGCCAGATGTGGGCCCTCAAGATGCAGACCGGCGATGCCCGGCACGCCCTGAACAATTGCTGCGCGCACAGCGTCTATCGCAGCGCGGGTCGTGGCGGGCGTATCGGTGATCAGCGTCGGCAAAAGCGCCGCTGTGCCCAGCGTCGCATGCGCGCGCGCCATCACGCGCAGAGTGTCCACATCCGGTGCATCGTTGAACATCACACCGCCGCCGCCATTGACCTGAAGGTCGACGAAACCGGGCAGAATAGTTCCTCCATTCAAGATCTTATGCGGCATCCCTTGAGGCACAAGGTCACAGACACCCTGCCCCGTGACAAGCACCTTACCCTTGCAAAGCCGCGTGCCGTCAAAGATTGCGGCTCCGCTAAAGGCGCGCGCGCTCATGTCGTCCGGGTCACTTTGTCGAGGTGGCGCGGCGCGTCGACGTCGATGCCGCGCGACACCGCCAGCGCCTCGACCATCGCATAAAACGATGTCACCAGAACCAGCGGATCGGTGAGCGGATGCGCGCTGCGCGGCCAGGCCAGCGGGGTCGCCAAACGCACCTGATCCGTGGTGGCAAAGACCCGCGCGCCCTTGCCCGCGAGATCGTCGGCGACCTGCGCCAACCCCGGTTCTGCAGCATCCGCCGCCGTCAGCGCCAGCACCGGAAAGCCGTCTTCGACAATCGACACAGGGCCGTGCAGCACCTCGGCCGAGGAATAGCTTTCGGCGTGGATCAGACAGGTTTCCTTGAGCTTGAGCGCGCATTCGTTCGAAATCGCATAGGCCGGCCCACGCCCCAGACAAAAGGCCGAATTGCGGCCCTCGAATGCAGTCTGAACCGGCGACCAATCCTGTGCTAAAGCGCAATGAAGAACCTCTGGCAATGCTTTGATCGCATCCAGTAAATCATCATCCTGCGCCAGTTCCGCCAAGAGCCACACAGCCGCCACAGCCGAGGTCACGAATGTCTTGGTCGCGGCCACGCTGCGCTCTGTCCCGGCATGCAGCGCCAGCGGATGTGCCACGCTCTGCCCCAGATCCGCGTCCAGATCGTTGGTCAGCGCCAGCGTCAGCGCGCCTGCATCCCGTGCGGCCCGCGCCATGGCGACGATGTCGGGGCTGCGGCCCGATTGCGACACCGCCAGACAGGCCGCATTCCGCAACCGCAAAGGCCGCCCGTAGATCGACGCCACCGACGGCCCGACCGAGGCCACAGGGATCCCCAACAGCAATTCCGAGGAATATTTGAAATAGGTCGCCACATGGTCCGACGACCCACGCGCCACGGTGATGAAGAGGCAAGGATCGGTGGCGCGCAACGCCTCTGCCGCGCGTCGGATATCGCTGGCCCCAAGGCTCAGAAGGCTGTCGACCGCATCCGGTATGCCGCGGATTTCGCGGTGCATCAGGGATGTCATGCGGCATGCCCCCGCGGGTTGGCGCTGCGCGGCGCGTGATCGAGGCGGCGCAGGTCCATCATGCCGGTGCCAACCGGGCCGCCAGCGCCAGCGCGCCTTCCAGTGCGGTGCCTTGTGGCGGAGCCAGCAGCGCCTGCACATCATTCGGCAGACAGGGCGCATAGGACGGGCCAACGCCGCCGGTCAGGCAAACGATGTCCCCGGCTCTTGGCGCGAGAAACGCCAAAGCCTGCGTCAGATAAGCCGCCCCCGCCTGCATCAGCGCCACAGCATGCACATCGTCTGACGTCCCGATCATCGGGGCCAGATCGGCAAAGGCGGCGGGGTCGGCACAGGCGGCGCGCATGGCGATCCGTTCGGGCGTGCCGCCAAAACGCTCCGAGGCCGCGCGGGTCAGCGCCGACCACTCCATCAGTCCGTCGTGGCACAGCATCACCCGCTCCAAAAGCCCGCGCCCCAGCCATGCGCCCGACGCCTGATCGCCCACCGCCAGCCCCCAGCCGTTCAGATGGATGATGCGCCCATCCTTGCGTCCTGCGATGATCGTCCCGGTGCCAAGCGCGATCAGCACCCCGTCGCGCGCACCCAGCGCCCCGGCCAGAGCGGTCTCGCGGTCCTCGATGACCTGCACGGCGGCAAAATCGCAGGCATTTGTGATGCGGCTCGCGGTCTGGCTGTCCTTGACGCCCGCAAGACCGATACAGGCCCGGGCCTTGCGCAAGGCATCCCGAGATACGCCAGCATCGGCAGCGGCCGCCGCGATCGCCTCAAGCATATGGGTGATGGCCCGCGTGATATCCGTGGTGGCATTGGCCGGTCCGGACCGCCCCTGCCCCAGCACAACGCCGCACGCATCGGCAATCGCCGCCCGGCAGCCCGAACCGCCACCATCCACCCCGATCCGCAATCCGCTGTGCCTGTGATCCATGACCAGACCTATAGGCTACCTTGAAGCCTTCCAAAAGACCGATCCCGGCGCGTTCGCGCAGCAGCCTCGGGGACCGGCTGGACAGACCAGCCCCTGACCCGGTATGATTCGGTTCAATCCATTTGTCCGGAGCCGTTTATGGACCCCGCAACCTGCCGATATCTGCTCGACATCACGGACATGTCCGGCATCGAAGATCTGTGGGACGCCCATACCCGCCGCATGGCGCTGTTCGGCTTTGACCGGCTGATCTACGGCTTTACCCGCTATTTCACGCCGACGTCGCTGGGGAATCCGGACGACTTTCTGATCCTGAGCAATCATGAGCCCGCGTTCATCGACAAGTTCATCGGCGACGGCCTCTATCGTCATTCGCCGATGTTGCACTGGGCGCGCGAGAACGAGGGTGCTTGCAGCTGGCGTCTTCTGACCGACATGATCGAAGGCGACACGCTGACCGATGCGGAAAAACGCGTCATCGCCTTCAACGCCGAACTGGGCGTGACGGCGGGCTATACGCTCAGCTTCAAATCCGTATCGGCGCGGTCGCGCGGTGCCATCGCGCTGACCGGACGGCGCGACATGACGCAGGATCAGGTTGACGCGGTCTGGGCCAAACACGGCGCGGACATCACGCTGATGAACAACGTGGCGCATCTGAAAATCCTGACGCTGCCCCATATAGGCAGCGGCAAACCGCTGACCAAACGCCAGCGCGAGGCGCTGGAATGGGTGGGCGACGGCAAGACGATGCAGGACATCGCCACCATCATGGGGCTGACCACCGCGACCATCGAAAAACACCTGCGGCTGGCGCGCGAGGCGCTGAACGTCGACACCACGGCGCAGGCGGTGATGAAGGCCGCCTTCCAGAACCAGATGTTCATCATAGAAGTCTAGGCGGGTTCGCGGCACGTATGGCGTTCACGACAGGATGCGTCGGAAACGGGCTGGCACGCGCCCTGCCCTTGACGCAAGTTTGAACGCAAACCGCATCAGCCCCCAATCGCATCAGCCCCCAAACCGCATCAGGCCCCAATCGCATCAGCCCCAAACCGCATCAGCCCCAAACCGCATCAGCCCCAAACCGCATCAGCCCAAGGATATAGCCCATGCAAACCACCACACGGGTCGCCGTCATCGGCGGCGGCGTCGTCGGCGCTTCGGTGCTCTATCATCTGACCAAGCTGGGTTGGTCAGACATCATGCTGCTGGAGCGGTCCGAGCTTACTTCGGGCTCGACATGGCACGCGGCGGGCGGCTTTCACACGATCAATGGCGACACCAACATGGCCGCCTTGCAAGGCTACACCATCCGGCTTTACCGCGAATTGGAAGAGCTGACCGGCATGTCCTGCGGGCTGCACCATGTCGGCGGCGTGACGCTGGCCGACAGCCGCGACCGGTTCGACATGCTGCTCGCAGAGCGCGCCAAGCACCGCTACATGGGCCTCGACACCCGCATCGTGACCCCGGCCGAGATCGCCGAAATCGCGCCGATCACCAATCTGGATGGCGTTCTGGGTGGGCTTTACGACCCTTTGGACGGTCATCTGGACCCCTCGGGCACGACACATGCCTATGCACGCGCGGCCCGCATGGGCGGCGCTGTGATCGAAACCCATTGCAAGGTCACCGCGACCACGCAACGCCCCGACGGCACGTGGGATGTGGTCACCGACAAGGGCGCGATCCACGCCGAACACGTGGTCAACGCAGGCGGCCTCTGGGCGCGCGAAGTCGCTGCGATGGCAGGTATCTATCTACCTCTGCACCCGATGGAGCATCAATACATCGTCACCGACGACATCGCCGAGATCTATGAGCGCGACGCCGAGCATCCGCATGTCATGGACCCGTCGGGCGAGTCCTATCTGCGACAGGAAGGTCGCGGGCTATGTATTGGATTCTACGAACAAAAAGCCCGTCCGTGGGCTGTCGACGGAACCCCTTGGGAGTTCGGACACGAATTGCTCCCCGACGATTTCGACAAGATCGAGGACAGCATCGCTTTCGCCTACAAACGCTTTCCGGTGCTGGAAACGGCAGGCGTGAAATCCGTGATTCACGGGCCGTTCACATTCGCCCCCGACGGCAACCCGTTGGTCGGCCCGATCCCGGGTCTGCGCAATTACTGGTCGGCCTGCGGCGTCATGGCGGGGTTCTCTCAGGGCGGCGGCGTGGGTCTGATGCTGGCGCAATGGATGACCGCCGGGGAATGTGAACGCGACGTGACCGCGCTGGACGTCGCGCGCTACGGAAATTGGATAAGCCCCGGATATACATTGAAAAAAGTGACAGAAAACTACCAGACACGGTTCTCGGTCGTGTTCCCGAACGAGGAATTGCCCGCGGCCCGGCCCAACCGCACAACCCCGATGTATGACGTGTTCGATGCAATGGGCGCGGTCTGGGGGCAGCAATACGGGCTTGAGGTGCCCAATTATTTCGCGACCCCCGGCGAGCCGCGCTACGAGACGCCTTCGTTCCGCCGCTCAAACGCATTCGAGGCGACCGCGCGCGAGGTGAAGAACGTCCGCGAAGCAGTTGGAATCAATGAGATCCATAACTTCGGAAAATACAGTATCACCGGGGCGAAGGCCCGCGATTGGCTCGACCGGATCATGGCGGGCCGTGTGCCCGCGCAGGGGCGGATTTCACTCACGCCGATGCTGGCCCCCTCCGGCAGGTTGATCGGGGATTTCACCATCTCCTGTCTGGGGCCGGAAGAGTTCCGCCTGACAGCCAGCTACGGCGCGCAGGCCTATCACATGCGCTGGTTCCTGCAACATCACGAAGATGGCGTAAGCATTAAAAATACAAGCGATAAACTGAACGGATTCCAGATCGCAGGGCCAAAGGCGACCGAGGTTCTACAGGCCTGCACGCGCCAATCGGTCGATCTGAAATTCCTCGACGTGCGACCCATGTGTGTGGGTATGACGGACTGCATTGTGCAGCGCGTCAGCTATACCGGCGATCTGGGCTATGAGATCTATTGCGATCCGATGGCGCAGCGACAGCTCTGGCAGACGCTGATGCAGGCCGGTCAGCCGCATGGCATGGTGCCCTTCGGGATGCGGGCGATGATGTCGCTGCGGCTCGACAAGTTCTTCGGCTCCTGGCTCAGTGAGTTTTCGCCCGATTACACAGCTGCTGAAACCGGTCTGGATCGCTTTATCTCGTTCCGCAAGAACACTGATTTCATTGGAAGATCTGCGGCCGAGGCCGAGCGCGCGACGCCGCCTGCGCGCAGTCTCGTCGCGTTCGAGGTCGATGCAGACGATGCGGATGTGCAGGCCTATGAGCCGGTCTGGATCAATGGCGACGTTCAGGGCTTTTGCACCTCTGGAGGATATTCGCATTATGCAAGCAAATCCATAGCCTTGGCACTGATACCTCGCGCAATGGCCGAAGAAGGTCTGAACGCGGAAATCGAAATCCTCGGCCAGCGCCGCGCCGCGACATTGATCACCACGCCGCTTTTCGATGCGGACGGGGCGCGGATGCGGGGGTGACACTTGTCTGCCTGATCCCCGCTGCCGGTGCGTCGTCGCGGATGCGCGGGCGCGACAAGCTGATGGAACTTGTGGACGGCGCACCGTTGCTGTCTGTGATGGTCGCCCGTGTGCGACCGTTGTTGGACCGGGTGATCGTGACAGTACCTTCGCTGGATCATCCGCGTGCGGGCGTTGTCGGGGAAGCCGAGGTGATTGCCGTGCCAGAGGCGCACGAGGGCATGTCAGCGTCGCTGAGACGTGGCGCTTTGGCCGCGCAAGGTTCTGCGATCATGGTGCTTCCGGGCGATATGCCGGATCTTGGCGCTGATGAGTTACAAAGTATAATCAGCGGCTTTCACCACGACCCTCATGCAATCATCCAAGCCACAAGTGCCAATGGCATACCCGGGCATCCGGTGATCTTTCCGGCGGATCTCATTGCGGGTTTCGCGGAATTACGCGGCGATGCGGGGGCCAAACCGATCCTGCTTGCGCACGCGGGTCGGATCCGGCGTGTGGCCTTGCCGGGCGATCACGCGGTGACAGATCTGGATACGCCGGAGGCTTGGGCAGCCTGGCGGGCAAGGCAATTGGCGTCACCGAAGGAATAACTGCCGAAAACCCCAACTCGAAACGCAAGAAATGGGACGGTCACCCGCCCCATTCCCTGTCCGAAACCGCGCCCCCACTATGGGAGGGCGCGAAATCGAGCTGCATATTCTGTTGTAAAGGCTGGACCTTACTTGGTCAGCAGGCGCGCTTCGTGCTTTTTCAGCGAGCGGCGGGCAGAGGCGTAGGAATTGATCCCGGCCTCGGACTGCAACTCGGGGAAGAGATCGAAGATCTCGTCGCGCTGCGCATTTCCGATCCCTTCCAGCGTGTAATCGCCGGGCTGGAAGCTCTCGGTCCAGGCACCGTTCGACAACACAACCTCGTGGTTGTCGAACATGAAGTGCAGGTAGGTGACGCCCATGGTGCCAACCTCGTCCACCCCGTCGAGACCGGTCAGATGCTTGGCCGCGACCAGCACTTCGCTCTCTTCGAAATAAAGCGCCGTCTTGTCGTTGGCGACCAGTATCCGGTGGTTCGGGCTGACAAGGATGTCATGTTCGGGCATACCGCCGCCCAAAGCGCCTTTCTGGATCAGAACCGGACGCATATGCGGCGCACGGGCGAGATTGTGACCGGTCAGCACCTTGGTGCCTGTCCAGCGAATCTCCTGGATGCCGTTGTCGCGGGTGATGATCCGGTCGCCCATCCGAAGATCCTCGACCAGCCGTTCGCCGATGGGTGTGGCGATCAGCGTGCCGGGGGTAAAGCACGGCACGACGACGGGCGTGACGCTGACCACGATCTCGGCGGTGTCGGTCTCGCCCGACGGGTCGCTGATCGTGTAGCTGATCGTATCCTCGCCGGTGAACCCGTCGTTCGGTGTATAGGTCACCGTGCCGTCGTCATTGACGACCGCAGAGCCGTTGGTGCCGTCGCTCACGTCTGTCACGGTCAGCGTATCGCCGTCCGCGTCGGTATCGTTGGCGGCTGCGTCGACTGTGACGGCCACAGATTCGCCGGTATCGGCCAGGTCGTCGACGGCCACGGGCGCGACATTGTCGCCACCATCCACGTCCACGGTCGAAAAATGCACATCGGTTAAGGCCACGCGCTGAGCGCCCTCGCCACCGTTGTTGTAGTCTATCTCGATCCGCGACACCGGGCCGGGAATTTCCACGAGCGCAGAATGCGATGCATCAGTCAGCAGACCCGAGCCGTCGCCGGTGAGCGCATTGCCACTCTGATCGACGTTCGCGCCGGGGGTGATGTTGACTGTTACCGGATTGCCCGCCGCGTCAAAAGCGCGGATCTCTACGATATCCTGGAAAAAAGTGGTTTCATCCACGGGACTTGGGATCAAGGGACTTTCGGCGTTGATTTCGTCCACGCTAAGGCCCGAATCAATGTCGTTGATCCGGAATTGCACGTTCTGCACCTGATCGGTGAACAAAGGGTCAGAGGATGAAAAGTCGAAAGTCGTGGTCAATGTGTCGGTCGGACCGACGGGCCCAATATCACCAAAGAGCTTGAGGCCCGAATTCATGTCGAAAGGCTCACCGGGTCCGACATATTCATCGCCGTTGAAAGAGACCGTATATGCGCTTTCGCCTTCTTCCTGATTGACGCCGATGTCCACGGAGACGCCCCCGGTTTCCACCGTAGCCGATCCATCAATCGACGTGCCATAGGCGCCCAGAAGTGCCCAGTCCAGAACCAAATCAGCCATTATACGACCCTTTCATACTCTTGTGGGCAGGCCCACATCCGCAGGAACGCGGAGACAGCGCCATGCACTGCCCGAAACCTCATTTGCGCTGCGTAATGACCGGGGTCGGCAAAAGGAAAGATCATGGAGGACTGGCTGCACCTGGAGCGCGGCTGTTCCCATAACCTGCAACCAGACCGCGTGCCATCGCACGGGCTGTTGCACCCTCTTGCATCCGTCCGGATACACAGCAGATTAAAGGCCGCCCCCGTGGCCCGCAGACTTCACCCCCCAGTCGGGTGTGCACTATCAATACGTCGCAGGGCCCGCGAGACAAAGGATAAATTGTTCGAAAAGTGGCCTTTATTGCCGTCCAGGGCCGCGTCTCTGTCAAATCAAGCACAGCCGAACCACAACCGGAGCACGAGTATTGTTTCGCGTTATGATGCCTGCATAAGGACGAACCTTGAATTTACGGCGGTAAAATCATCCTGCGCGGGAAACCGCCTGTGGAAAAGCCTGTGGATTGTTCACGCATTCATAACAATCGCAGGTCTTCGACGCGTCGTTAATTTCCGACCACCATCAGCACAGTTTGGCCGACAGGTTGTTGTGGGATCCGGTCCAATCCTCCTTTACGGCGCGAATTGGCCAGTATTCTCAACAGACTTGCCACAATTCAACGCGAATCGATCCGGGTTTCGAGGCTGTGGACAGGCGCTCATAGGTTTGCGGTCGCCTATGTCCGTTTGGTGCATCGATCCATGCCGATGATTCGGGGAATCGCGTGGCTTCAGTTGCTGTGTGTCGCTCGAAACGAGGGGAGGACACGCCAGCGTTTGCAAGGATTCCGCGCTCAAGGTGCCGGAGGCGGTCGCGCAAATAAAAAGTGGTGCCCAAGGTGGGAATCGAACCCACACACCCGTTAGGGCGGCGGATTTTGAATCCGCTGCGTCTACCGTTCCGCCACTTGGGCCCAATCCGCTTTTAACCAAGCCACAGGCGCCCGTAAAGTGACAAAGCGCGCGCTTGACCCGGCACCTTCCACATGATCTCACCGCGCCAAAGGGCATTGGGGTCCGCGCATGTTGCAACCGCTCTACGACTGGACGCTGCGGATGGCGCAGCATCGCCATGCGCTTTGGGTGCTGGGCATCGTGGCCTTTGTGGAAAGCTCGTTCTTTCCGATCCCGCCGGACGTGCTGATGATCCCGATGATTCTGGCACGACCCTCGCGCGCCTGGCTGATCGCGCTGGTGGCGCTGGTGGCGTCGGTGCTGGGCGGGATTTTCGGCTACGGAATCGGGTTTTTCTTTTATGAACAGGTGGGCCAGCCCATTCTGGCAGCCTTGGGCAAGGGCGACGCGATGGTCGCGTTCTCAGAGCGGTTCAATGATCTGGGGTTCTGGGCGGTGCTGACGGCGGGTGTGACGCCGTTTCCCTACAAGGTCATCACCATCATGTCGGGCTGGACGGCGATGCCGCTGGGCACCTTTATCGTGACGTCGATTCTGGCCCGCGCTCTGCGGTTCTTCGTGGTCGCAGGCCTGCTGTGGTATTTCGGCGATCCGGTGCGGCATTTCATCGAACGCAGGCTGGGTCTGATGTTCGCACTTTTCATGCTGTGCCTGATCGGTGGATTTGCCGCCATCAGCCTGTTATGAGCCCGTTATGAGCCGCCTCACCCTCAATGCCCGCCTCTTGATCCTGACCGCTGCCGGAGGGTCCGCAGCACTGATGCTGGGCGCGCTGGCGTTCCAGTATCTGGGCGACATGCCGCCATGCAATCTGTGCTACTGGCAGCGCTATCCGCATATTGCAGCGGTGCTGATCGGCATCGCCGCCCTGGTGTTGGCCGGACGGCTCTGGCCGCTGCTGGGCGCTTTGGCGGCAGGCACGACGGCGGCCATCGCGCTCTATCACACGGGCGTCGAGCGCGGCTGGTGGGACGGCCCCAGCACATGCTCTGCAAGCGGCGTCGAGGGGCTCAACACCGAAGAATTGCTGAACCAGATCATGTCCGCGCCGCTTGTGCGCTGCGACGAGGTGCCGTGGGAGATGCTGGGCCTGAGCATGGCCAGCTGGAACGGCGTCGCATCGCTGGCGTTGATGGGCATCTGGTTGATGGCCGCGCAACGCAGCTGACTTATGCCGCATGCCGGTCTGTGGCCCGACGCCGCCGCCAGTGTGGCAGGGCTGCCAGCGGAACCACGGCTGTCCGGCGATCCACATAGCGCGCCAAGCACAACCGAAAGCCAGACCCCCGAACGCCAGACCCCCGAACGCCCCTGATCTCGATCCCCGAACAGTCGGCCTGCGCCAGCCGGGTCCGCAAGGTGCTCACATTGACATGCAGAATCTGCCCGTCAGGCGCATCGGACAGACCGTAAAGATGATCGAGCAGCGCGCCATGCGCGATCAGCTCGCCCGAGCGCATCACCATATGTTCCAGCAGCTCATAGAGATTGGAGCGCAGCAGCATCACGACACCGTCGACACTGGCCCGCCGTTTGATCAGGTCCAGCGTGAGCGGGCCAAGCGCCGCCCGCGCCTGCCCCAACCCGTGCGCACGCCGCGCCAACCCGATGATCCGCGCCAATGTCTCAGCGACGGGTGCTGAGGCGTCCAGCAAGGCGGCAGCCCTTGCGTTCAGCAATTCGGTGCTCACGCGTCGCATTCGGGCCAGTCCAGGATCACGTAGACCGGTGTTTGCGGCACAACGCGGGCGATCTGGCGCAGCGCATCCGCCCCTCCGTCCGCGCGCCCTGCCCCAGCACGATCAGTTCCTGCTGGCCGACCCTGGCCTGACAGATCGCATCGCCCACGGATTTGACGGCAGAGACAAGCAGGCCTGCGTCGCGCAGATTGAACGACAGGCCGAGCGTGGACCAGGTGGTTTCGGAAACGAGGATGCGCATGGGATATGTCCTTTTGGCGATTGGCGCACGGGCCTGCGCCAGAAACCCCGGCGGGGCCACGCACATGGCTGGTTGTGAGGGTGAAACGCGCCGTTCTGGCGTGGCCGCAAAGGGCCTGCCGGGCGCTCTTGCCCTGCGGTGTGATGTTTGGAATATGAATCGAATGTGGCGACAATGCGTTGCAAATGCGCGCAATTCGCGATGCGTTGCGTGACGCCACGTCCTAGCCGCTCTTGCGCGTGCTCAGCAGCAGGCTTGTCTCGGAATTCATCACCCCGTCCAGCCGCCGGATCCGGTGCAGCACCGTATCGAACACCTCCAGCGACGGCGCGCCAATCTCGACGATCACATCCCAGCGGCCATTGGTGGCATGCACCGCGCGCAATTCCCGCATGGCGCTCAGCTGGCGCATAATACGGTCGGTGCCGCGCCCCTCGATGCCGACCATCATCAGCCCGCGCACTGGATCGGGCGCCACATCCGCCCGCGTCACCACGCTGAACCCGACGATATCGCCGCGCTCCTGCAACCGTGCCATCCTTGCGCGCACGGTCGCCCGGGTGATCCCCAGCGTGGCCGCCAGATCCGAGATCGCACTGCGGGCATCGTGGCGCAGCGCGGCGATCAGCCTTTGATCGAGATCGTCCACTATGTTCACCCATGTCCGTCCAATTGATCAATCGTATCTCGTTTCGATCAATTTGCCCACTAGTGGTTGACCACTCACTGCATCCATACAGGGCAGAACACATCCGAGGACATGATGAAACCGCACAATTGTATTCTGATCGGCGCACCAGTGGACAGCGGCAAACGCCGCGCCGGCTGCCTGATGGGCCCCGATGCGCTGCGCACGGCGGGTCTTGCCACGGCTTTGAAAGATCTCGGCCACAGGGTCGAGGATATGGGCAATCTGCGCCCCGCTGACGTCGACGTGACTGGCCCCGCGCATATCCACGCGCTCAGCGACACCATCGGCTGGACCCGGACGCTCAGCCACGCCGCGCAGGACGCTCTGCCCAAAGGCATGCCGATCTTTCTGGGCGGCGATCACGCGCTGGCATTGGGGTCCGTGCACGGCGCGCTGGCTCATGCGCAGACGCAAGGTCGCCCGCTCTTTGCTCTGTGGTTGGATGCACATAGCGATTTTCACACGCCTTCGACCTCTGGCTCGGGTAATCTGCACGGCACGCCGGTGGGCTATGTGACGGGCCGTGACGGGTTCGACGGCTTTCCGCCCTTGCCTCACGTCCTGCCCCACGACCGGATCTGCATGATCGGACTGCGGTCGGTCGACGGGCCCGAACGCGCCGCATTGGAGCAGACGGAGATCATCCGCCACGACATGCGCGCCATCGACGAGCACGGTATCGCCCGCCTGCTGGCACCGTTTCTGGACCGGGTGGCGTCGGAAAACGGCCTGCTGCATGTCTCGCTCGACGTCGATTTCCTCGACCCGTCGGTGGCCCCCGCCGTGGGCACCACAGTCCCCGGCGGCGCCACCTTGCGCGAGGCGCATCTGGTGATGGAGATGATCTGCGACAGCGGTCTGATGTCCTCGCTGGACGTGGTCGAACTGAACCCGATGCTCGATGAACGCGGCCGCACCGCGCAACTCATGGTCGATCTGGTCGCCTCCGCCTTGGGGCGTCAGGTCTTCGACCGCCCGACCCGGAGCTTTGCATGACCCTCAAACCCTCTGCACGCGCGCTGGTGCCCTTCGTGTCGGTCGATCACATGATGCAGCTGATCCACCATATCGGCCTGCCTGAAATGCTGATCCAACTGGCCGACGCCATCGAGCAGGACTTCCGCCGCTGGGAACTCTTCGACAAGACCCCGCGCGTGGCCTCCCATTCAGAGACCGGCGTGATCGAGCTGATGCCCACCTCGGACGGCGAAGTCTACGGTTTCAAATACGTCAACGGCCACCCCGGAAACACCGGAGACGGCCTGCAGACGGTGACGGCTTTCGGCCTGCTGGCAGACGTCGCCACAGGCTATCCGGTGCTGCTGTCGGAAATGACGCTGCTCACCGCCCTGCGCACCGCCGCCACCTCCGCAATGGTCGCCAGACACCTCGCCCCCGAAGGCGCGGACACCATGGCCATGATCGGCAACGGCGCGCAATCGGAATTCCAGAGCCTCGCAATGATGGCCGTCGCAGGCGTGCGCAACATCCGCCTCTATGATACAGACCCAGCCGCCACCGCCAAATGCGCCCGCAACCTCGCCGGCACCGGCCTGACCATCACCCGATGCACCAGCGCCGAAGACGCCATCCAGGGCGCGCAAATCCTCACCACCTGCACGGCTGACAAGCAATACGCGAGGGTCCTGACCGACAACATGGTGGGTGCCGGCGTCCACATCAACGCCATCGGCGGCGATTGCCCCGGCAAGACCGAACTGGCCCCCGCAATCCTGCACCGGTCGGACATCTTCGTCGAATACCCCGAGCAAACCCGCGTCGAAGGCGAAATCCAGCAACTCGCCCCAGATCACATGGTCACCGAATTCTGGCAGGTCCTGAACAGCACAAAACCGGGCCGCACGTCCGAGCGCCAGATCACCCTCTTCGACAGCGTCGGCTTCGCGATCGAAGACTTCTCGGCCCTGCGCACGATCCGCCACATGATCGAAGGCACGACATTCTACCACCCGCTCGACCTGCTCGCAGATCCCGACGACCCGCGCGACCTCTACGGCATGCTCATGCGCGCAGGCTAACCCGCCCGTGCCCCTGTTTCATCTTGCCAAATAAACCTCGGGGTCCGGGGCAGCGCCCCGGTCCAACACTCGCCAAATACCCCATCATTCTCAATAAGACCGCGGCATCCCCAGAACATGCTGTCCCAGATACCCCAGGATCATGTTTTTTGAGATCGGCGCCGTCTGATACAACCGCGCCTCGCGCCACTTGCGCTCGATCCCGTATTCACGCGCGAACGCATAGCCACCGAGCACCTGCATACAGACCTCTGCCGCGTTCCAAGATGCATCTGCCGCCAGCATCTTGGCCATGTTCGCCTCTGCCGCCGCCTTGCGAATGAAATATTTCGCATCCCCGATACATTCCGACGCGATCAGGATCCGTTCGGCATTCATCGAATCCACGATATAACGAAAGCCGCGGCCTTCCTCACCCACCAGCGTGTCACCGGGGATCTCGAGATTGTCGATGAACACCTCGCAGGTGTTGTGATTGATCATCGCGTCGATCTTGCGCAGCTCCAGCCCCTTGCCCAGGGCCGCGCGCATGTCCAGCAGAAACACCGACATGCCGTCGGACCGCTTGGTCACTTCCGCAGATGGCGTGGTCCGCGCCAGCAGCAGCATCAGGTCGGATTCGAACGCACGGCTGGTCCAGACCTTCTGGCCGTTGATGACATAATTGCCCGCCGCATTCTTTTCGGCACGCGTCTTGAGCTGCGTGGTATCGCTGCCCGTCGTGGGCTCCGTCACGCCAAAGGCCTGCAAGCGCAGCGACCCGTCGGCAATGCCCGGCAGATACTTCGCCTTCTGCGCGTCCGAGCCGTATTTCAGCACCGTGCCCATCGTATACATCTGCGTATGACACGCCGCCGCGTTGCAGCCCGAAGCATGGATCGTTTCGAGCACTGCACAGGCGGCAGACAATGGCAGACCCGACCCGCCATATTCCTCCGGGATCAGCGCCCCCAGAAAGCCGGATTCCGTCAGCGTGTCGACGAAGTCTTGCGGATAACTGTCCGCCTTGTCCATCTTGAGCCAATATTCATTGGGAAAATCCTCGCACAGCCGCGCCACGGCGTCGCGCACATCCACCCAATCCTCGGATGCAGGTAGGGTGATATGATCGAGATCCATCATGGTCATCTTTGTGTCCTTTCGCTGTCTCAGATCACGCCAAGGCTGCGCAATTGCGCGATCTGGCCGGGGCGCAGCCCCATTTCGGTCAAAATCTCGTCGGTTTGCTGGCCTGCGTCCGGCACCGACCGGGTGATGCGCGCGGGCGTGCGGCTCAGATCAATCGGCAGGCCGACGATGCGCACGTCGCCGCGCACCGGGTCGTTCACCGATTGCGCCATCCCCAGATGCATCACCTGCAGGTCCGAAAACACCGCATCCATCGCATGGATCGGCCCCGCAGGCACGTTATGCGCCTCCAACAAGTCGATCCATTCAGCAGAGGTTTTCGTCGCAAAGATCGGTCGCAGAATGTCCCAGATCGCCTTGCGCGCCTTTGTCCGGCCTTCCATCGTGGCATATTCCGCAGTCTCGCGCAGGTCATCGCGCCCCAAAGCATCGCACAACGCCAGCCATTGCCCGTCGCCGCCGACCCCCAGATTGATATGGCCGTCCGAGGTGGCGACCACCCCCATCGGCGTCACGGTCGGATGATCGTTGCCCGCCTGCCCCGGCACCTCGCCGTCCACCAGATACCGCGCCGCCTGAAAATCCATCATCGCGATCTGCGCTTGCAGCAGCGATGTCTGCACCCATAGGCCCTGCCCCGACTTCTCGCGCTCGGCCAGCGCCACCAGAATACCCATCGCGGCAAAGATCCCCGAACCCAGCGCCTGTTCGAACCAATAGGCGATATGGGGCACGCCGATGATATGCGGATGCAGGGCAAGCGTCATGACGCGCGGATTGTGCTCCGGTTCTTTTTGAAACACCGCCAATGTCGCCTCGACCCGCTTGAAGTATTCGTCGCTCGATCCGTTCTGGATCGCATA